>Ga0210393_10000984_pt1 | contig 24535 bp, 16 predicted proteins | sample IncBWC27OmetaG_FD_160068 | JGI IMG/M metagenome (GOLD analysis project Ga0210393, IMG submission 160068) | Forest soil microbial communities from Barre Woods Harvard Forest LTER site, Petersham, Massachusetts, United States - Inc-BW-C-27-O ... | reverse complement strand
GCATCCTTCTATCACTCACACGCGAATCACGGCGGACTCTTTCTTTCCCGGGATGATGGGCTATCTCATCCTGATGTTGATGACGCCGGCCTACAACTGTTTCGCCTACGAGAGCAAAGGCATTCGCAACTACTACACGGCGCCGATTCGATTCCGCGATGTGTTGCTCGCAAAGAATCTGATGTATGCAGTCATCTTGATTTTTGAAATCGCGATCTCGATGACGTTGCTTTCGATTCGAATCGGTTTGCCTTCCACTCCTGTTTTTGCCGCGACGCTTTTGGCTCTCGTTTTCGCGGTTACGGGGCAGTTCGCGATCGCCGATTGGGTGTCGCTCAGCTTTCCGCGAAAGCTCGAATACGGCTCGATGCGGGGGCAACGCGGATCCGGCGTTTCGATCTGGATTGCTTTCGGCGTGCAGATTCTCTTGGGTGGAATCTGCACGGTCCTCCTTCTTGCTGGCCGATGGACGCAGAATCCGTGGCTGCCGGCGGAAGCTTTCGCGGGTCTCGCGGCGGCTTCGCTCGCGGGCTACTTTGCAGCCCTCGATGCGCTTAGCCGCGTGGCCGAGAAGAAGAAGGAAGTCTTGATCGAAACGCTCTCGAAATAGTTTCTACGATTTGAGCCCCATCGCCTCGATGTAACGACCCGCAATCGCGCGCCAACTAAAAAAGTCCTCCTGTGCCCGGGCGCTTCGGGCGCTAAGGTCCTCGCGGAAGCCGCGATCGGTCGCGACGCGCAGCAGGGCCTCGCCAAGCGCTTTCGGATTGTCGCGTTCGATCAGCACGACTCCGGTCTCCGTTATCGGGGACGCCGTTTCCTTTCCTCGATACGCGATCACCGGCTTGCCGCACGCGATTCCCGCGATTGCGCTTCCGCGACGTGTCGAAATCGGTCCGCGCACAAACAGCGTTGCTTCGGCGGCGCGAAGTGACGATGCTACGCGATCCGCAGGCAAGACTCCGTCGAAACGTAACGCGACTGGTGCATCTTTCAGTTGCTCGCGCAGTTGCGTTTCGCGCTCCGCTGCTCCGCGGCCGAACGCGTGCAACTCCAACTTCGCTCCGCGGTCCGCCGCAAATCGCAGGGCGCTCGCAATCTCTGAGCACTCTTCACTGCCTGAAGTCCCTCCGGTGATTCCGTAGACCGCGATTCGCGTTAGATCGGAATCGCGCGTGTCTTCAACGTAGCTCGCCGTTTCCGGAAGATTTGCACCGACAGGGATGAAGGTCGCCTTCAGAGGCGATTTAATCCAGGAGACTACATCCAGCGAAATGGTGAACACTGCGAGTTCGGCCGAGCGTAACATCCGCCGCATCACCCGCAATTGCAGCTGGCGCCGCAGCATGTCAATCGCTCGCGTTCCTGCGAACGGTTCGACGTCGTGAAAAACCACTCCGACGCGCGCTCCAGCTTCGCTTAAGGCGCGCACCACGCGCAGGACGCGACGCGGAAATCCACGTTCCGACCAAGCCAATGCCGTGTATTGCAGAAAAACCCAGCGACCGCGCCAGTTCAGCGCAGTTCGACGCAGTGCTTCGATAGCGGCCGTCCAACCGAGCTCATTCCAAGCTACGCGCGCGATCTCGCTCTTCACCGAGCGATTGGCGAGCGCTTTACTCAAATACTCGCAATATTCCTCAACGGCGTCGGTCGGTTCATCTTTACGGCCGAGCAGCAGGACCGCGTCGGAGTTCATTTCGGCAGGGCGAGAATGTGATTGTCGTTGCAGTTCTCGCAAACGTAGTCGAAGCGGGAAAACTCTTGAAGCACAATCTCACGGCTGCGTTCGTTGTGAATCTCGCAAAGCACTCGCGGGCGCTGCGTCGCAAGAAGCCGCCGCGCCCCTTGAAACACTTCGCCTTCCGCGCCTTCCACATCGCATTTAATGAAATCCGGCGGCCGATACATCGGCGAGCAATCGTCTAAAGCAATCGCGTCGAGGCTGACAACGCGCTCGTTCTTCGAATCCACGACGTGTCCGACGCCGCGATCCGGCGATACGCTCGCTTCGACGCGCTCGAACATCACCGTCCCCGTTTCGCGCCAAGCGGCCTTCTGCTCGACGTTAATCCACGTAAACGAATTCCGTCGCGCATGCTCTCGCAATCGCTCGGCTATTTCTGGATCCGCCTCAAACGCAACCACCTGCCCGCTGGAACCCACAATGCGCGCCGCCATCATTGAAAAGATCCCGATATTCGCGCCGAGGTCATAAAACATCATGCCAGGGCGCAGATGCTCCCGCACGATTTCCAGTTCCCGCCGTTCGCCCGTGCCGTTCATCGTCTCCGCGGCGGTCCGCGGATTCAATCGCAGCCAGATTCCCTCCGCCGGACCGTTCTTCACTTGCATCCACACCCGCGAATCGCGAGGAACCGCGCGCGAAGCGGCCCATGTCAAAACCGGCCCGACTACCGGCAGCTTTCCCATTTCCCGCAGCGACTGATAGTGCCGCTGGAAAATTCGCCCGAGAGTTCCTTCGGCGACGGTCAACCTATTTCTCCACCAATCATTTCTCCACCAGGAAGTTGCCGATCACAAGTCCATCCATCCCGGAGCTGAAAAACGTTCGAATCGCGTCGGTCGGCGTATTCACGATCGCTTCGCCGCGCAGATTGAAGGAAGTGTTCATCACCACCGGCACTCCGGTGCGCTTCCCAAACTCATCGATCAGACGCCAGTAGACGGGGTTCGCTGTCTGCTCCACGGTCTGCGGCCGCGCGCTTCCGTCCACATGTGTTACCGCGGGAATGACGCTTTGCTTTTCCGGACGCACCTGCGCCGTCACAATCATGAAGGGCGAATCCGTCGCGCTCTCCACAAACTCTCCCGCCGCTTCGCGTTTCATCGATGGCGCAAACGGCCGCCACCACTCGCGAAACTTCACCGCATTGTTCACCTTGGCCGTCATCTCCGGATCGCGAGGATCGGCCAGAATCGAACGGCCACCCAGCGCACGCGGACCAAATTCCATCCGCCCCTGAAACCATCCGAGAATCTTTCCTTCGCTCAACAATTGAGCGGCAGCCGCCGCGGGATCGCTCACCGTCGAATAGCGGAGCTTGTAAGTCTTCAACGCCGTTTCGATCGCATCATTCTCAAACCAGGGCCCGAAATACGCGTGCCGCATCGCGCGATTCGGCAATCTCCCGCCGCCATCGAGACAAGGCGCCAGCGCCGCACCCAACGCCACTCCATCGTCCGAAGCTGCCGGCTGCACAAATAAATTCTCGACAATACCAGATGCCAGAATCTTTCCATTCGCCTTCGAGTTGAGCGCCACCCCGCCCGCTAGGCATAGATTCTTGCTGTTCGTCTTCTTCAACGCCGCCCGGACCACGCTCATCATCGCGCGCTCGCAATATTCTTGCACCGCGAACGCAATATTCTTGTGCCGCTGATCGATCTCGCTTTCGGCGACGCGAGGCGCGCCCAGCGCCGCCGCGATTCCTGCAACTGCGCCCGTTCGCCCACCCGTTTGCCCACCATGGATCCGATTCGTGTGCACGTGATACGGCGTCCCGTTATTCGTCTCGGCGTCGATGAACGCATCCAGCTTGACGCCGGGCTCTCCATACGGCGCCAGGCCCATCACTTTCCATTCATCGCTGTTCGGTACAAACCCGAGATATTCAGTAAACGCGCTGTAAAACCCGCCGATCGAATTTGGAAATGGAATTGTCTGCACGTGCTCGATCCGTCCGTTTTTCCCACGCCAGATCGACGTGGCTTCCCAGGCGCCACGCCCATCCATGATGACAATCGCCGCGTCGTCAAATCCCGAATAGCCATATGCGCTGATCGCATGCGCCAGGTGATGTTCTACGAATCGCATCCGCGGCTTCGACGTCCCGAACGTGCGCTCAAATACACGCGCGCCCGATTCCTGGTGCCACATGCTCAAGAAATGCCGCGAGGAATTCAGAACGTTGAGATACGTCGCCGGCCATTGCCCGGTCCCATACATCTTTAAATCGTGGCGAAACACCGGCCCGGCCGTTTGCCAGCCGAAGCAAACTTCATCCACCTGTTCGGCACGCACATTGGCGAAGCCGAGGCACGCCTCGATCGCGTGCACCGGAAAGCGCGCGTCGTGCTTCACGCGGCTGATGCGCTCTTCCGCCACGGCGAAGAGCAGTTCGCCGTCGCGCACGATGCACGCCGACGAATCGTGCATCTGCGAATAGTTGACGCCAATCGTTAGCAATGTTTTCTTACCTGAGTTTTCCAGCGTAGCTCACGGCAGCAATTCCGACGAGCACCGCAATCGCCATGACTCGAACCGGTAACTGGGCGCTTCAAACGAGCTTGACCGACAGCAATAATCACGCCCTTTCAGTCGCTTCGGTCCGCACGACCTTCACAAACAACTCTTCTAGCTTCTGCGCCGCGCTCGACCAGTCGTACTGTTTCATCGCCTCTTGCGCCGCGCTGCCCAACTCACGACGCAGCGGCTCGGATTCCGCTAATCGCGCGATCGCATTTTCAAGCGCCACGGCATCGGCAGGTGGCACGAGCAAGCCGTTGACGCCGTCCTGCACCACATCTGGCATCCCGCAAGTATTCGCCGTGATCACCGGCATCCCCCCGGCCATCGCTTCCAGCAGCACCGACGGCAGCCCTTCCAACAACGACGGAAAAACGAAAATGTCGTGCTCAGCGTAAAGCTCCTGCATGCTCTTCGCTGCGATCACGGGTCGTACTTCAACATGTTCCGCAAGCTCCGGCCCAAAAAATCGCATCACTTTCTCGGCAGGCGCGCCCGGTCCCGCAATCGTCAGCTTCAGTCCCGAAATCCGCGGCGCCAGCCGCCGCATCGCGTCGCGAATGTAGAAAATCCCGCGCTGATCCAGCCACGTTCCGGCATACAGCAATCGCAATCTCGCGCCGCGCGCATACTGTCGCGCAGCCCCAAAAAATCTTCGCTCGACTCCATTCGGAATGTATGCCACGCGCTCCGGCGCCAACCCGTATTTCAGCTGCAGCGCGTTCCACACATCCCGGCTGTAAACATGCGCTCCGTCCGCCGTGCGAATCGCCCACCGAAATCTCGGAAAGTGATAGACGGTGTGCCAAGCACGGTTCTTCCACGCAAAGTTCCAGGCACGCCCTTTCTTCGCCTCGCGCGTCATGACCTCTACGCGCCGTTCCTCCAAGCCGTGCAGCGTCATTACATAGGGCGGAGCGTTCCGCCGGCCGAGCCATCTTCGTTTCAGTCCATACACGAGCCCGGCGGGCGCATGTAAGTTCACCAGCGAAAAGTTGTCGCGATGTGCCGCCACATACTTCGCCAACCGCGCCGAGAAAATCAGCTCATTAAATCGCGCCGATGCCGAGCCCGGTGGCAAGAGATCCTCGAGAAACAGATACGTGATGCGGTGTCCTCGCTGCTCCAACTCATGCCCGAGGTTATAGATGATGGTCGCGACTCCGCCTTCACGCCGTTTTGGCACGCCTGCGGCCATCAAAATATTGAGCGACTGTTCTGGAAAAGGGACGCCAGCCAAGGTTAAGAATTCGGCCTCTGATAGCGATCGATGTGCCGCGGCTGCAGATAGGGCAGCCACTTCTCGCGCGTCTTCTGATACAGCCGATTCGCCGCGAACTGGCGCTTCCAAGAGTAATAGATCTTCGGCGGCAGCACGCATGCCGGCAGCAGCGTCGCGCACTTGAAGATCCAGTGCGCCATCGACGCTGTCTGATGCGTCACTCGATAGGTATTCAGTTCCGTGCGGACTGTCTTCCATGGCATCCCACCATCTGCGATCAGTAATTCCTGGTTCGCTTCGGTTTGCACCCAGCCGACAATGATGTCGGCAATTTCGCGATCCACCGCGCGCCGGCGCAGCTCTTGTCGCAACTCCTCCGCCAGAGCCGCCAGCACTCGCCCTTTGCGGCGAATCGCTTCCACGTTGCCGTCGCTGAATTGAAACAGGTTCGCGTCGTGCAGCCGATAAAACGTCAGTGATTCGCGCAAAATCAATACGTCCGCGAAGAGGCCCGCCAGCGTGAACAAATACTCGTCCGCCTGAAATCGCAACGCCTCCGGTACGGGTCCGATCTCTCGCAACACAATGGCGCGATACGTCATCCGGCTCGTGCCGAGGAAGCTCTTCCTCAGCCGAAACGCTTCCGCGCCCTCTCGCGACCTGATACGAAATCGAGGCGTGTCGCGCACCAACTCCGTCTGATGCCGGCCATCGGGGAAAACCTGAGTGATCCCATGCCCGACGAGACCAACCTCTTTATCCGACGCCAGCACATCTGCAACTGCTTGCAGCTTGCCCCGCTCCCACCAGTCATCGCCATCCAGAAACGCGATGATCTCGCCCGCACACTCGGGAATCCCCGCATTGAATGCCGACGCCTGCCCGCCGTTCTCTTTCCGAATGAGCCGGACGCGCGGCGCAAATTTCCCCACGATTTCCGGTGTCCGATCGGTCGAGCCGTCATCGACAACAACAACTTCGTATTCCGCCCCCGCAACGCCCTGCTCCAACACGCTGACGAGCGCTTCCTCAATAAACCTCTCGTGGTTGTAGGTATCGACCAGTACGCTGATGTAAGGGCGCGTCATCCGCTTGTGCATGCAGTGTCACCCCGCAAACGGGGCAACACTGCGTCTCGCTCCATTGTATGAACATCCTCAGTCTACGTCCGCTGTGGAGTAACAATGGCGAAGAGTCTTGGGCGATTTCCACTGTGTAAATCGCAGTTTTCGAACCGATCAAGGAAGCGTCGGCTTGTCCTGAGCATCGAAGGGCATCCGTGCCGATGTTTTGATCTTCCTCGACTGCAGCCACAGCTAGTTCTTCGCAAGCCGTCGCAACGGATGCGTAATTGCCGACCTCCATTCATCCAGCTTGTGGATGTTCTCGTATCCGACGACGAGCGCCCCGGCCGCATTCAGCCCGCTGACAGCTCGATGCCGCCATCCCAATTGCGTGCGATAGCGCGCACAGCGCATCAAGTGGGCGGAAATGCGCCAACGACTTGGCGGACGTAACCGAAACGCATCCTCCTCTTCTATCGCTTCCCACTGCTTCAACAACATCTGCAGTTCCGGGCGCGCCATGTCATACGATCGCTCGTGCAACCACCGCTTCATTCCGTCAATCAGCGCCTTTCGTGTCCTGGCCCGCAGCTCACAGCGCACAGGGTCGTTTCGCCCAACGCCGGCAAACAGATTCGAGCCGTGAACGCGATAGATCGCCAGATATTCCGGCACGGCGACGACAGGCGCGACAAACGCGATCAGCCCCGACAAATAGGCGTCCGCTTGAATCGTGAGGCTCTCGGGAATCGGCAGCACCAAATCCAACGCACTTCGCCGAAACGCGAGAAATGAGGTTGGAAACCATGTGTATCGGAGCAGGTCGCGCGTCTTTGCCGGGAGAAAACCCGAGACTTCCGCCGCCTGCGCATCCCAGATCCTTCCTTTACCCGAATCGAGTTGGCGCAATCCGTGATAAACCATCGCCGCGTCCGGATGCTTTTCAAACTCATCCAGCACCCGCGAAAGCTTCCCCGGCAGCCAGTAATCGTCGGCATCCAGAAACGCCACGTACTTGCCGCGCGCGTGCCTCAGCCCGAAATTGAAAGCCGACGCCTGCCCGCCATTCGGTTTCCGGAGGTAGGTAACCGCGTCACTAAATTTACGCAGTCGCTCCGCAGTGTCGTCCGTCGAGCCGTCATCGACCACCACGATCTCGCGTTCGTGAGCAGGGAACTCCTGGCTGAGCACGCTATCGATCGCCTCTTCCACATAGCAACCATAGTTGTACGTATCGATCAGGATGCTAACCAGCGGCCTCGGTGAGCTCATCGCCCACCGGCTCCGTGTGCTTGCGCATTCTGCCGAGATCTTCGCAGCGCTCCGCTTCGCAATCCCACCGCGTGTCGCACCGATCGCGTGATGTCGAAAAAGAAGTACGCGACCGGCTGTAGCACGTCGCAATGAACGAAGTGCTGGCACCGTTTTGCCGTTCTTCGCGTCGACGACCAGTGTCGCCACGCATTCGATCGGATCCCTGTCGCATTCAGCACCTCCGTCGCGTCCGAGATTCGCCGCATGTGTCTGCCACATCCCGCCAACCGCATGTTTTCGTCCGCCTCGATCCCATGCCACACGCCCGCGCGCCCGTTCGGGTGATAGCTGTAGTCGTGGTTCTGATGCACCGCGATCACGCTGCTGGACGCATCGACGACCGCGGCGCCCGAATCGAGTGCCTTCCACATCAGCCATTGATCCCAATGCACTCTGCCCACAACCAGGGGCGGCACGCTCGCGCCGTACAATCCTTTGCTGAACGCGAAATAGTCGATCCAGTCTTCCGACCGCTGCACGCCCCGCATCAGCGCCGTGCCTTGCAGTCGCGACCTCCAGCTCGCCTGCAGAAAGTCCACTGGATCCGGTATTTCGATGTCCCAGCGCCGTCCGACCATCAGGAATTTTGTGCGTTTCTCGCGGATGCGCTTCAGCGCGCGCAAAAAATCGTCCATCAAAATAATGTCGCAGTTCACGTAGCAGAGGATGTCGTTGCGCGCCAGCGCACGGGCCGTGCTGAACATATAGTCGAGCCGCTTCGAGCCGTGCTCGCTGCGCGCGACGTATGGTTCGTAGCGCAGTCGCAACTCCCGCGCCGTCTCCGCCGCTCCCGCATCGTCGCCGAACAGGATGACTTCGACATTGGGATGAAGCAGCGTCCAGCTCTTCAACGCGTTGCGTTGGATGATGGCGCTGTGCCCGACGAAAGGTTTGGCCGTGGTGAAAAGGGTAAGCATCCGTCCCCCTTGCGCCTATCCTGTTTAGTTAAATATACGGATAGGTAAATGACAGGCCACGGATACTACACCAGATGAAGTAATGATATCTACACAATAATATTTAAAAAGGGTAGCGCTGGCAGCCGTGTTGGGATAGCCTCGTCAGCCCTGACTTTGGCTGCTACCAGGAAGACTCAAAAAGTGGAAATGGGAGAGGAAAGGCAGACTCGGCGCGAGACCGTAGCCCGCAACCGGCAAAATATCGTCTCGCTACTTCACTCCCGCCGTGACCCGCGCCGCCAGCGTCATCTCTTCCAGGATGGAATCGATCCCCCGCGTAATGCTCCAGTTCGGATAGTGCTTCTTCAGCTTCGACAAATTCGAGATGTAGCAGATGTGATCGCCTTTGCGATTTTCATCCACATACTTCCAATCCATCTTTCGCCCGGTCAGCTCTTCGATCTTCGCGATCGCTTCCAGCATCGAGATGCTGTTGCCGCGCCCGCCGCCCAGGTTGTAAACCTCGCCGGGGCGCGGAGCAGCAGCGAATTCCTCGATGGCGCGCACCGCGTCGTAGCTGTGAATATTGTCGCGAACCTGCTTGCCCTTGTACCCGAACACGGAATACTTTCCGCCGGTCACGCCCATCCTGATCAGGTACGACAAAAATCCGTGGAGTTCCACGCCGGAATGCGACGGCCCGGTCAGGCACCCGCCGCGGAACACGCCGACTTTCATCCCGAAATATCGCCCATACTCCTGTGCCACCAGATCCGCCGCCGCCTTCGACGCGCCAAACAGCGAATGCAGGGTCTGATCGATTCGGCAAGTCTCATCGACCCCGTCGTAATCTTCCGGCCGAGCGTATTCCCAGCGCGTCGGCAGCTCCTTCATCGGAATCTCGTTCGGCGCGTCGCCATAGACCTTGTTCGTGCTGAACAGCACGAACACCGCTTCGGGACAATGCTGGCGCGTGGCCTCCAGTAAATTGATCGTCCCGAGTGCGTTCACCTCAAAATCCAGAATCGGGATATCCCGCGCCTTGTCGTGCGAAGGCTGCGCTGCGCAATGCACGATCAGCTCGAATTTGTGCGTCTTAAGGAGCTCGTCGATTCCCGGGCGGTCGCGGATGTCCAGCTCGGCGTGCTGGAATCGCTTCGTCGATTTCTTCAGCCGGTCCAGATTCCACAAGGTGTCGCCCGCGGCGCCAAAAAAGACGCGGCGCATGTTGTTGTCCACGCCGACGACATCGTGCCCCTGCGCGTCGAAGTGAGCCACGGCCTCGGACCCGATTAACCCGCTGCTGCCTGTCACCAATATTTTCACGCACGAATCTCCGTGAAAAAGCATGCCATAAAATCGCTACTCCGAACCGCGCCACCTGCCGCGATAGTTGCTATCCGGGCAAATCTCGTGCCGCCCCCGTTGACCTTGAGCCGCCACTCATTAAACTAGTCTTGCGCTCCGGATCAGTCGTTCCCCTCCACCGAAAGCGCTCCCCTTCATTTCGCGTGACGAACCTCGTCGCCTTGCGCATTTTCGCGTCCGCCTGGCGCGCCGCCAGCCACACACTGCTGGCCGCGTCGACGCGGTTTTACGCGCATTCGCTAAACTCAAGTGCAAATGCCCCGATCGCGTCAATCGCCGCGAACGCCCGCCTCCACACTTTCGTCGCCGCGTGGCCGCACCTCATGCATCACGCCGCCATGCCCGGCGCCGCGACCCTCTCTCACAGCTACTCTCCTCTCCTCGTCCTCCTCTCCGTCGCCATCGCCATTCTCGCCTCGTACTCCGCGCTCGATCTCGCCGGCCGCATCTCCGCCTCCGAAGGCCGCATGCGTCTTATCTGGATGGGCGCCGGCGCATTTGCCCTTGGTCTCGGCATCTGGTCGATGCACTACGTCGGAATGCTGGCGTTCACGCTTCCGGTTCGTGTTCTGTACGACATGCCGACGGTACTTCTGTCGCTACTCGCCGCGGTTCTGGCCTCCGCGGTCGCGCTCCTGTTTGTCAGCCGCGCCCAAATGAGCAATCGATCGGTTATCGCGTCGAGCGTCATCATGGGCGCCGGAATCGCGGCAATGCACTACATCGGCATGGCTGCGATGCGTCTTCCCGCGATGTGCCGTTACGATCTGCGCATCGTCGCCGCGTCCATTCTCATTGCGGTTGTCGTTGCGGCGGCCGCGCTGCTGATCACCTTCCGTTTGCGTACCGCCGATCGTGAATTCAGCGGCGTAAAAATCGCCGCCGCGCTTGTGATGGGTTTCGCCATTGCTTCGATGCATTACACCGGGATGGCCGCGGTCTCTTTTGTCCCGGCGCCCCTCACCGACGACATCTCCCGCTCCATCGACGTCACCTCACTCGGCGGTTTCGGCATCGCCATCGTCGCCAGCGTCATCCTCGCCGTCATCATCATCACGGCCGTACTCGATCGCAAATTTTCAGCGCAAACCGCCCAGCTGGCTCTCAGCAACGAACGCTACCGCCTGGTCTTCGAGCGCTCCATGTCCCCGCTCCATCGCTCCACGCTCGATGGCCTCCTTCTCGATTGCAACGACGCCTGCGCCCGGACCCTCGGCTACAATTCGCGGTCCGATGCGCTCGCCGCGCGCGCGCGCATCGACTTTGTCGAGTCGGCCGACGAAGAAAATCACGTCGAGCTCCTCTCGACCCATCGCCAGCTCACCGACTTCGAGGCCCGCATTCGACGCTGCGACGGCCGCTCCACCTGGATTCTCGAAAATGCCAATCTCGTCGATGAGTCCGGATCCGCCTCCCAAATCATCGAGGGCAGCTTTATCGACATCTCCAATCGCAAGGAAATCGAGCGCGAACTCCAGCGCACCAAGCAACTTGCCGAAAGCGCCAGCGCCGCCAAGAGCGAATTTCTCGCCGCGATGAGCCATGAGATCCGCACGCCGATGAACGGCGTCATTGGCATGGCCGATCTGCTGCTCGACACCGCACTCAATTCCGAGCAACGCGAGTACGGCATCACCCTGCGCCATTCTGCCGTCGCGCTCCTCACGATCATCAACGACATTCTCGACTTCTCGAAGATCGAAGCCGGCAAAATGACGGTCGAGCCGATCCCGTGCTCGCTGGCCACGACGATCGATGAAATCGCCGAGCTCTTGCAAAGTAAGGCCCGCGATAAGAATCTCGAGTTCATCGTGCGCTACGCCCCGGCGCTGCCCCGGCGCGTGGTCGCCGATCCCGGCCGCATCCGTCAAATTCTGATGAACCTGCTCGGCAACGCCATCAAGTTCACCGCCAAGGGCCATGTTTATCTGAATATCGAGCCGGATGAGCCGATCGAGAGCAAGGCTTCGACGGCGGTCGTCAAATTTTCGATTGAAGACACGGGCATCGGTATTCCCGAAGAAAAGCTCGGCACCGTCTTTGAGAAATTCACCCAGGCCGATGCGTCTACCACGCGCCATTACGGGGGCACCGGATTGGGGCTGGCGATTTCGGTGCGCCTCACGGAACTCATGGGCGGGAAAATGGGCGTCACCAGCAAGGTCGGCGTGGGGTCAACTTTCTGGTTCACTCTGCCTCTGCCGATCGACTACTCCGATCCTTTCGAGCCCGATGCCGAGGTCGAGCTCCGTTCGCTCCGCTTCCTTCATGTGGATGACAACGCCACCAACCGCTTTGTTTTGCGCGAGCAGCTCAATCATTGGAATCTGCGCAACTCCGCATGCGCTTCGGCGCAGGAGGCGCTGGACGTGATGCGCAGCGCGTACCGCGACAAGGATGCGTTTCATTTCGCGATTCTCGATCACCAGATGCCCGATACCGACGGCGAAACGCTTGCCCGCCAGATCAAGGCCGATCCAACGCTCTCGTCCACGGTGCTGATCATGCTGTCGTCGAGCGGGCAGCGCGGCGACGCTCGCCGAATGGGGGAGGCGGGATTCGCGGCGTATCTCACCAAGCCGATTCGCCAGTCCATCCTGCTCGCGGCTTTGCGCGGCGCGTATGTCCATGCGCAAAATCCGCAGGAGCCGCACGCGATCATCACGCGTCACTCGCTGGCCGAGCGCGGCGCGCTTCCAACCGCGCCTGAGGCCTCCGCCACGAGCGATTCGCACGCGCATCCGATCGACAAATCGCCGAGTGGGCATTCTGACCAGCATGTGGATTCCATGGACGCTGCGCGCGCCTCATCCCAGACCGGCGATGCGGCGGCTGGCGACGCCGCCGAGGCGTCATCGGCCAATCGTTCAGCGAACAGCGGGCATCGCCTGCTTCTCGTCGAAGACAACGCCGTCAACCAGCTCGTCGCCTCGCGCATGTTGCAGCGACTCGGGTTCGCCGTCGAGTTCGCTACAGACGGCAAGAAAGCGGTCGACATGGTTGCCGCGCATCGCTACGACCTGGTCTTCATGGATTGCCAGATGCCGGTCATGGACGGCTACCAGGCGACCGAACAGATCCGCCGCGCCGAGCCGTCCGATCGCCATGTCGTCATCGTCGCGATGACCGCCAACGCCATGCAGAGCGACCGGCAGCGCTGCCTCGACGCCGGCATGGACGACTACATCTCCAAGCCCATCAACAAATCCAAAGTCGTCGCCGTCCTAAAACGCTACCTCCCCGCATCCCTCTCCGAACCCACCGAACCCCTCCTCCAATAGAATTCGCCACCAAACCAAAAAAACTTGTCATACCGGCCGAAGGCCTCTGTACTCTGCGCCATCGCGCGTCTCTTGCGCGATTAACTTGCTTTCTTTCACCCCTGCTCGATTTATTCGCCGATCGCCCAATCTCCGCTAGAATGCCCCTTCCTTCGGAGGACGCATGAATCGCACCTTGCTCATCCCCGCTCTTCTCTGCGCCATCGCACTCCCGTGCGCCGCTCAATCGCCGCTGCTCTCCGAAAAAGATGTCGCCGCCCTCGCGCAGGAACTCTCCGGCGAAATCGCCAAACGCAATCTCGAAGGCATCACCCGCTTCCACCGCCAGCGCGGTTCGCAAGGCTTTCACGCCGCCGCGGAAATCATCGTCGAACGCGCCCGGGCCTACGGCCTGACCGACGTGCAAATCCTGCAATTTCCCGCCGACGGAAAAATTTATTACGGCACGCAACGCTCGCGGCAGCCCTGGGACGCTGAATTCGCCGAGCTTTGGGAGATCGTCAACACTCAGCCCACGATAAAAATCTCCAGCTACGAAGCCGAACCCGTCACGCTCGCCGAAGACAGCGAAAGCGCGGACGTCACGGCAACGCTCATCGATGTCGGCGACGGCACAAAAGAATCCGACTACGCGGGCAAAAACGTGAAAGGACAAATCGTATTAGTCGCCGCGCAACCCGGCGCGGTGCAGGATTTGGCCGTCGGAAAATTCGGCGCCGCCGGAATCATCAGCTACGCGCAAAATCAGAAATCCGCCTGGTCCGGCGAAGACGAAAATCTGATCCGCTGGGGGCACCTCGAATCTTTCTCGCCCAACAAAACTTTCGCCTTCATGTTCTCGCTCAAAACGGCGCGCGAATATCAGGTGCGCCTCGCCGCCGGCGAAAAAATACAGCTCCACGCGACGGTGAAAGCCGGCCAGCATCCCGGCTTCACAGAAGTTGTTACCGCCGTAATCCCCGGTTCCGACCCGAGCCTTAAATACACCGAGGAAATCGCCTTCAGTTGCCATCTTGACCACCAGCGCCCCGGAGCCAACGACAACGCCAGTGGGTGCGTCACCATCCTTGAGGTCGCGCGCACCTTGCAACGCCTCATCTCCGAGGGAAAACTCGAGCGGCCAGCGCGCACGATCCGTTTCATCTGGCCGCCCGAAGTGGAAGGCACGCTCACGCTCTTAAATGGCAGGGCGCAGGACCCCAAGATCAGGATCGAAGACCTTGTAGTCGGCCATCAACCGCATCTACCAAAACCAACGGCGGCTGATCAGGAGGAACTCGAGCGCGTGAAGGCGACAGGTGTGGTTTCAATGGCAGAGTGGTCGTCGGGACCGGCTCTCGCGAAACGCATCAAAGCCGTCATTCATATGGATATGGTCGGCGGCAACCAGAACACAAAATCCGTCTTTCACGTCACGCGCGGACCAATGAGCCTTCCGTCTTTTGTCCACGACGTCGCGTGGGCGTTCGGGAATTTCGTCAACGAGCAGTCCTACAATTTCGCCGCCGGGCTTCCCGCGCAATATCCGCTCGTTGCGCCCGAAGGCGGCAAAGAGCCGCTGCAAGCGCTCGACGCGCCGTATTCGATGGGCAGCGATCACGATGTTTATCAGGACAGCTCGTTCAAGATTCCCGCGATTTATCTGAACGATTGGCCCGACCGCTACATTCACACCAACTTCGACACCGCCGCGAACATCGATCCGACAAAACTAAAACGCGCGGCCTTCATCGGCGCCGCCAGCGGCTATTACTTGGCAAATCTGGTCAGCACCGGACGCCCGCCCGACGATCTGGTTTCGGTCATAGCATCGGGCGAACAAGCGCGCAGGGCCTCCGCGATGACGCGGGCAATTCTGCTGCCCGACGTGGAGAGGCGCACCTTCTGGAACGCGCAGTCAAATTACGACAGCGAATTGCCCTTCAACCTGGGTGTGTTCCTCGGAAATTTTCAAGCTTCCAATCCGAACAAACCTAAGCCCGCGCTCGAGGCAGCACCAAGCGGCGACGGTCTCCTCGTTTTCAAGCGCAAGCTCGAACCAAAAGGCCCGCTCGCAGTATTCGGCTCCGACTATTTCGCTGACCACGCGAAGACCGCCGGAATCTCGACGGCGCCAAAAGTTCTCGAGTACGAAGGCATCTGGGGCGGCGGCGAGGAATACGCCTACGAAATCCTCAATTTCGTCGACGGCACGCGCAACGCGCAACAAATCCGCGACGCCGTTTCCGCGGAGTATGGCCGCATCCCGCGCAGTCTCGTCGTCGAATACCTGAAAGACCTGGAAAAAATCGGCATCCTCGAGCAGGTTAAGTGACGCTCAACAGCGAGCGCCGGCCAATCGCCAATGCCTGACGTAAATTCAATCGCTGCGCGCATCGAGCGCCTCCCGCTGGGGCGCTTTCATCGGCGATTCATCACGCTCGTGTCGCTCGGCAATTTCTTCGACCTCTATGACATCTTCGTTGTCGCGTATATCGGCGCGGCGCTGCAGCAATCCCACTTCCTCACGCTTCAGCAATTCACGGAGTTCATCGCGTCGGGTTTCTTCGGCATGTTTGTCGGGACGATCGCCTTCGGCATGGGCAGCGATCGTTTCGGCCGGCGCATCGTTTTCATGACGCTGCTGCTTCTCTATTCGGTCTTCACGCTGGCGTGCGCGTTCGCGCCGTCCGCAAGTTGGCTCATCGCTTTAAGATTTTTCGCAGGCGCGGGGATCGGCGCTGAAATCATCGTGATCGACACGTATGTGAGCGAGATCGTTCCGAGCGCCGCGCGCGGGAGTTACGTCGCCATCACGCAAGTGGTCGGTTTCGCCGCGGTGCCCGTCGCGGCAGTATTGGCGCGCGTTCTCGTGCCGACGCATTTCCTGATGGCTGGTTGGCGGTGGGTCGTTCTGATCGGTAGCTTCGGAGCGCTGCTCACGTGGTGGTTCCGCCGCCACCTGCCCGAATCCCCGCGCTGGCTCGCGAGCCGCGGCCGCACTGCGGAGGCCGAGTCTGTTCTTGCGGCGCTTGAATCGGAATCCTTCGCCAATCTCGACGAAAAACATCTCGCGCAGTCGCTCGCGTCGCGTCAATCGTTACAGAGGGCGCACGACTCGGGCCTCGGTGCGGGCGACGACGCCGGCGGAGCCGCATCTTCCAATCCCGGCGTGGAAAAAATCTCGTTTACTGAACTCTTTCGGCATCCGTACCTCGGCCGCACATCGATGATGATCGTCTTCCAGGCGCTGCAAACCGTCGGCTTCTACGGTTTCGCCAACTGGGCGCCGACATTTCTCCTCAAGCGCGGCTTCTCGCTGCTCCATTCGCTCGAATATACGATGCTCATCGCGGTCGTCTCTCCGGTCGGGCCGCTGCTCGCCGCGGCCAGTTCCGATCGTATGGAGCGCAAATGGACGATCGTCGTGCTCGCTATTTTGGTTGCTGCATTCGGTTTGGGATTTGGCGGCGCAAGCACGCCGGTCACGGTCGTCGCGTTCGGCGCGCTGCTTACGCTCGCCAACTATTGGTTCTCGGCGGCGTTCCACGCGTATCAGGCGGAATTATTTCCCACGCGGATTAGAGCCACTGCCGTCGGCTTTACCTATAGTTGGAGCCGGCTCAGCGCTGCATTCTCTTCCGTCTTGATCGCAGCCGTACTCACGCGCAGCGGCGTCGGCGCCGTCTTCACACTGCTGGCGGTCGCGATGTGCGGCGTCGCGCTGGTCATCGCGTTTTTCGGGCCGCGCACGAATCGAATCACTCTCGAAGAGCTCGCGAAATAACGTTGCAAAACGATTGATAGTGGTTTCGCGTACTCACTGTTTGTGGGTGCTGACGAAATTTTTATACGCTTGGGTTATAGTTTCAAACATGGATACGAAACTCGACCCGCTGGTCACGGAGCGGGCCTTTTTTTCTGCACTTCTGTCGAGGAATATCGATTCTCTAGATTCTCTCCTTACGGAAGATTTTCTGATGGTCGATCTACTGGCGGGTTCCGAAATCACAAAGCCGATGCTTCTCGCGGCGGTCGGTTCCTGCCAGGTGAAATTCGAGGCGATCGATCCCGTCGAGAGCAAGGTGCGCGTCTATTCCACCGACACTGCCGTTATTGTCGGGCGCACCGAAATGCGCTTTCGCGCCGGCGAATCTTCCTTCACTTTCAGCAGCCGTTACACTCACGTCTTCGTACTACAAGACGGCGGCTGGCAATTAGCTTCGGCGCAAGGCACGCAGATCCGCTAACCGCCAGCCACAGTTTTTCAAGCGCGCGATACTCGGCTCGTCGAGACGCCACTTCGCGCACACGGAGATGTGTCTTCGTTTTAACGTTCTAACATTTAAACGTTGGAACGTTAAACCTCCGCCGCTACCCGTTTGCGGCTTGTCCGTGCACGACGAGCGGGCGCACTTCGATGGAGCCCACGCGCGCCGATGGGATTCGGCTGGCGATTTCGATCGCTTCATCGAGATCCTTCGCCTCGATCAAGTAAAAGCCGCCGAGTTGCTCCTTGGTCTCCGCGAAGGGGCCATCGGTGGTCAGGCGCTTTCCATCGCGAACGCGCACCGTTGTTGCGGTCGCGATCGGCTGCAATTGGTGACCGGCCAGGTGATTGCCCTTGTTCTTGATATCTGAGGTGAACTCCATATATTCCTCGAACATCTTTCCGTAGTCGGCCTGGCTCATCTTGGCCCATTCTTTTTCCGAATCGTAGATCAGTAGTAGATATTGCATGGCGTTGTAGCCTCCTGCCGATACGTCGCGCGTCGACGCGCGAATCGACAAATCGTATCGAACAAATTCGAGGGGGGCCAATGATTCCGAGAAGTGCGAGGCATTTTCGCTTGAGTTTCGCTTTTGAGGGTATACCCCCTATGTTTTGCAAAGAGTGCGCAAGTCATTCATAAAGATGCACTTGCAGGCGTTCCGTTTTGGGAGTGGGGAAGCTGCTCATTTGATTAGGGTTACAGCGGTGTGTGATTCGACTTAGAAATGAAAAAAGCGCCGATTGATTGGCGCTTGGGCATAAAAATCAATTCGCTGAGAGTAGCACAGCCTGGGGATTTTGTCAAGGGGCAGGCGGAAGAAGAGGCGTAGTCGGATCGATCGTGCGGACATGGGGCGCAGCATACTGCGCCCCTACAACGCTGTCGGCGGGCGAGGCTGGGGTGGCGGGCGGATTTCTGGGACGGGGTGCGGGGGCGCTTGGAGCTTGAAAGCCGCGGAGGTCGTTGGGGGATGGGTGGGGCTTCGTCTAAACCCCCCACCCTTGAAAAGCGCAAGGGTGGGGCACCCAACTGCCGCGTGCTCGGCTCAGTATTCGGCTATTCGAGGCGGAGCGCTCGCATTGGCTGGATGCTGGCGGCGCGGTTTGCGGGGATGATTGCGGCGAGGAACGAGCAGATCGCCAGGGCGACTGCTGCGATGGTGAGGGCGGTCGGATCCCAGGAAGAGACGCCGTAGAGTTGGGCGGAGATGAGTTTGCCGGCGCCGACCGCGAGAGGGAGGCCGAGCAACAAGCCGAACGCTACGCGCTGGAAGGCTCCGCGCAGGACGAGGCCGAGGACTTTGCCGCGGTCGGCGCCGAGGACCATGCGGATGCCGATTTCGTTGGTGCGTTGCGCGACAGAGTAGGCGGTTACGCCGTAAAGTCCGATCGCGGCGAGGATGAGCGCGACCACGCCGAACAAACCGGCGAGGCTCGCAACGGCACGCTCCTGATCGAACGACAGATCGATCTGCTCCTGCATGGTGCGGATGTGGTTGATCGACATATTCGGATCGAGGTCGGCGAGAGTCTGGGTGACGAGCGGCTCCAACTTGCCGATCGGTACTTTGGTGACGAGCAGGATTCCACCTGCGTTGTGGGTACGCGCCTCGAGTTTGGCCATCAGATCGTTGTCATACTTCACGAATTGCGCGACGGGAACGTAAAACATAGGCCGAGCGGGCTGGCTGAGAGCAAATCCAGCGAACTTGGCATCGGCGACGACGCCGACGATGCGGAATGTGCCGGCAAGTTCGGGGAGATCGAGACCAAAGTGCTGGTCGATGGGATTTTCGTCATTTTTGAAGAATCGTTTGACGAAAGCCTGATTCACGACGGCGACCGGCGCGGTGGTTTCGTTGTCGGCTTCGGTGAAATAGCGGCCGCGGAGCACGGGAACGCCGAGATTTTGGAGGTAGTCGGCGCCGACGCGATCCCACGAGGCGCCCGACTCTTCGTTGATTTTCGCCGGCGGGTGGCCCGCGACCATGATCAGTTCGCCCCAATTGTCGGTCAGCGGGTTGTACATCGCGATGTCGGCGCTTTCGACGCCGGGAATGCGGCGCAAATTTTCCGCGAGCCGGCGGCTGAATGCGACCTGGGCCGGCAAAGGCTTCTCTGAGCTCGGACCGAGGATTTCGACTTCGACGCGATTCACGACCTTGAAGCCAAAATCCTGATGCTCGAGTTTGTTGAGGCTGCGGCCCAGCATCGTTGCGCCCGCAACCAGGACAACCGAAAGCGTCGCCTGAGTGACGAGCAGTGCTTTGCGCGCGAATGTGGAACGATCGGTATTCCCGCGGCCGGTGCCGCGGAGTGCGTCGGCAGGATCGGTGCGCGTGGCGAACCAGGCGGGTGCAGCGCCAAAAATTACGCCGGTGATCAGCGCCAGGGCGAAGGCGAATCCAAGGACGGCGAGTGAAGGCGTAGTGCTGATCGGCAGGAAATGTGCGCTGTGAAAAGCGAGCGCGAGAAGCAGCTGCGCGGCACCAGTGGCGACCACGAGGCCGGCGAGGCCGCCGATGATTGCGAGGAGCACGCTTTCGGTGAGCGCCTGCATGATGATTTCGCGCGGGGTCGCGCCGATGGCGAGGCGCACAGCTGTCTGAGCGCGGCGATTCACTGCGCGCGCGAGAAGCAGGTTCGCGACGTTGGCGCACGCGATCAGAAGCACCAGCCCGCACACGGCGAGCAGAATCTGGAGGCTGCGTCCGTATTCTTCTTTCATTACGGCAACGCCACCGCCGGCGGGAATCACGCTGATGTTTTGCTTTGGCAGCAGGCGCTCTACATCAGGCATGAATGAGGCGGGATAGCCCGAGTCGTTCACCATCCACTGGCGCAGCACGCCGGTCAGGCGCGCGGACATGCCGTCGGTGGTCGCTCCGGGTTTTAAACGCCCGATGGCGCGGAGCCATGCGGAGACTGATTGACGGACCAGCGATGTGCTTCCGCTGATGTTCACTTCCTGCTGGAGGGGAATCCAGATGTCGGGAGGATCGCTGTCGAGCGGCTCACCAAAAAATCCAGGCGGCGCGATTCCGATGACGGTGAAGGGATGACCATCGACGTCGAACGATGCGCCGATCATTCTTGTGTCGCCGGCGTAGATGGTTTGCCAGGCACGGTGGCTCAGGACGATGACTGGAGCCGAAGCTGGTGTGTCGTCTTGCGCGGTGAATACGCGGCCTGCGAAGGCGCCGACGCCGAGAGTGTCGAAATAATTTCCGCTGGCGTATTCGGAACGGAGGGACCGAGCGGCTTGCTCGCCTTCACGGCGAACGGTGGCGTGCCAGCCTCCGGCTTGAAATGCGGTGACTTGCTCGAATTCCGGGGTGTTGCTCGCGAGACGTTGGAATAGAGGATAGGAGTACATGCCCCAGTTGTCCTGGGGGCCGCCTTCGACGCAGCAATCGTCGCCTACGCCGATACGGTAGAGCGTGGCGGGGTCGGTGACGGGGAGCGAGCGAAGCATGATGGCGTGGATCAGAGTGAAGATGGCGGTGGTGCCGCCGATGCCGAGGGCGAGCGTGAGGATGGCGGTCGCGGTGAAGATGGGGGCTTGGCGGAACTGGCGAAGCGCGTAGATGACGTTGGCTTTGAGAGTGTTCATCATTTCCTTCGATAAGGTGTCGGACAAGAGAACGAGATTCGGCAGACGGATGTTCCCTGCAATGACGATGGCGGGAGCGGAAGGGTTAGGTTGGGTGGCAGGTTGTTGCAGGCAGGGAGGTTAGGAGCGGAGAAACCAAGACTCTGTGACCGTGCGGACATGGGGCGCAGCAGTGCTGCGCCCGTACATGAGTTGGGCAACGGCGGCGAGCGGGTTACAGGCTCAGCGAGGTTGCTATGCTAGGATGGAAGTCCGCACCAGGTACCGTTTCGATCCGGAGCTCCCTTCCCTTATGGCGAACACGATGAAGGCTTTGCGCAAGGTACAGGCGGCGCGGGGACTTTCACTGGAAAAGACGGTTGTGCCGACGATTGGGCCGACCGATGTGCTGGTGCGCGTCCGGACGGCGTCGATCTGCGGGACAGACCTACATATATATGGATGGGATAGGTGGTCCCAGGGGCGGATCAAGCCGCCGGTGACGCTGGGTCATGAATTTTGCGGGGTGGTGGAGAGTTTTGGCGACGAAGTAACGGCGGTGAAGGCGGGGGATTTCGTCAGCGCCGAGATGCATGTGAACTGCGGGCATTGCCGGCAGTGCCGGATTGGCGAAGCGCACGTTTGCCAGAATTTGAAGATTATCGGGATCGACCAGGATGGGGCGTTTGCGGAATTCGTGAAGATTCCGGCGTCGAACATTATCAAGTTGGATCCGGCGATTCCGGAACATTACGGCGCGATTCTCGATCCGCTGGGGAATGCGGTGCATACGGTGCTGGCCGGGCCGATTGCGGGGATGACGGCGCTGGTCACCGGATGCGGGCCGATTGGGTTGATGTCGATTGCGGTGGCGAAGGCTTGCGGGAGCTCGACGATTTTTGCGACGGAGACGAATGCAGAGCGGCGCGCCATGGCGAAAAAGATGGGCGCGGAGGTTGTGATCAATCCAGCGGAAGAAGATACGGTGAAGAGGATTTTGGCCGAGACGGATGGGACAGGCGTCGATGTGTTGCTGGAGATGTCGGGGAATCCGACGGCGATTCAGCAGGGTTTTAAATCCCTGAGAGCGGGTGGGCGTGCTTCGTTGCTGGGGATTCCGACGGAATCGGTGTCGCTCGATCTTGTGAACGATGTGATTTTTAAGGGCGCGACGGTGCAGGGGATTTATGGGCGGCGTATGTATGGGACGTGGGTGCAGATGACGGCGTTGCTGAAAGCGGGAAGGTTGAATTTGGAGCCGCTGTTTGGGGAACGGGCGGCGCTCGATGGATTTGAAGGGGCGTTTGCGAAATTGCAGGGTGGGTTGCCGGGGAAGATTTTGCTTTATCCGGATGGGATTAAGTAAAGAGGCTCGGAAGCCGGTGTAGCGCTCGCCGGGTAGGTTTATGGTGAGGGTTAAGCTGAGATCCTTCAGCTACCCTCGTCGGGTAGCTTCAGGATGACAAGTCTTCTTTGTGTTGGAAAAAGAGAGAAGAGCGATGAGCGATATAGGTACGCAAACGACGAAGCAGAATCCGATGCAGTTTGTGAGCGATGCGCTGAATGATTTGCGCGCGAAGGGCGTGGCGCCGAAGCTGCGCGTGTTGCAGGGCGAGCAGAAGACGCATGCGGATTTCGATGGGAAGGAAGTCATCAACCTTGCTTCGAATAATTATCTTGGGCTGACGACGCATAAGGCGCTGAAGAAGGCGGCGATCGAAGCGGTGCGCAAGTACGGCGCAGGCGCCGGAGCTGTTCGCACCATCGCGGGCACGATGAAGTTGCATATGGATCTGGAAGAGCAGATCGCGAAGTTCAAGAATGTCGAAGCTTGCGTTGTGTTTCAGTCGGGATTTACGGCTAATGCGGGGACGGTGTCGGCGATTCTGGGCAAGGAAGATCTGATCGTTTCGGACGAGTTGAATCACGCGTCGATTATCGACGGCGCGCGTTTGTCGAAAGCGACGATTAAGGTTTTTAAACATAAGGACGTGGCCGACTGCGAACGGATTTTGCAGGAGACGAACGACTGGAAGGGCCACAAGCTGATCATCACGGACGGCGTTTTTTCGATGGATGGAGACATCGCGCCGCTGCCGCAGCTTTGCGATCTGGCTGAGAAATACAACTCCATCATGATGGTTGATGACGCGCACTCGTCGGGGGTGCTCGGACGCGGTGGGCGCGGCACGATCGATCATTTCAATGTGCATGGGCGCGTGCATATTCAGGTGGGCACGCTGAGCAAGGCGATCGGAGTGATGGGCGGTTATGTCTGCGGATCGCGCGATTTGATCGACTTCTTGTATTTGAGGGCGCGGCCGTTTTTGTTTTCCACGTCGCATCCGCCGGCTTCGGCGGCTTCGTGCGCGGCGGCGTTTACGCTGCTCGATTCGCCTGAGGGTGAGCGGCTGGTGAAGAAGCTTTGGGCGAATACGAAGTTTTTCAAACGCGAGTTGAAGAAGCGCGGGTTTCAGTTCAAGACGAGTGAGACGCCGATTGTGCCGATCCACGTCGGGGAAGGGGCCAAGGCGTACGAGTTCTCGAAGAAGCTGTTTGAGGCCGGAGTATTTGCCCCGGCCGTGGCTTACCCGACTGTGGCGGAAGGCAAGGCGCGCCTCCGCGCGATCATCAGCGCGGCGCATAAGCGGGACGAACTTTTGAAGGCGGCGGATATTCTGGCCGAAGTCGGGAAGCCGCTCGGAATTGTTTAGAAGAAGTTGATAGTCGACAGTTGCAAGTCGAAAGGGAAGCGGCGTCGTTGGGCTGTCTGGTTTTCCCGTTTTGGCACTGGTAGCGCTGGCGTCTTTGGCGGCGGGATGAGCTCAAAAGTCAAAAACGCCGGCGAGACGCCGGCGCTACCAGTGCGACTTGGCGGCGAGTGGCTGGCGAGAGTATAATCGGAGTACTGTGACTTCGATTTGAACCAGACGGGGGAAATAAATCTTCTACAACTTGCACAAAACAGGGCAGTTAAAATTGGGTTTGCTCGTGCAGCCTCAAGTAACTGCGGGATTGGTGTCGCAACACAGTGTTCCCCAGCCCTGGCAAGACCCGCGGAAGGGAGGACGCGCCATGATGAAATTCGCCGCAGCAGTGCTATTCGCGGGCGCGCTCTTGGGGTTCTCCGCTAACGTAAGCGCTCAGAGTCCTCCAGAAATTCAGAAAGATTCCAAGGTAGTGGCGAGCACCGAGACTCCGGCGCCGATTATGGCGCCGATGGGCGTCGGGACGGCGTTTAATGCGTCCCTGGACGAGGTGCTCGATACTCGG
>Ga0210393_10000983_pt1 | contig 24544 bp, 21 predicted proteins | sample IncBWC27OmetaG_FD_160068 | JGI IMG/M metagenome (GOLD analysis project Ga0210393, IMG submission 160068) | Forest soil microbial communities from Barre Woods Harvard Forest LTER site, Petersham, Massachusetts, United States - Inc-BW-C-27-O ... | reverse complement strand
CGCTCCGCTCGCCTTGAAGCGATCGAGATGAACCTGAACTCCGTCCTCGACCATCTTGCGCTTGCGATTCAGGACGCCCTTCATGTCCGTAGACACTGGCCCAGTTTGGATACCGTATTCCGCGCCGTGACGGGCGAACCAATTCGCTTTTGCGCTGCGAATCACGTTCTTGCTGGGCAAGCACGCAATGTTCGGACACGATCCGCCAATATATTTCCGCTCCACAACGGCAGTTCGGTGGCCCGCCTGCGCCATCGTCCACGTCAGATGCTTTCCGGCCTCTCCGCTTCCGATCACAAGAATCTCGTAACGTTCTATGTCTGGCATTATTCACCTCCTGTCTGACCCTGAGCCGCCTCGGTGCAAGCGTTTATGGAAAAAGCGCTATTGCTTGCCCGTTCAGCCGGGGAAATTGCACGACGGCGCCGAGGCATCGACCACTCGCGAAATCGAAGACTATCACCTCGTCCCGGGCGACGCAGTAGAGGAGTCCATTGGGAGCAAAGCGCAAGCCGCGGGGTTTACGGAACTCAGCCTTCCCATTTGGAGAGAAAACTCGGACGAGGTGACCATCCGTCGTATCGTATTCCCGAACGTTCGTCACCGCGTCTACCGCGCCGAATGGACGCTCGCTGGAGACAACGATATTGCCGTTGGGGGCAACCGCGAGGTCGAGCGGGCTGAGTTCCGGATCAGAGACAAGCCGCGACGGTTGGAGCTTTTGACCAGGGCCAAATGCAACGACGGTGTTGTCACCCTCGCCGTCGGGGCCGATGCCGGAGGAGAGGAAGAGTGAGCCGTCGCCGCTGAATGCAAATCCGCGAGGAAACGGCACGATCCCTTGCGGCAGAATGCACTCTCCTGCGCCGTCCAGCGTAGCGGAGAGGGCCATGATCGTTCGCGCGCTGCGTAAGCCGATGTAATAACGGCCATCGGGTCCGAAGGTGCCCCCGCCTGGGTTGAGTTGCTGGATCGACCCGGTGTCCCGTACGACCCTGCCGTGCCGATCTAGCGCCAGCACTCGATCGCTGCCACTGTTGAGAAAGAGCAGGTCCTTCTTTTGGTCGACGGCTAGCCCGCGCGGGTCGGTAATACGAGCGTCTCTGCTAAAGGCGCCGAGCGGCCTGCCCTCGCCATCGAAAGCGAGAAGCGCTCCATATCGGTCGCCATTGACACCCGCCGCGCTTGTAACGAGGAGAGGCACTCTAATGGCACTCGAAAAGACCGGTGCGGAGTTCATTTACGAGGTCGTATTCTTCTGGGTTCGTTTTCCCTAAAAACTGCCTTGGAGGAGCGTTTTGCGTCGTGTTCATAATGGTTTCCTTTTTCAAGAGGAAGTGGCCTCACTGCCCATTTTAAATCCACGGTAGCCCCAAGTTATCGCGGATAGCCTCTCAGCCGTCATAGCTTTCTCCTCGAACTTTGATTGGCATTCTCCACGTGCGCTTTCCTTCTGTGGTTCCAGGCCGCAAGCTTCGCTCTCAACACCTGTGACGGAATATGCAGCGCTTGTTGTTGGCATGGTACAGCTTGGCGCAGTACGGGGGCGCGCCCTGGCGAGCCCGAAGAAACACTGCAGCGGCTGCCAGCATGCCTAGCGTCGGTGCGATGAAATAGATCCAGAGAGTGTGCCAGTAACCTCCGTAAGCGGCGGGGCCAAAGGTTCGCGCGGGGTTCATGCTCATTCCGGAGAGAGGTGTTTCAAACGTGATGTTCACGGCGTAGAGCGAACCCACAACATACGGCGTGTACCGTGACAACCTCTCGTGGTTCGTCACAAGCAATACCGTGATCATCAGGATAAATGAGATGACTAGCTCGGCTGCAAACGCGACGACGGCACCATAAACGCCCGGGGTGGTTACTGCATAACGAACCGCGCCGTTCCCTGGAGCGCCTCTCAGCAAAAATGTTGCGAGCGCAACGCCGCTAGTTGCGCCGGAGAACTGTGCGACTCCGTAAAACAGCGCATCCCAAGGGGCGATTTTTCCTAGCCCGTAGAACGCGAGCGTCATGGCGGGATTGATATGCCCGCCGGATTGCTTGCCCCAAGGACTCATGATGAGCGCGATGACTGTAGTGCCGATGGCCAATCCCATCAGCGCACGGCGGACGATGCCGCTGACGAAAAAATGCTTGACCGGAGAAGCGGGGTGCTGCAGCAGTGTGGCAAACGAACAAGTGCAAAACATATACAGACTCATTTCGCCCGCTTCCATCAGGTACTCGGGCCAGTGCAGACGCAAGCTACCCGCGCCTAAGGTGTCGCTTACGGATGCCGCCGCCCCCGGCGTGCTCAGTGGGCCGGTGTTGTTCGCCGCTTCCTTCACCAAATCACCCCTCCGTAATCGGTAGCCTATGCAGAGAGAAACTGTTTGACGATAAGGGTAGTCTCGCCGGGGTTCTCCTCAGGGAAAAAGTGGCCGCCCTTCATCGCCTGTCCGTACGCGTGCGGTGCCCACTGCCGCCAAATTCCTAGCGGACCGCCGTCTTTGCCGTAGAAATTATCGAGCGGTCCACCCTCCGCCCAGAGATGCAACATTGGGCATTCGATTCGCTTACCGGCCTCCTTGTCGGCGCGATCGTGTTCGACATCGATCGTTGCCGCGGCTCGATATTCTTCACAAATGCCGTGAACGCGGGCTGGATCGCGATAGTTTGTAACGTATTCGTCGAGAACCTCCCGGCCGAACGAACCCTGCCCGAAGGGGTTGTGGAAGACCGCTTCCGGCGCACCGAGCAGATAGCTCTCTGGAAGTGGCTGCTGCTGCGACAGCAATATCCAAGGCCAATACGTTCGGGCAAACCGCGCATCTGATCGGTTCCACGCTTCCAAAATCGGAATCACGTCGAACACCGCAAGACGTTCCACCGCCTTCGGATGGTCCAACGCCAGACGATAGCTGACGCGCCCGCCGCGATCGTGGCCAATCAGCGTGAACGTAGGAAAACCGAGTTTATCCATCGCGCCAACCAGTTCCGCTGCCATGGCGCGCTTTGAATAAGGAAAATGATCGTCCGTTGAGGCGGGTATCCCGGTTTGGCCATAGGCCCGCAGGTCGACGCAGATCACAGTGTGATTCTCTGAGAGCGTCGGCGCCAAGAACCGCCACATCAGGCTTGTGCGCGGGAAACCATGCACCATCAGAATGGCCGGCCCCGTTCCGTAGCGGCGCACAAAGATAGTGTTGCCTGAAACCTGAACTCGAGAGGTCTCGAAGGAAATTGGAGGATTTCGCGGCGCGCCGGCTCGTGCGTTGTTTTCTGCCCGCGCTAGTTGGGTTAAAGAGCTCTCGAACAGGACGCCGATAGATGCGGCTGTGAGAGCACCAAGAAAATTGCGACGTTCCATTGCTTCCTCCTCGCTCCTGGGATTTTTCGCTAGGGAAAGGGCAGACGACAAGGCGGCAGCCTTCAGATTGACCTCTACGCCATTCGAAATCGCGACTTCCATTTACTCCCCCCAGGCGATTGAATTTAGATCCCGCCATTACCTGTGCTAAATGCCCTTTATCTCGCCGCCGTCCATGCGCACGGAAGCGCCCCCATCCACTTCGCCGCGGGGGACACGAGATAACTCATCAGGTCAGCAACCTCCTCCGGCTTTCCAAAGCGCGTGATACTGGCTTGCGCTGGAAATTTCTTGATTGCCTCTTCCACCGTCAGATTGTGGGCGGGCGCCCATTTTTCAAAGAAGGCCCGTCGGCGTCCAGCCATCACGGCTCCGGGCGATACGCTGTTGACCTGTACTCCGTCTTTGATTCCTTGTTCTGCGAATGCCTTTGCAAGTGCGTGGATGGCTGCGTTGATTGCCGCGACTGCCGCGTTTCCCGGCTTGGGATCAAGCGCTGCGTTTCCAGACATCAAGACCACAGAACCTTGCGAGGACTTCAAAGCATCCCAAGGCTGAATCGTCAGGCGACCAGCGCCGTGAAACTTAAGCGCCATACCGTCATCCCACTGCGCGTCTGTCATCTCGAACAAATCAATCTGTGGCACTGCGCCGGCGATGTCGAGAACCGCGTCGATCCTGCCAAAGCGCTCAAGCGCAACGGTGACGACCGTCGCTGGCGCTTGTGGCTGACGCAGATCGATGGCAACGGTCAGCGGCTCGGAGCCTATGGAACCTCCGAGGCTGCCACCTCCAAGTTTTCCTTGTCTCGCGCGACGAGGACGACGGCTGAAAAATCGCGCGCGCGCCTGAGTGCTGTGGCTCGTCCAATGCCTTGGCTTGCACCGGTCACCACGGCGACGGATTTGACGTTCACGGAATTGACCTCTATTTCGAAAGGGTCTTTCGCGCAGCTTCCAGAATCACATCGACCACCAGCGTCGGTGCCGAATACATGGGTGTGTGGTCCACAGGATGTGGCCTCACCATTGCACCCATCCGATCCGCCATGAAGTGCTGAGTCTTTGGATTGATCATGCGGTCTTCTTCAGCGACCAAGTACCACGACGGTTTCGATTTCCAGAGCGGCGTCGGCGCCGGCTCTTGAATGCACTGAACTGAAAGCGGACGTTGCACGGATGCCGCGATCTTTGCCTGATCGGGCGACGCCCTCTGTGCGAGCGCCCGGTGAAACGCGTCGTCGGGCATCCAAACAAGGCCATGGGAATCGGGAACCATCTTGGGTGCCTCCGGACTGGGCGTGTCGCGATAGAAGACCTTCGCAACCGTCTCGCCCTCGTCCGGCGCCAGCGCCGCGACGTAGACTAGCGACCTGACCCGCTCTTCCTTCACCGCGGCGATTACGGCGCCCGAATACGCGTGTCCCACCAGGACCACTGGGCCACTGGTCCGTTCCAGTGCCCAACTCAAAGCGGTAGCGTCGTTGGTTAAGGACGTGAGCGGGATCGGCGCACAGATCACCTTAAGACCGCGCCGCTCCAGAGGGAGAACGATGTTGCTCCAACAATACCCGTCAGCCCACGCCGCGTGGACCAAAATTATTGTTGAGTTCGGAGGAAATTCGCCCGCTTTCGTAGCTTGCTCAGGCGAACTTTCGACAACTTGTGAGGTGTTTTGCGCTCGCGCAAATTCAGCGAAAGAACCTTCGAGCGCAACACCTAGAGATGCAGCTGTGAGCGCACCGAGAAAGCTACGACGTTCCATTTCTTCCTCCTCGTTCCAGTCACTTTTATTCCTGGAATCTGTCTTCGCCGCCTCAGCGCGAGTTGTCGAGGAACTCTTTCATCGCCGCCGCAATTTCGATGACGTGAGTCTCTATTGCAAAATGACCGGTATCGAGGAATTGCACCTCCGCGTTCGGCAGGTCCCTTCGAAAGGCCTCTGCTCCCGCGGGGATGAAGAAGGGATCGTTCTTTCCCCAGATCGCGAGCAAAGGCGGTTCGGACTTACGAAAATATTCCTGGAATTTCGGATAAAGCTTTACGTTCGACGCATAATCCAGAAACAAATCGAGCTGAATCTCTTTGTTCCCCGGCCGTTCGAGCAGAGCCGCATCCAATGTGTACGATTCAGGTGGAATACTGTCCGGATTCGCTACGCCGTGGGCGTATTGCCAGCGCGTTCCTCCCGCCGTCAAAATCGTTTGGCGGAGTATGTCCCTATTTTCTGCCGTGGGGAACGCCCAGTACTTTCGGATCGAGCCCCAAGACTCACCGAGACCTTCTTCGTATGCGTTACCATTCTGCGAAACAATGGCGGTGACCCGATCAGGGTGAGTCATCGCCAAGCGAAAGCCAGTTGGCGCACCATAATCGAACACATAGATTGCGTAGCGGTCTATCTTGAGTGCCTGCGTGAAAGCGTCGATCGTGAACGCCAATCGATCGAAGGAGTAAGGATATTTTCGTTCAGGCGGCACCTCGGTGAATCCGAAACCCGGAAGGTCTGGCGCGATCACGCGGTAGTCATTGGCCAGCCGCGGAATGAGTTCGCGGAACATAAACGACGAACTAGGGAATCCGTGCAGCAAGAGAACCACGGGCGCGTTTGCTTTGCCGGCCGCGCGATAAAACACCTGCACGCCATCGGCTTCGACCCTGCGGATGGATGTAGGAGGTACGCTGAATCGAGCATCGTCCTCGCTCGGCGTTGCGCGTTTCATGCCCGTTCGAGACGTCGCATCACTCATAAAGTCCTCTCCTCACTTCTCTGATTTCTAGCGCAGGTACGACCCTCAAAACTTGTCGAGCTTCGCTAAGCCGAATACAACATGAAATCGCTCACAATAAATGACCACTGCGTCATATTTACTCAGGTCTGCGGAATCGGGGAGATCGTAGTTTTGATCCCCCTGGTTTGCTTTCAACCGTCCCAGTTCAACACTGCTCAGCTCGCCTTTAACAAATTCCTGCTTGAGGTTCTCGTCAGTGCTCGGAACCAGCAGTACATGAACGTCTGGCCCATTAGAGGTCATGAAATCCGTCAAGCGTAGGTCGCGCTTGCCGTCAAGTGTTCGGTAGATTGAAGCCCGCCCGCCGGTCGGATGCGCTCTACCGGCCAGTAACCCCGTGTAGAGAGGTTGAAGATCGGCGCTTGTGCCAAACGGCGCGGGCTCATTGACTTTCACATTGACCCACAGCTTTTCTGGACGAAAAGCCCACCATACGGCGACGAGGATCGCCATTCCAATGCCTGCCAAGATCCACTTCTTACCTGAAAGCCAGGAATTCAGACGGCCACTCATGGCTCACTCCTCTCAGGTACTGAAATTGCGCACGTCCAAGCTGCCCGGTTCTACGTGCGATCAATTTCCCCGAGTTAGAACTTCTCCAGCGGCGCTGCCCCGAAGTTCGCGTTAAAGCGTTCGCAATAGACCGAAACCGTTTGGAATTTGGCGAGGTCCGTACCCGTCGGGATCGCATAGTTCTGGTCGCCTTCATTCCCCTTAAGTTTTCCTAACTCCACTCGTGCTGTGTCGTTCTTCAGGAAGTTGGCATCGTCTTCCGCGTCCTTTGCCGCAATCAAAATCACATGGACGTCGGGCCCGTTGGAGGTCTTGAAATTCGTCAGACGAAGGACCAGTTTTCCGTCTGCCTCCTGGTAAATGGCGGCGCGGCCTGAAGTCTGATGGACTTTGCCGTGGAAGGTACCGGTCGCGAGGGTCTTGACTGTGTTATCGTGCTTCGTGTTTTCCTGCGCGCCCGCTGCGGGCTGCGACCCGAAAGCGAGCGTCAGCAAAACAAACGCCAGTGCAAGTTTGATCTTCGGAAGCATCGCACTTTCTCCTTAGTTTTTGGAATTCCTTGCGCACCCGTAGGCGCTCGGGTCTCTTACGGCAGATGGAATGCCAAAGAAGCAAAACTCACGCGAAGAAGGAAATTGCCATGCAAATCATTCTGGACTTTGAAGTTTGTGAGGAGGGAAGCCTGGCCGATTTCAAACCATGCCCGACAAATCTCTGACGGATGTCTGTCGGTGACGGGTTTCCGTCGGATCAACTGCCACTGGCGGGTGGTTTGCTACAACAGCCTGGAAACTCAGTGGTCGCCAGCTGCGGCGCCGAGGCTGCGTTTCCGTGGGATCGCGGGAGGGCGGCCAATACGAAGCTTCTTCATCCTATAGGCCAACGACGTTCGCTTCATCCCCAAGCGCGCGGCTGCGCCACTCCATCCCCCGATCACCCAATTGCTCGCTTCGAGCGCGCGAAGTATATGATCCCGCTCGACCTCAGCGAGACCACTCATAGGAGCATTTGACTCTTTGTGAGTTTGGAACGGCTCCAGCTCGGAAGTTGGGGCGCTTAGCGTCGACTGCGGCGAGAGAATCACAGCGCGTTCGATAAAGTTCTGCAACTCGCGGACGTTTCCAGGCCAAGGATATCGCGCCAATGCACCCATCGTATCCACAGGGATTACGTCAATTCGCTTGTTCATGCGTCGAGCGTAGAGGGCGGTGAAATGCCGAACCAATCTCGGAATATCCTCTGCGCGTTGTCGCAGCGCCGGTACCTGGACCGGAAATACTTTCAGACGATAATAAAGGTCCTCGCGAAAGATCCCTTGTTTCACCATCGCGGGCAAATCCCGATGCGTGGCTGCGATTAGCCGCACGTCAACCTTATGCGTACGGTTGCTGCCGAGCCTCTCGAATTCCTGCTCCTGCAAGACGCGCAACAGCTTCGCTTGGAGCTCCAGAGGTATGTCGCCAACCTCGTCAAGAAACAGCGTGCCTTTGTCGGCGAGCTCGAAGCGGCCTGTTTTTTGGGCGATGGCGCCTGTAAAGGCTCCTTTTTCGTGGCCGAACAACTCACTTTCCAAAAGTCCAAGAGGGATTGCGGCGCAATTCAGTTTCACGAATCCCCTCTCGCTGCGACCACTCAACTTATGGATCGCACGCGCAAAGAGTTCTTTGCCGGTTCCCGTCTCTCCCAGGATCAGCACAGTGGAATCCGTAGGGGCCACGACAGAGACCAGGCTCAACGCGGTTTTCAACGCCGGGCTCTCTCCGACGATTTCGCCAAGCTCAGCACGAATTTCCTCCTCGAGATAGCGCCTTTGTTTCGTCTCCTTATCTCTGTCCTTCACGGCCGTTTCGTAGTCCAGAGCGTTTTCAACCGCAATGGCTACCTGGCGGGACGCTTGTTCGAGAAACTCAACGTCCTCTCTCGCGAAGCCCCTTTCCGACCGCTTTCGGGCGCTCAACACACCGACAACACCTGTTCTGCCAATCAGCGGCAGATCGCAACCCGACCTCAAGCCTTCCGCCGCAACCCGTTCGTAGAAAAGGCGGCCCATGTCATTGCCGAAACTCTCGGGATCGTCGCGGACCTCTTCCAAATTGTCAAAGTGCTGAAGTTTCCCGGTGCGAAACGCTTTCCCCCCCATCGACCCGTAAATCGGCATGATCGTTCCGTCGCAGATTGACCCTCGGGACTCCGGGTTATAGAGAATTGTTACGCGCAATTCCCCGCTATCGGCATCCGGCAGAAGCAAGGCACAAAAGTCGCATCGCGTCACGCTGAGCAGGTTCGTAGAAAGCACATCCACCAGACGCGGGAGGTCCAGCTTAGACGTCATGCTGTTCGTAATTTCGAGCAGCAAATGAAGCCTGTCTCGTTCACGCCGCAAAGCTTCTTCGTTCATGTGCCGCTCAATGGCGATCCCGGTGATGTGGCTGGCATTCTCAATCAACTGTAGGTCGTTGGCACTGGGGCTGCGTGATTCGCGATAATTTATAGAAAAAGTGCCGAGAGCTTTGCCTTCGTTCGTGAACAACGGGCGGGACCAAACGGAACGAATTCCATAGGGCAACAGGCGGTCACGATAAAGGTCCCATGCGGGATCGGTCAGGACATCGGTTACATACACGGGCTCTTTTCGATAAATCGCTGTACCGCAAGATCCGCCTTTCGGACCAACAGCCATGGTCCCTGCTTGATCGATGAATCCAGGAAGGCTGGGTGCAGCTGCGCAGTGGAGCTCCTTTCCATCCTCGTCGGGAAGCCAAATCGTGCAAGACATACCTTCGGCTTGCGATTCAATCAACTGAGCAATGTGCGTTAGAACTTCCGACAGAGGGGAGCCGGCAAAAATCAATTTTTGCAGGTGGAGAACAGACTCAGTCGAAAACAGCCCCGACTCGCCCTTCGCTGGTGCGCCCAGCGATGAGACTTCTGCGGTGGACTGTACTGCTTTCTCCATGAATTGTCCTTCCTAGCGGAAACAGATTCGGCTACTCCATTTTTGGTTCCAATACGGCAGGAACCTGGACGGGGTATGGCGAGAAGCTTGACGATCTTTTGGCCGCTTCCGCAGGAAGTCTGCGGCACGTTTAGTGCAAGCCGATATCATAGGCGCCAAACTCAGGCCAGGTCACTCAATACTTTAGGCCTGGGCAGACGAAACCGCCAGAGTTTACAGAACCGGATGAGGTAGTTGTAGAGACTCCTGATTGGTTTTCGAGCGGAGCAGTCGTAGAGCGCCCATCCTCACCAGGCAGGCGCGTTCATCTAACCGTGGGCCGACTTGGCTGCTCGTCGGGCTAATAGCCCGGCAGATTCATCGCAAATTCAGTCAAATGATGCGCTTGCCGCCAAATTGCACACTTAACGGGCACCTGAGAATCGCGTGTTGGTGCATGGCCTAGATTACAGCAGCACGGGTGATCTTCTGCTTAGAAGGTGCGCCGTGCAAAACTCTAAATGCCGCTTCTGGTGTCGCGCCGATGCCAGATGGTCCCGCGGTGTCATTCGTTAGAAGCGAAGGCCTGCAACCATCCGAATCGCTTAGTGCTGCTTTTAGGTTGAAACTGATCCGACTCGGAGCATAAGCGGCATGCGAGGTCAGAGGCCATAGGTTAGCGATTGCTTCGGTCTACGGTCTAGTCGACCGCCCGGAAGTTGGCCAGACCAGTTATCACAAGCGCGCTTACGGGTACTAATCCGACGTTAGACCGAGAACTTCCGGCTTGCCCATCATCCGCTCACTCGGAGGCAGATATGCCAGCGCTCACTCGCACGTCCGAATTGGTTGAGGAGTGAGCGAGGATTCTTTGCTGACCTAAAACGAACCGCCGTCCCGAGCCAGCGTCGTTTCGTGAATCTCGTCCATGACAGCTCAAAACCGATACGTAAGCCCTAGGTTAAAGAACACGATTTCTTTGGACGGAGGAGACAGCTGCAAGAACGCCCCTGCAAGGAAACCGGCGAGATTCACGGCGGCCAAGAAATGCTCACGTATTGCCCAACGAATCTCCAGATTGGGTTGACTCCCGACGTACCGAGCGTCACTAAGATTTGCCGGCCGCAATGGCACGTTCCCAAACGTATAAAGCGCATCTTTCGTGCTTTCGCGCCAGAACCAGATCCACTCGAAAGTTCCGGTTACATTCTGTACGGGATGGAGGACAAACTGAGGCTGGACATCCAACAGATTTGCCGGCCCGATCAGCGCGAATTTTGGACCGAAGTAAGCTCCTCGTGGAAACAGGGCGTTGAGCGTGCCGAGCGTCCCCGGCCGGCCATTGTCTCCGCTTAGGGCATCAGCCTCAAACCCGAAACGCGCTCGCCACACCGGCCCGGGAAGGGTCCATCCGATGTTCGCTCCAGCGCCCCAGGCGCGGATCGAGCGATTCCCGAATGAGCCCCACTGGAACCCAGTCTCAACGTTATAGTCAAAACCTGCCGTAGGTGGTTCGTTGGGCGGGCGATTGAAATATCGCGCTCCAAGGGTGCGCCGTTGCTCCCGCGCCGATTGGTTGCCATAGGTAGCTGACTTTGCATCGTAATCAAGGAAGTAGACGTCCGACATGAACTGCGAATTCCAGCGCACATTCGAGGCATACAATCCCCACAGAGTGATCGCAGGATTGGGTATGTCGTCCCACGCGCCAAGGTTGGTCTCCACCGGCTTGACGGCGATCAAATCGATACGCCCCTTCGGTTTGTCATACCCTAGGAGGATGCCATCGAAGGCGCTTCTTACGTTCACGCCCTCGTTGTTATCGAGAAGGCGCCCAGTTCCGAGCGAGACTTCCTGACGTCCGACAATGACATCCCAGCCGGGGTGTCGATCGTGAAGATTGCCGCCGAACTCGACGAAACCTTCATGTCCATCGGCAACATCTTTGTCGATTACTGGCTGAGGGCCAGCTTTCTTCCCACCCACGTCGTCAAACGCCAGCGTCACAAAAATGCGAGCGTGATTTCCTAGGTGTAGGTCAGCGCTGGGCATCAATCGTTCGAAAACGTAACCTGTCAGATCTTGCGGTCCGGCGCCCCAAGCGCTGTTCTTGAGATACTGAAATTCTGTCCGATTCTCAACGCTGAGCGTTAGGTAGTTTGTCCCGGAGTGGTTCAGCGGAATGAATTTCAATCGGTCGAAAGGATCGACTCGCAGGGATGGGTCGCGCAAAAAGCTCCAGTCTTGAAATCTCGGAAATGGGCTAAGGAGCGGCCGCACGCCCGGCTGAGGAACGTCTGAGGGTGACGGATCCGGCGTCTGCGCCTTCAGCACAGCAACAAACACACTGACCCATAAAACAACCAAGGACGCCACGATACGTGTCATGCAAACAATTCCGTGCTGTTTCGAGCAAAGGAGCGAATCTTTCAACGTCGTAACCCCAAATGAGGTCCGTTATCGAAAACCCTCACGAAGATATTTCCGCGCCGGTGAATTCAAGGTTAGAACTTACTCGGCGTTAGACCTCAACCTCTTTTCCCGACGGATCGCTGTGGAACCGCGTGGTGCCCCCTGTTTTGAATGACCCCGCGGTGCCGTAGCTGTCCTCCTGAAACTGGAGGTAAGCAACCTTGTCCCCTTCGAAACGCGCCAAAAGGCTAAAAGGAGACGTGATTTCTTTCCCGGTCACGTTCGATTTGTATGTAAACGAGCCGAAGAAGGCCACGCGGTTACCCTGCTCAATGGTGTCAGTAACCTTGAAGTCGAGCGTCTTCCAGAAGCTCTGGATGCCGGCAAAAACCTTGGGGAGCGCCTCAGGCCCGTTGTGAGTGCCCGCCCAGGGCTCGATTTTCTTGAGTTCGGGGTTGTTAAAGTTCAACGAAACATATACTGCGTTCGGCGTCATCAGTTGCCTGAGCACTCCGAGATTCGTCGTGTTCTGCAAAAGCTGTTGAAGCACAGCGGTCAAGTTGGTCGACATTAGATATTTCCTCCTACCTCTTTTGTTAGTTTGTGGCGAACGAAGTTATTTGGCCTTACCCGCCTTCCGTTCAGAACATGCCGTTGGTATTCGCACGCGTAATGTTCGGCGCGATCATCGGAGCGGAGTTTTGAGGCGTGCCCACGAGTTGCAACGCATCCCAGTGCTCGACGGCTTTCCCCTCAGCGTCCATGCGATAGATATCGACGCCAGTAATGCCGGTGTCGTCGGGATCATCGGTGAACAGGTTGAGGAAGTTCAAATGTGCCCACACGTAGTCGCCGACCGCAATGATCCGATGAACCACAACGCGCGCCCGGGCTCGCTCGCGCGTGACCTTGGCGAAGAACTGCCCGAGCGCGACGGATCCGTCCGGAATCAGCGGGTTGTGTTGGATGTATGACGCACTCACAAATTTGGCTGTCGCCTCTTCGGATCGCTTCTGATTGATCATCAGATCGTACAGCGCGAGGACATTGTTCTTGTTGCGGAGAGCACGGCTGTCGGTGGTTTCAATGAGTTCAATCATGAGTTTCTCCCTTTCTTGGATTCTTAGCTCAGCCCTGCGATTTGGAGACGAAGAGCGTCTTGCTCATCGTCGGATTTCTCGCGCACAACGCGAAGAATTTCTTCCGCATCCTGGCCAACCGCCGCAAAGCGGGCTGCAGGATTCTGTTCGGCGATCTCAATCACACGCTTGGCGGCATCGACAGAGGCAAGCCCGTTGTCTTGCATGCTGTTGAGCTTGGCAGCAAAGGCGCCGAACGCTTCTCCGTAAAGATCGCGCTCTTGCGGCGTCATCCGCTCCGCCGTGCGCGCGAGCGCCGAGGCCGTCTTGGCCGGCCCGCCAGTCCTCATATTTCCGGCGACGGCGACGACGACATCGATACCGAAGCGCTTCAGTTCCTCGCGATAGACGGTTGCGAATACCTCCATCGCCGCCTTTGAAGCACCTGATGGACCATTGAACGGAAGTGGCAGGTGTGCCGTCCAGGTGCTGACCTGCACAATACGACCGCGCGCTTTCCTCAAGGCCGGAAGGAATGCGTTCATCACGGACAGCGCGCCGAAAACATTCACTTCGAATTCGCGTCTGATGGAGTCGAGGGGGAGCGTCTCGATAGGTCCGGGAGTCAAGATTCCGGCGTTACTGATGAGAAGATTGAGGCCGCCATCTGTCTGCGCGCTCACGGCACGAGCCCAGTGCTTGACAGCTGGCTCGTCGGTGATATCGCAGCTGGTCAGCGTAACTGCGCCGTCAGAGGCTTGTTGGAGGTCAGTGACTTCCTCTGGTGTGATGGCAGTTCCAAAGACGCGGTAGCCCTTTGTGGCGAGACCAAGCGCAATATCTCGCCCAAGCCCACTACCCGCGCCGGTAACAGCGGCAAAACGACTGGACTGCTGAATGACTCGTGACATAGTGCTTTCTTTCCTCGGCGATTCGATCCGCCCTGATTGAGCAGTTGCCGCACCTACAGCTTGTAAAGCGCCTTGGCGTTCTCGTAAGCGATCTTGCGACGGTCGCTCTCGCTGATCGGCACCGTGTCGATGAATTCTCCGCCCTCGGCGTAATCCTCGTACGGGTAGTCATTCGAGAAGAGGATGCGATCGGCGCCCATGGTAAGGATCGTGCAGTGAAGTGCTTGGGTGTTGAAGTTGCCGCTCGTGGTGACCCAAATGTTCTCCGCGAGATAGTCGACCAGGCGCTTCTTTGTAAAGCGGCCATTCGGACTGAAGTTGATGCCGTGCTGAATGCGCCAGGCGAAAAATGGTAGGGACTCGCCGAGATGTCCCAGCACCAGCTTGGCAGTCGGAAAGCGATCAAAGATACCGGAATAGACGATGCGCAGCGCATGCGTCGCGGTCTCCGGGGCAAAACCCCAGTTCGCGCCGGTAAGCTCCGGATGGTTTTCGTACATGGCAGCGTTGTGCGACGCGCGTGGGTGGAGGTAAAGCGGCATATCAAGCGCCGTCAGCGCTTCCCACAGCGGTGTCATCCGCGCATCGTCGAGATAGATCAAATTGTCTGGGGTCTCGACCTGGGTATATCCGTTCACCATGACCCCTTTGAAGCCGAGTTTAGTAACGCAACGCTCAAGCTCGCGTACGGCTTGTTCGGGATCCTGGAGTGCAAGAGTGGCCATGCCAACGTAACGGCTGGCGTGTGCGCGCACCTGTTCTGCGAGAAAGTCGTTCACTATGCGAGCGGTGTTTTGCGCTTCGACTCGGTCGAGGATGCCCTGCACGCCGAAGGTGCGAAACCCGGCACCGAAGGAGAGCAGCACCTTGTCAACGCCCGCCTCGTCCATGGCTTGGAGGCGCATCGTGTCGAAGTCCAGAAGGCGCTCCTGCACGACCTCAAAATACTCTGGCCCGAGATGGCCAACGGCGGCCTCTTTACGGGTCTCGAACCGGCCGTCGCTATCCCGCATGAACACTATGGGGTGGCCGAAGTGCTCCTCAAGCGCGATTTTGCGCAAGGGTGCCGGGTCGGGCGGTGTGCCGAGTTTGGGCAGACTGGGAACGGTCATCGAGTTTCTCCCGTGAGAACTACGGTGCCATGGTGCCTGAGTGCGGGGATGATCCACCCAAGGCCCTTACGGCACGAAATTGCGTTTTTACTTCCTGAAATTCTTCCATCGCGCGAAGCCCCCGCGCGCGTCCGATGCCGCTGTACTTGAAGCCGCCCTCTTCGAAAGCGTCGCTGAGAGTTGCCCATGTGTTGGTCCAAACGGTGCCGGCTTTGATGGCGCGGGCGACCCTGTGTGCGCGATCGAAATCTTTGGTGAAGAGTGCGGCGGCCAAGCCATAGACGGTGGCATTGGCACGTGTGATCGCCTCCTCCTCCGTCGCAAAAGTCTCGAAGCTCAGCACGGGGCCGAATATCTCTTCTTGAACCAACGGAACGTCCAGCGCTTCCGTCTCCAGCATGGCGGGGCGATAAAACGCACCGACCGCCAGAGGACCATCCACGATCGGGCCGCCACGAACGATGATCCGCGCATATCGTTTAGCATCCTCGACCAAGCGATCGACCCGCTCGACATTGGCGCGATCGATTAAAGGACCCATCTGAGTATTCGGGTCATCAGCTCGCCCGACCACAACCTTCTCCAAAAGGGACGCGATTCGTTCCCGCCACGCGTCGGCGACACTTCGCTGTACGAGAACTCGCGAGCCCGTCATGCAGAATTCGCCATTGAACTTTGTGAGCGCTGTCACGACGAGGGGTGCGAAAGTCTCAATGTCCGCGTCCTCGAAAACGATCAGCGGCGTTTTTCCGCCCAATTCCAGGCAAATCCTCTTTAGCGTCTGTGCGCCTTTTTCGGCGACCTGCCGACCCACCTTGGTGCTGCCGGTGTAGTTGATGACGTCAACGTCGGGCGATGCAACCAGGAGCGGCGCACCCTCGTTTCCAGCCTCCGTGAAGATATTCACCACACCCTTCGGCAGGCTCTTGGTCGCCGCGACTGCTTCCGCGATGAGAGAATTGACCAACGCTGTCTGACCGGGGAGTTTGATGGCCGTCGTGCAGCCGGCTGCTAAGGCTGGACCCAAGGCGCGGAGCAGCAGCGCGAGAGGGGAATTCCAGGGTACGATGATTCCCGCAACCCCGATCGGCTCGCGCATGGCGGTCGCGAATACGCCCGGCGCGATCTCAGCTGACGTGCCTGTCTGAGACAGCGCGGTTCCCGCATTGTAACGAAGCGTTGACGGGCTCCAGGTAGCTTCGAGTGTCGCGTCACCCAACGGCTTGCCCATCTCGCGGCTAATCGTCAGCGCAATTGCGTCTGCTCGCTCACCAAGCCTGTCAGCGAGTTCGAGAAGCGCCCGAGAACGGAGTTGCGGGTCATAGGCCCAGGTCCCGGTGTCAAAGGCATTTCGTGCAGCGGCGACTGCGGACGCCGCCTCGACTCGCCCGCCCGCCGAGTACTGCCCGAGGACCTCTCCGGTGGAAGGGCTTATGGATTTTGCGACCGTAGACGAGCCGATCCACTCGCCATTGATCCAATGACGCGCGGGCTCAACCTTTGGGGCTGTTTTGCTACTATTCATTTTGCCGCTCCTTTTAGGCAAAGCGCCCTGCTTCCTCGAACGTCAGTCTTGGGTTGCGCGGGAAGAGGTTTTCGTTCGATCCGTACCCGATGGAGCAAATGAAATTGGATTTAATGCGTGTGTTGGCAAAGAATTCGAAATCCACCACCTCGTTGCGGAAGCCGGACATCGGACCGCAGTCCAGTCCCAACGCACGCGCCGCCACAATCAGATAGGCGCCCTGAAGGCTGCTGTTGCGAAAAGCGGTGGTTTGCGCGACCAAGGGGTCGGAATAATACGCCTGCATGTCCTTGCCGCGCGCGGGAAACAACTTCGGCAATTGTTCGGCGACGTCCAAATCATAGCCGACGATCACTGTGACGGGCGCTGCCAGTATCTTTGGCGCATTGTTGGGCGCGGTAAGCGCTGCAAGCCTGCTCTTGCCCTGGGCACTCGTGACCCAGATAAAACGCGCCGGGCAACAGTTTGCTGAGGTAGGCCCGAATTTCATCAGATCGTAAAGCTCGCGCAACTGCCGTTCGGCCACCGGCTGCTCGGCCCACGCGTTACGCGTGCGGGCTGTGCGGAACAATTGGTCGAGCGCTCGATTATCGAGTCTGTCGGTCATGCGATTCTCCACCGTGAAGTTTCGCTGACCTAAAACGAACCTTCGTCACGCTCTTCGTCGCCTCGGTCGATCTTTTGCTTCGTCGATCCACCTTCGGATATGGAAAGGACAATTTTCGAACTGGATGCCATCGGCTTCGCAGTGGCCGAGAAACTTCACAGCAGCCTCGTTGACGAGTGTCACGTCCCTCAAATCCAAAACCAGCTGCCGCCCAGGTGTCTCGGCGGCCAGCACTTGCTGAAGCTGCTCGATGTCCTCGATTGTTTCGATCCGGCCGCTGAGTGTGAACAGAACTCGACCATTCGCGGTTCTCCGAGTTCTTAACATGCGAGCTCCCGTTGCTTGAAAACAGACGCGGCGTAGGCCGTTTCATCCAATGAGCCTCTTAAAAGCGCACTCGGATTGAAAGGAAGGCAGTTCGGTGACCAACCGTAACTTATTGAGAAGAAAGAATCAGCCATTGGTCAAATGCACGATATTTCGGCAATTGACCGAAGTTCGGGCAGGCCGGGCCGAACGATCCTGCCCGCAACCCGATAGGGTCAGTCACTTCCTAGGGGAAAGTGCTTCTTGGCGCGGATTCGAACCTGGCACGATACTGATAGGGAGTCTCAGCTTCTGGGCTTGAAGCTGTACCTATCGATGTTTAGTGACCGAATCTTCGAATCGAGCGTGGACCGCGCAATGCCTAGCTTGGCTGCAGCCCCTGAAGGCCCGAATACCCGTCCTTGGCTTTCTCGCAGAGCTTCTTCGATCACTTCTTTTTCCGTAGCTGCGACCTTCTGGGAAAGGTAAAGCTTCCCGCCCGATTTCTGATCACGAGTCTGCTGCGATAGCCAGCTTTCATCCACCGAAAAGGTCTCCGTTTCACACACGATTACGGATCGTTCGATTACGTTTTGTAATTCGCGTATGTTGCCGGGCCAAGGGTATGACTGAAGTAATTGGAGTGTCTTTTGGTCGAAGCTCCTTATATTCTTACCTGCTTTGCGCGCGTAGCGATCAAGAAAGTATTCAACCAGCAGGGGAATGTCCTTCCTTCGATCCCGCAAAGGTGGCACCTCGAGCGGAAACACGTTTAGCCGGTAATAAAGGTCTTGGCGAAAGGTCCCGCTGGCCACAGCAGCCTTCAGATCACGATTCGTCGCTGCGATGACGCGAACGTCGACGTGGATAGCTTGCCTTCCTCCAACCCGCTCAAACTCCCGTTCCTGTAATACCCTTAGAAGGGCAATCTGGGTGTCGGCCGATAGTTCCCCTACCTCGTCAAGGAAGATCGTTCCGCCCTCGGCGAGCTCGAACCGGCCGATTCGTCGCTGCATGGCTCCCGTGAAAGCCCCCTTTTCATGGCCAAACAACTCTGAGGCAATCAAGTCACGAGGAATTGCAGCGCAGTTCACGCTGATGAAAGCGCGTAAGGCGCGATGTGATCGTCGATGGATCGCGCGGGCGACAAGCTCTTTGCCAGTTCCGGTCTCACCCGTAATAAGAACCGTAGAATCGGTTGGCGCAACCTTGGAAATGCGCGAGAGTACCGCTTTCAAAGCGGGGGAGGTTCCAACGATCTCCTCGAACATCGAGGCCCTGTCGATTTCATCGCGGAGAGCAACATTTTCCTGTTGCAGCTTCTCTTCAGTCCGCTTGAGGTCTTCGATATCGGTACACGCAATGTACCAACGAAGGGTTTGTCCCTTGTCATCGCGAACTGGGTTGAAACGAGCCAGAAACCAGCGGTAACTTCCATCACCCTTGCGATACCGCACTTCGCTTTCAAAAGCAGAGCCGCTCGACATGGCACGGTCCCATTGAGCCTGGACCCGTTTCAAATCATCGGGATGATCTACAGTGCAGCGGAGGCCTTTGAGCCACTCCTCAAGAGTAAGGCCGAAGTAATCAAGCGCTGTGCGGTTAGTAAACAGACGCTCGCGGCGGGGTCCGAAAACAGCTACGACTTGTGGTGTGAAGTCCAGCACCTGCCGAAGCTCCATCTCTTGTTCTTCAAGTTTTTGTTCGGCCTTCTTGCGGTCGTCTATATCCGTTAGCAGGGCATACCACCGAACAATAAGGCCCTGCGCATCACGCAGAGGTCGTCCACATACGTGAAACCAGCGGTATATACCGTCGGAGCGGCGAAGACGATGGTCGACGTCGTACGAAATTCCCTTTTCGATTGAGTCCCTCCACACCGCAATTGCACCAGCGAGGTCATCTGGGTGGACGGCATCGCTAGTCCGCCAGCCCTTCAGTTGTTCAAGGGTTCTTCCAAAGTAATCTACGGCTCGTCGGTTGACGAACTCGAGTTCACCTTCCAACGTCGTGGTAACCACCAGACCGGGGATGCTCTCAACAACTAAGCGAAACCTCTCCTCACTCTGTCGCAAGGCTTCCTCGGCGCGCCTGCGTTCCGTGATATCTACTATGGCGCCAACAACTTCTTCGTTGCCAGCCTCGTCCTTCATGCTCTGTGAGAGATTGTAGATATACTTTACGGACCCATCCGGCATGAGCAACCGATGCTCAAAGTCAAAGTTTGCTCCGCCCTGGGCCGCCCGCTTGAGAACGTCTTTGAGAAGGTTGACATCATCAGGATGAACTCGCTGCAGTATCAAATCGGGCGTCGGCTCCGTCCCGGGGGCGTACCCGTAAATCCGTGCCGATTCCTCCGACCAAAATATTCTTTTCGTCCTTACTTCCATCCCGACGCTGCCAGTGTGACTTAGTGTTTGCGCATTTGTTAGATGCGCTTTGCTTCGTCGCAAATCCTGGGTCAATTCCTCCTGCTCGGTGACATCCATCCCCGTGCCCACGAATCCCTGGAACGTTTCGCCGTGAATCAGGGGAACGCCTACGCATCTAACGGCGCGAATCTTCCCATCAGGGCGCACGATTCGTTTCGTAAAGTCGAACTCGCGATGATCGGCTAAGATGTTCTCAATCGCTTGTTTCATAAACTCGCGATCTTCCGGGTGTACGAGAGCCAGATATTCCCCGACCGTTGGCGGCTTGCCACTCGGATCGAGGCCATGGATCTGAAACAACTCGGAAGACCAGTAATCGAATCCAGCAATCTTGAATGCCCAGCTGCCCATATGGGCAAGCCGCTGCCCTTCGGCAAGGTAGAATTCGGCCTGTTTGCGTTCTTCAATGGCGAGTTGTACTGAATGTTCACTCGTTGCCACATATCACCTCGGTTTACCGCTAGAGATGAGGGTAGGAATCGATGATCATACACCCAGAGAACCCACACGGGGCAACGATCCGGACGCTTCAAACGGAAGACGCCGGCCAAGCCTGTCCTACTGACCAAGCACTGAGCTCCTCCACGAATCGAGACTCTTCGGGAACCACCTCCTCTGACCTCTCCCGTTTCCGACCCCCAGCGAATCCAGACGATAATGTCTAAACATGCGTCGCAGACGAACTGCTTTAGCCGTTACTCATGTTTTAAGGATTGGGAGGACTTGCCAATACTTTGAGCCTTCGGTTGCTCGGCTACGTCGCCAATATTAGGGTGGGAGCGATCACGTACAATGCCGTCCATACCTACGTGGGGCCATTGGTGTTGGCCGGTTACTCGTTGGGGTCGAATCGCCCTGCGATTCTTTCGCTGTCTCTCATACCGATCGCTCACATCGGCCTTGATCGAATGCTTGGATTCGGGTTGAAGTATCCGACTCGATTCAACGACACTCATCTGAACCCGGATCGCCACACTCTGTCGATTGGGAATTGATGGAATCGTTCCCTCTCCTTGATTTCGGAGCCGACTCCCGAAAAGTCGGCAGCTTGTCAGGAAATCAAATACTGAAGAGATGCGCGTTTGTCGGTACTAATCCTACGGGCGAATCGATAGTCTCCGACTTGCCCGTCGTTCGGCAGCTGTTCGGGAATCCGATGCTATGTACGCTCTTGACGCAAAGGCTGCCAAATTTCGAAGTGAACGGCGACTCTTGCCCGCTTTGGCCGCGATCCTAATCCCAGCGAGCGTGCTCGACGTTTCGACCACACTTGACAGGACAACTATTGATATGCATAGTTGCCGCCATGGCCCAAGTGAAAGCAAAATTGAACGGCGAAGCGAAACAGAAGCACCTCGTGCATTCGCGCCAGCAAGCCGCAGTGGTAAGCATCCTGCGTGCCGCCAATTATGTGCGCCGTTTTTCTTCACCGGTGTTCGATCAACATGGCATCACCTGGCAGCAATACAACGTCCTGCGCATCCTGCGAGGCGCGGGCCTGGGGGGACTTCCGACACTGGACATCGCAGAGAGGATGATCGAACAGACACCGGGTATAACCCGTCTGCTGGATCGCCTGGAAGGGAAGAAGTTCGTGCGCCGGGAACGCCCTTCCGAGAACCGCCGACAGGTTCTTTGCTACATCACCAAGCCTGGGCTCGATCTCTTGCGAGAACTCGACAGGCCCGTTAGGGAGCAGGACAACCAAGTGTTGCATAGACTGAATGAATCCGAGATTGAAGAACTGATTCGCTTGTTGGAACTCGCGCGAGGCGAACAGCCTTCGACGACGTAGTCACCCAATAAATCCAAAAAGTTTGCATCCGAACCCGGCCAAGTGCATCTCATTAGTTGACTAGTGAACAGTTAAGTGAGCAACTGTTATGAAACTAGATCCTCGTGAGGAAAAAGGAGAACACCAATGAATGCAAAGAACCTCGTGTTGTTGATTTCACTTTCTGTTATCGCCCTCTTCGCAGGGCTGGGCGTGACCCGAGCGCAAACTGGGACCAAGGCTGATGTCGTTGCGACCATCACAAACTTGGAAACCGATGGCGTCAAAGCCGATTTGGCCGGCGACACCGCCTTTTACCAGAAAGCTCTGGTTGAGGACTGGACCCGGGGCGATAGCGACGGAACCTTTTACACCAAAGCCGAAGTCATGAAACTTATGGCCGACGCAAAGGACTTCAAGACAAACAGCGAGAAACTTTCTGAACTCAAGGTGCGCGTGTACGGCAACACGGCGGTGGCGACCTACAGGGACACCTATGACATTCTGTTTAAGGGCGAACATCGCACGCACACCATCATTGCCACGGACACTTTCGTCAAGATGGGCGGCGAATGGAAGCAGGTCGCGAGTCACGGCGCGTCAGTGGCGAATTAGCCGCTTACTCCGACGCACGGACCCGCCCAAAGGAGAAAGAAATGGCGAGATTTGTCTTGGTGCATGGAGGATTTTGCGGCGCATGGATTTGGTTGCCACTGATTGACACTCTAAAGGAGGCTGGCCATTTAGTGGAGGCGTTCGACCTACCGGGGATGGGCGACGATCACACGCCTGCGAGCGAGGTCAGCTTGGATAGCTTCGCAGCCCGTGTGTGCGAGGTGCTTGCGGCCAATTCCGAACCGGCCGTCGTGGTCGGCCACAGCATGGGGGGCATTGTCGCAACGCAAGGAGCGGCACGATGTCCCGAACGTGTCGCGGCGCTCATATACGTGGCGGCTTTCTTGCCAAAGGACGGGCAGAGTCTTCTCGACTTGACGAAGCTTCCGGAGGGCTGTGGCGAGCAGGTGCTAGCCAATGTGGTCGTCGAAGGAGAGCCTCCGGTCGCCGTTATGCCGGCAGCCGCTTCGCGTCACGCGTTATACGGGGCTTGCACAGAGGACATTGCGGCGTGGGCGATCGGACAGCAGTGCCCGCAACCAGTCTCGCCGTTGCCAGTGGCAGTATCCATCCCGCCCGGAGCCCTCAACGGCATCAACCGGTATTACGTGTTATGCACGGAGAGTCGGGCTATCCCGCCACCATTACAGCGACGGATGATCGCCGAGAACTCGTGCGCCGAGGTCATTGAGATTGAGACAGATCACACGCCCCAGCTGTCGACGACGAACGAGTTGGCCTGGGCTCTCCACCGATTCGCGACGCACTCATCTGCGGGTGCCGGAAGGCTCGCAGATCGGCAAGATCGCGCTGACTTTAGGAAAGCAGTTCTGTGGCATTGAGCCTGACCGAGCTATTCGTAGCCGTAAGGGTTCTTTAGGTGCCGGGAAGTCGGCATCTCGTCAGCAATACAACGGTCACCCCTAGCGCGTTTCTCGTTACCTATCTGGTGAGACCCGGTGCCACCAGTTCAAGTAACGGTCACCAAACGATCCTTTGCCCTTCTTATTGGCGCTGCATGCGCCCTAGCTAGCGAAGCCTTTATGCCGTAGGCAACGGCAGCCGCCTGCAGTTCTTCCTTCGAGGAGAAATGGGCATAGAAAGCGCCATGCGTCAGGCCGGCGACCTTCAGAGCCCAGACGCCTTGTACATCGGTCGCGCGGATCTACCGAGGCGAAGCTGGCAAAAGCTCATGCGGAAGGAAGTCCGCAGTGACCTCAACAGCGGCGAAGGAACGCAGCCTGGGTCTTCGAATGCCACCTGATTCAATCAAGTCAGACCGTACGATTGAGCCAAGCGTCCAATTTGCCCGATAGCATGCGGTTTGACCTTGGCAGAAGGTATAATTTGGCTGACCGGAAGACGCCCCCGCAACTCTTGCCGGCTCGCCGGATTCACCCTATGAGCACGAGTGCTGACCAAAGCCCGGCTACCCTAAACCTTCGCGCTTTCATCGATGCCGTTCTGCCAATTGCCTGGTCCTCTCTGCCGGATGGCTCTCTGGATTTCATCAACCAGCGATTTCGCGATTACACGGGGCTTTCTTCGGATCAGTTGACCGGGTTGAAGTGGAAATCGGCTGTCCATCCGGACGATATCCAAAAGCTTGAAACCTGGTGGCAGCATCTCAGCCAGTCCCAGGAAGCCGCCACAACGGAAAAGCGCCTTCGTCGATTCGACGGAGCTTATCGCTGGTTCCAGATCGCTGCGGCGCCGGTTCACGATGAGCAATCCAATCTCATCCGCTGGTGTGGGATCAATACCGACATCGATGACTTGAAACAGACGGAGGAGGGACTGCGAGCGAGCGAACGCTCCTGGCGGCAGATCGTCGATTGCATTCCTGGTTTCGTAACTACCGCAACTGCGGCGGGTGAAGTCGAGTTCTTCAATCAGCAATCCCTGAATTACTTCGGCAGGACGCTCGAGGAATTGAAAAGTTGGATGACCATAGATGTCATCCACCCATCTGATCTCCCCCAAGTGATCGCCGGCTTCAGACACTCTATCGAAACCGGGCAACCGTGGGACATCGTTGAGCGCCTTCGTCGTGCTGATGGTGTTTACCGCTGGTTTCAGTCTCACATCGTCCCTCAGCGTGACGCTGAGGGACGAATCATCCGCTGGTTTAGCTCGATGGCCGACATCGACGACCGCAAGCGGGCCGAAAATGAACTACA
>Ga0210393_10000977_pt1 | contig 24592 bp, 21 predicted proteins | sample IncBWC27OmetaG_FD_160068 | JGI IMG/M metagenome (GOLD analysis project Ga0210393, IMG submission 160068) | Forest soil microbial communities from Barre Woods Harvard Forest LTER site, Petersham, Massachusetts, United States - Inc-BW-C-27-O ... | reverse complement strand
ATGCTCAAAGGCGTTGTCCGCGCCGTCCTGACCGAGACCGTTTCGATCCGCACCATGACGTTTGGCTCGATCACTAAAAGACGTTTGACGGTACCCACCCTATCCCGTTCGCTGCTGGACGCCGACGGGTATCTGGGTCTCGACTTCCTCGATGGTCACCGCGTGACCTTCGATTTCCGAAATCACCTCTTGCAGGTAAGCGAGCCTCGCGCCAGATACAGCGCGAACTGGACTCGGGAGAATGAGGCCCGCATTCGTGCGTCGGGGTCGTCCGGGCATTTGCAGGCGCTCGATTGCATGGTAGACGGCATACCCGCGACTGCCTTCATCGATTCAGGCGCCGAGGTGACTGCCGCCAACGAACCCCTGCTTGCTGCCTTGGCGAAGCGCAATCCGGATTTTCGCGAGACGGGCAGCATTCGTTTGATCGACATCACCGGCGGCGAGATCCTGGGAACGGTCGCCATGGTCAAGAAGATCAGCCTGACGGCGGCGTTGACATTCAGCGACTGCCCTTTGGTGATCGCCGATTTCCTAGTCTTCGACGTGTGGGGACTGCGTCATCGCCCGGCTTTGTTGATCGGGATGAATCTCCTGCGGCAATTCGAAAGGGTGTCGATCGACTATGGACTGCAGGAACTTCGCTTCGATCTGGCCGCCTATCGCTCGCCCCCGAAACCGTTGATCACGATGGTCGACCGGTGAAACGATGCCGCTTCCCAAGAGTTCCCATCTTTGCGGACGTCCCAGCCGAGCGCAGTTGCGTACGCTCGAGAAGGGGACTTTGTCGCTCCCCTTCCGCCCGTTTCGATTAGCGACGAATATCCGGGCGGCCTGCCGCCGGCAACGACGATGGGTTCGCCGAGTGCTCGCCGATATTCCTTCTCGCCGATCGCTTCCGGTGCGTTCTCGTCATCTTCTCAATCGCACAGACGCAAGCAGACATTTGTTCGCGTTGAATCCGAAGACATGATCCAGAAGTAGGTGCAAGCGTAAGGGATTATTCAGATCCCGCGTGGCGCGGTGAGAATGTCAAAGATGGGGAGTTACGGTGCAATCTCCGTGGTTATTACGCAGTTAGAAGTGTGCGCGTGTAGGTTCGATTCGAGTCCACTTTGCGCCGCAGCGCTGAGCTCAGAGATTCACAAAATAAATTTTGCGGATATGGTGGGCCGCGGTCGATTGACTGATGAATGAGACCCTCCGGCTCACGGGTTTGAGGACAAAGCGCGAAGCTGTAGAGCTTGGACTTCGAACCATAGTGCGTCTGCGCAACTTCGAAAGGACTATCTGAAGCCGCTTAGCATGAGCGCCAACGCATTGGCTAAGGCAATCCGGATCAAATGGTCAAATCGCCACCATTGATGTCGATCGACGCTCCGGTAATGTAACTCGACAACGGCGACGCCAGGAACACCACAAGATCCGCGACCTCCCCAGGCATCCCCAGACGCCTCAGGGGAAAGCTAAGAGCGTAGGCGTCCACGGCAGCGCGCGACACCGTCGTTCGCACCATATCCGTGTCTATCAGACCCGGACACACGGCATTGACCCGAATGCCATCCACCGCCACCTCACGCGCCAAATGCCGAGTCAGACCCAAAACCCCGGCCTTCGCGGCCGTATAGTGAGGACCCCCGAGGGTACTGACACTCTTTCCGGCGCTCGAGGAAATATTGACGATACTACCGCCACCGGCCGCTCGCAACGCGGGGATGGCTGATCGGCAACACAAAAAAGTGTTTTTAAGATTGTTCTCAATCACGAAATCCCATTCTTCTTCCGCAATGTCCTGACCCCGCGTCGGCCGCAACACCCCCGCGTTGTTGATCAGAATGTCGAGCCGCGCCATCACGCCGCTCAGTTCATGGAAGATGCCGCGCACACTGGCACCATCGCTGACATCGCCTGGAAATGCAGTGGCCTGAAGTCCCATCTCATTTAAGCGCGCAACGGCTTGTTCCGTCGCCGCCCGATTTAGATCGTTAAGGGCAATTCTCGCGCCCTGACGTCCCAGCGCCTCGGCGATCGCCAGACCCATGCCGCGAGCCGCTCCCGTTACGAGCGCAACCCGGTTTGCCAATAGCTTTTTTCCCGGCGGTTTTTGCGACACCATGGTGCTACCCTCCTCGCGCAATGAGGTCGCGCAGCCAAATTCCTGCAAGCGACATTACCATCCCCGTAGTCGCTCCCACGTTGCAAGACAGCCGTCCTCATCGATCACGCAGTACTCCGAGAACTGCGCCGCGGTGGCGCAAGCATGATTGGGCAAGATTCGCAGCTGCGTATCGATCGGAAAGCGGCGAGCAATATCCGGATCCATCTGAGGCTGGTAAGCCAACACTCCATGTTCTTGATTGGCGCTGCTCATTACGTAGCCCGGTATGACTGTTCCATCAGCCGAACAGACTTGACCGTAACCGTAATCTTTCTTTTGCGACTGCGTTCCGTGGTCTCGGCTCATTGCCATCCAGCCCGCGTCCACAATCGCCCAGCCCTTCTCCGATTGGTGGCCGGTGACAGTGGTCAGCACACTCAGCGCGATATCGTCGGCCGTGCAAACACCTACATTGCACATTACCAGATCGAAAAAAACATACACTCCCGCGCGCACCTCCGTGACTCCTTCTAAACGCTCGGCTGACAACGCCGTTGGGGTCGAGCCGACGCTTACTTCGGCGCACGGCAAGCCAGCCGCACGCAGCCGCTCGGCAGCCAATACGCAGCCCGCTCTCTCCTGCTCTGCCATAGAAACGAGTTGCTCCGGGCTATCGCAGCCATAACTGGATCCGGCATGGGTCAGCACACCTGCGAGCCGCATTCCGCCGTCATGAAGCGCGTGTGCGACGCGCAGCAATTCCTGCTGCTCTGGTTGGACGCCGGAGCGGTGCCCATCGGTGTCGATTTCTATCAGTACTTCAAATCGTGTTGCGGCCTCACGACCGAATTTAGCTATTGCTTGTGCCGATTCTCTATTGTCCGTAATAATCTTCAATGCGCAGCCGCGACGTATCAAATCTAGAGCGCGCGGAAGTTTCGACGGGGATATACCCACTGCATATAAAATGTCGGTAACGCCGTCGGCAAAGAAATACTCCGCCTCGGCCAGAGTGGAGACGGTGACGCCTCGAGATCCCGCGGCACGCTGCGCCCGCGCGACTTCGATGGACTTTGCCGTCTTGACGTGCGGCCTGAACTTAACCCCAAGATCATTCATTCGCAGCTGCATGCGCTCGATATTGCGCTGCATGCGCGCCCGATCCACCACCGCGGCAGGCGTTTGAATGCGATTCAACGCGGTGACTAACATGTTGGTCCTACCACAGCCAATCAATTCGTGAACCCACGCCTCGCGCAACAGCCCGTTCGTGCAGCCCGCGCGCAACCATCAAATCTTGTAAAGCGAGACCTGTCATGTCGAAAATCGTTACGTCCGCCGAGTCACGTTGGAACTGGACCTTGGAGCTCAGAAGATCACCGAATTCTACACAAGGCCGCTCAGGCATCCACTGACACTCGCCGATTTGCCGAGCCTGCACGCGATCGTCGACGAACAATCGCGCGCGTTCCAACAGGCCGGGCGGCAATTCGCGCTTGCCTTGGGTGTCGGCGCCGACGCAATTGAGGTGGGTGCCGGGTTGCACGGCATGCAAGTTGAACAACGGCGTTGTCGACGGTGTCGCGGTAATGATCACATCGCTGGCCGCCACCACTGCATCAGCGTCGAGTGCATGAGAAATCTCGCACTGCCCCGCCCATTGGTGCTCGAAACCAGGATCTGACGCGCCGCTCGCGGTCAAATAACAGACTTGCCGGAGCGAGGGCATTAATTGCAGGGCGAAGGCAACCTGGATACGGGCTTGAACACCCGTGCCGAAAACACACGCGCGAACGCAGTTCGAGCGTGCGAGCGTCAGCAGCCCGAGGCCTCCGGCTGCGCCCGTGCGCAACGCCGTGATGGCATTGCCGTCGATGACGCACAGCGGCCGTCCGGACTTCGGGTCAAACAGCAGTATGGTCGCTTGGTGCGGCTCGCCGCCGGCGCGTCGATTAGCGGGCCAGAAGCCGGCGGCCTTGAAGCCAAGAAGATCCCGACTCGGTACCTCGCCGGACTTGATACCGAAAACGTTGCCGGGGGCCAATTTCTCCCTGATGACGGGAAAGAGGCGGCCCTCACCCTGGCTATGCAACACAAATGCCTCGTGTACGGCCGCGAGTACCTCGTCTCGATCGAGCAGAAGCTCTACCTGATTCTTGTCGAGAAGCAGCAGAACCCCGTCACGGCGCATCGCGAACCGCGGCGTGCGATAAGGCTGCCTCGACTTCCATCGACGCTGCGATCACCTGCGGTTCAACGCCGCCGAGATTGCAAATCATGGCCACGACCACATGGGCCTCAGGCGACAGCAGCAGCATCGCAGTGGCGCCGCTCGCCGTACCACTGTGCCAAATCAGCTGACGGCCGTGACTGATGGCCGCGAGGCGCAGGTACTGTTCGGTCGGAATCTCGCTGCGATGGTCATTGAGAAATTTGTCCATATCGACGAACCAGCCAAAACCATATCCCGTGCGAACGCCTGTGATGGTTGCCTGCGAGGTGAAGAGTACCGAGCGGATTGGCGATTTGAGAGCGCCATTGTTGAGCAACGCAGTACCGAATGCCGCGAGATCCGGGGCCGTGGAGAGCATCCCGGAACCAGCCTTTTTGTAGCTATCGTCGCTAAAGGCCGCATTGATCAATTCGCCCTTGGAATTTCTTTGATATTGGCGCGCTCGATCCTGAATTATTTTTGTCAGATCGTCGAACCCCGTGTGCTGCATTTTGAGCGGCGTCCACAGATACGTGGACATGAATTCATCGAATGTCACATGAGCTGCGCGCTCCGCGGCCGCGCTCAGGAGAACGAATCCATAGCTGGTATAGAGAAATTTCGTGCCCGGCGGATTCTGCAGCGGGTCGTCAAGAAATATCGCCAGCGCCTCCTTTACGGTATCGTAATGACGATGGACCATTTGCTCACTCGCCGATCGGTATGAGCGGATTCCACTCAAATGGCCGCCCAGCTCTCTAAGGGTGATCGTTGCATATTGCGCAGGAATCTCGGGAAGGTAGTCGCGCACGGACTTGTCGAGGTCTATGACGCCCAATTGCACTGCCGAGGCAACTGCCGCAGCGGTCATTGATTTCGATATGCTGCCGATGCGCATACGCGTCTGGGGCGTTGTCGGGACGCGATGCTCCAGATCGGCCGTTCCATAACCCGCCGACCAACGCACCTTGCTATCGACCGCGACCGTGATGGCAAGCCCTGGGATCGCAGCATCCTTGATTAGATGTTGAACGACCTCATGCGCGGTGCCGAGCGCGTGACGGTCTGTTGCCGCCGACGGTGCTGCCGCAGCCGCCATGCCCGTCTGCAGCGCCAAGATCGCCGCGCAGGCGAGCGTCCGGGCTGTCCGAGATGTGCGGCCTGCAGTCATGCGCTCAATGGCGAATCCACTTGTAAAAGAATTCCACGCCGAAAGTGCGTGGGTCGCCGATCGACTCCTCGATGGATCCCGGGCTGAATGCGGAACTGCCGGAGCCGCGGATATTGACATAGTCTCGATTCAACAAATTGCGAGACCATAATTCGACGCGCATCGAATCGTCGCTGTTGGCGATTCCGAGGCGCAGATTGACCACGCTGTATGCGGGATCAATCAATGCCGGCGTGTTGTCGGGATCGGAGTAGCGGCTACTGCGGTAAATGAATTCCGGCCTGGCAATGAAATTCCACGCGGAAGACACCGGCGTCTTGTAGTCAAGCGCAGCGCCCACGGAATTCTTGGGGGATTGCGCGAGGGAGTGGCCCGTAAAGTCGCCGCCGTCCGGTGTGGCGCCTGGATACGAGGTGAACTTGGCGTCGGCGTAGCCGTATCCCAGGCTCGCTTGCAGGGCTTCCGTTATGCGCGCCTGTAGTTCGATCTCGACACCCTGGCTACGGGCTTTTGCGGCATTGGAAGTGACGAAGTCAATGATGCCGCTGTTGTTCTGGATCAGCTGGTTGACCTGTAGGTCGCGATAGTTCATATAAAACACATCCGCATTCAGGCGCACACGGCTGTCTGCAAAAGTGCTTTTGGTGCCGATCTCGTAGTTGTCGACGTGTTCTGGACCGAATTGCGCGGGTTGGCCATTCGGCTGCACCAGTCCGAAGGAAAAAGCGTTATAGCCGCCTGCTTTGAACCCATGCGCAAAGGTCGCGTACGCCATTGCGTTGTCGGCGAACAAGTACTTCAGGCTCAAGTTATAGGACGGGTCATTGTCGGTTCGGGCGAAGCTGGCCGCCGGTACGGTGGGCACAAATTGGCCGGTGGGATCGCCTACCAGCGACTGGATGATGCTCTTTTTTTGCTCCGTGTAACGGTAGCCGGCGGTCAGAACCCACTTCGAGGTCAGATGGTAGTCAGCTTGTCCGAAGGCCGCATAGCTTCGATCAAAGGTGTGAATGGCGATGTAGCCCTCTCCGGGGTCGGGATTCGAACCGAGAGGCGCGCCAAAGGGCGCGAAGACATCGACGCCCACATGTGCAAAGGCTTGCGCGTCCTCGCCCTGCTCGTCAACGTACACGCCGGCGACATACGAGAGCGGCCCGCTGATATCGGAAGCAAATCGCAGCTCCTCGCTATACTGATGCTGGTTCTCCAAAATGCCGGTGCCGAAGATATCGAATATGCTCATATCGTCGCTTTGATAATTGGCCCACCGGAATTGCCGGTACGCCGTCAATGATGTCAGCGTCCCCGCGGGTAGGATCCAATTGGCTTCCAGCGAGGAGCCGATGACGTCGCGATTCTCGTACGGCGACGGCGCGTCGCGGATGACCCGATCGAATGGATTGTCCGTGACGTTCTGCGGCGAATTGAAGGGCGGCCCAGCGAATAGCGGCGAGGGGACGAAAATGACGCTCGCCTCATCGTGGGTTCGGTCGCGCGAGCCGTCGACCCGCAAAATCGCGTTGAACGAGTCGACCGGTGTAAAGGCCAAGCTGACCCGTCCGTTCACGTTGTTTGCATCATTGTTGTCCGGGCCGGCGAGATTTTCGAGGAACCCGTCGCGCCGCTCGAACTGGAACGCCCCGCGAATGGCGAGCACGTCGGTGATAATCGGGGTATTGGCAACCAGCTGCACGCGCCGGTCATTGTAGTTGCCGTAGTCCGCAGTAACATCGAGCTCCTGCTGTTGCGTCGGCTTTTTGGAGATGAAATCGATGGCGCCGCCGATAGTATTTTTTCCGAATATCGTCCCCTGGGGGCCGCGCAACACTTCGACGCGCTCCATATCAAAGAGGCCCGCATTGATCGTGGTCGGCCGATCCATGTAGACACCGTCGACATACACGCCGACGGCGGGTTCTATGTCGACGTTGTTGGGGTCCGACAGAATGCCGCGGATTGAGATGGCGGTTGAGCGCAAAGAATCCTCGGTGTCGATGTATAAATTCGGCACCAGACCGGCGAAATCAGCGATGCGCACCGTGCCGCTATCCTGCAATTGCTCGGCGCCGAAGACGCTCATGGAGATCGGCACGGTCTGGGCGTTCTCGGTGCGCTTCTGCGCCGTCACAATAATTTCCTGCAGCGCAAAATCGCCCGGGTTGTCGGCGGCCTGCAGGGGAGCGTACGCGGCCACGGCGATCACGCCGACTGCGGCACACTGGCAAGTTCGTGCGAAACCACCCTTCGACGGAAATTTCATGGTCGTGTTCCCCAATTGCAGCCGGCAGGTCATCGCCCGCCTATATTGTCTACTGTATAGAAAACTGACCGCCAGTCAACTCCTGTTCGAGCGATCAAGGCGCCTGCAATCGACCGGCAGCGCGCAGTAGCAAACGAACGCTCTCTACCGGCAGGCCCTCGACCACCGTGCCGTTAATTCCGCGCATAGTTCGTCCGGCAAACAAGGCGTTCACAATGGCTTCTTCGGTGCCGAAAGCAACGGCCGCAAGCAGCGGATTCAGCGCAAAGTTGTCAATGTAGCGGCCTTGCAGCAGCACTGCATCGACCTTCTGCGCCTGCGCCGTTGAAAATGCCAGGAACAAGTCGCCGGACGTGGTGCCGGACAATCCCCCGACGCGCGCCACGCCATGCGTCGCCCGCAACGCCAAGCGGCGCAGTTGACTGGGCATCAATGGGGCGTCGGTCGCGATGACCACGATGATCGACCCTTCTTTCTTGAGCGGCGCCGAAACGGGCGAGATCGCGGCCGCCGGCGCAGGCAATTGGCGGCCGACCGGAACACCTGCAATGATCAACTGGTCGCGCGCGCCATAGTTCGCCTGCACCAGCACGCCCACCGTGTAAGCGTGGCCGGCCATGAGGACTTGTCGGGACGAGGTCCCAATTCCTCCTTTGAAGCCGTAGGCAACCATGCCGGTGCCTCCCCCCACACCCCCCTCTGCAACTGGCCCTGCATGTGCCGTGTCGAGGGCCTGGGCGACGTGCGCGGCGGTCAAATGCTGCCCGAATGTGTCATTCAGACGGCCATCGAATGTTTCCGCAACCACAGGCAAAGCGAAGATAAACGTGCTCTCCGGATCGCCGCCGGTTTTGCGCGCGTACCATCCCTGCACCGTCTCGTGTGCGATTCCGACGCTGCCGGTGCCGGTCAGCACAATCGGCCCACTGAACTCGCCAATCTCATCGATTAAGGCGCGTCCCGTCATTTCACCCGTGCCGTTCGCCACGAATGTTCCGGCCGGCACGAAACCCAGGTATTCCCTGCCCTTCGGAAATACCGCGGTCAGCCCGGTGCGGGTCGGACCTTTCCCCACATGCAACGGCCCGTCTCCTTCGATGAGCGTGACTTGGCCGACTTCGAGGCCGGCAACATCGGTAATGGCATTGAGCGCTCCGGGACGTCCCTCGAACGGCACGCCCGCTTCGCGCGCTCGAACTGCTGCGAGGCTCGCCGTCGCAAGGGCCGCCGTCGCGAGCGCTGCCGCAATGACCATGCAAACCAGACTCCAAATTTGTTTCTGCATCGAGGCGTACCTGTTATTTGCCCGTTGGACTATATTTTGACCTGTGGTCATCACGGAGTATAAACTACCGCATTCCACCAAACGGATCGTGATGTACAAAGGCTGTTGGGCGGTAATTCTGCTGGCAATCTCCGCGAACGCAAGCGCCGCCGGAGTGCTTGACCTCGTCCTTTCCGGCGGACGTGTCATCGACGGCAGCGGAGGCCCTGCGGTCGTCGAGGACGTCGGCATTCTCCAAGATCGAATCGCCGCGTTGGGCAACCTCTCGAGCAGTCCCGCCCGGCGGCGCATCGATGTTCGCGGACTGGTGGTCACACCGGGTTTCATCGACGTTCACAATCACTCGGACGAAGACGTCGTGCACGCCGAATATCGCGCGGCACCCGCGATGATCCAGCAGGGCGTTACCAGCGCAGTGTGGGGCGTAGACGGCAGCCTCGATTTGAAGGCGTTCCGTGCGCTCAAATCGCAACTCGCTCAGGCAGGCGTCGGCGTTAATTATTTGCTCTACATCGGCCACACGGGACTGCGGGTCACGGAGATGGGGATGGCGCATCGCGCACCCACGGAAGTCGAGCTGTCCCACATGAGAACCGCGGTTCGTTCAGCCATGGATGAAGGCGCGCTGGGCCTGTCCACCGGACTCATGTATCTGCCCAGTTTATATGCCAGAACCGATGAAGTGGTCGCACTAGCAGCCATGGCGGCACCCTACAAGGGACTGTACGACTCGCACGACCGGGATCCTGGCTTTCATCTGCTGGACTCGGTTGCGGAATGCCTGACGATCGCACGCCGCGCAAAACTCGATGCGCATGTGGCACATTTGAAAGCCGTCGGCATTCATAACGCCGGGCGTTCGGCGGATCTGATCCGCATGATCGAGGCCGCACGGGCGCGCGGCGAAACTGTGACTACCGATGTCTATCCCTACGATGGCGCCACGACGCGGTTGGTTGCCGAAGTTTTAGTGCCGCCCGCCGATAGCCCAATGGCGCGGGACCTGACACTTGCCGACGCTGCGACCACATCCGAGGCGGGACGCGCGGCGGCGCTGGCTGCCGTTGCCGTGGAGTGGCGCAACTGGCTTAGCGATCCTGCCAGACGCGCCCAAGTGCGCGCGCTGACCGAGAAACCGCCGGATGGCACCTTCAGCTGGGTGACCACCGTGGGATATGATTCGTTTCGCATCATTCGCAGCGCGGTTGCGAGCGAGAACGGCCGCATGATCGTCGACATTGCGAAGGAACGCACCGCGGCGCCGTTCGATGTGCTGGTGGATCTGTTGGTGCAGCAGGGAGCTACCATCAAGCTTACGGTCGGCGCCATGCGCGAGGACGATGTGCGGGCGCTGCTGCGCCAACCGTGGGCCATGGTGTCGAGCGATGGGCGTGAAGGCGGACTCGCCGGAGGCCGTGGACATCCGCGCTACCGCGGCAGTTTCGCGCGCGTGCTGGCCTACTATGTACGGGATCAACATTTGTTTTCGCTCGAGGAGGCCGTGCACAAGATGAGCGGACTGGCGGCCCAGTACCTAAAGCTCGAGGATCGCGGAGTCTTGCGCGTCGGGAACGCCGCCGATATTGCCGTGTTCGATCCGCAAACCGTTCAAGACCGATCGACCTGGGATGACCCTGCCTTGTATGCGACCGGCATGCGCTACGTCTTCGTCAACGGAGTACCTGCGCTGGATGCCGGCAAAACGACCGGCCAGCTTGCCGGGCGCTTTTTGCCGTTTCGCGCATGCGCGGCCCGCTTTGCCGATGGGAGTAAATCTTGCGCACAGCACTGACCGCGGAAGACCGAGCCTCGTTTTCGAGGGACGGCGTTGTCTGCCTGCGCGGCCAATTCGATTTGCACTGGATCGAACGTCTGCGGGAAGCGACGCAGCGCTGTATCGATGACCCGGGACCTAATGCGGTAATCGGCGATCGCAGCCAACCCGGTTTCTTCTTCGGCGACCAAGACATGTGGTGGCGCGATGAAGCCTTTCGCGACTTCATCTTCGATTCGTCGGCCGCGCAGATTGCCGCGCAAATCATGGGCAGTAGCGCCGTCAACTTCTTCTTCGATCAGATCATCGTCAAGGAGCCCGGTACGGTGCAACGCACCCCATGGCACCAGGACCTGCCGTATTGGGCGGTCACCGGGTCGCAAATCTGCGCCATATGGCTGGCTCTCGATCCTGTCGCCGCAGAAAACAGCGTCCAATACGTTGCCGGCTCGCACCGCTGGGGCAAAGAGTTTTCGCCGCGGCATTTCGCAGATTCCACGCCGTACGAGGGTACGGGTCTACCCCTTCTGCCGGATATTGACGCGCTGCGGCCGACGCTCGACATCCGCAGCTGGGATATGGAACCCGGAGATTGTCTGGTGTTCCACGCGTTGATGGTCCATGGGGCGGCGGGCAACAGTTCCTTGAAGCATCGCCGGCGAGCGGTGTCGACGCGTTGGTGCGGCGACGATGCGCGCTACTTCAAGCGTCCGGGGGAAGTCTCTGTGCCGTCGAAAGATCCGGGAATCCGCTATGGCGATCCACTGACCTGTGAAATGTTTCCACGCGTATGGCCGAAGGACTCAGCTTGACTATTGGATGAGATGTTGATCACGGGATAGAATGCCGCCTCAGCAGCGAACCTGCTCCCCCAATGCGACCGGTGCTTCATTGCCAGCAATCAAGAGAAAGAAACCATCGACCGTGGCGAGCGCCGTGCCGCCGAAGCATCGAACCTTTATCGAACAGGCGAGACGCCTGCAGATTCTGGACGCCGCGCTCGAGTTGTTTGCCAGCAAGGGCTACAACGAAACCTCGTTATCGGACATTGCTGGAACGCTGAGCATCAGCAAGGGCGTCATCTCTTATCATTTTGAAGGCAAGGCTGAGCTCGGCGCCGAAGCCGTGCGCCACATGCTGCGGCACTATGGCGAGTTTGTGCGTCAACGCCTGGAAGGCAAGGCATCGCTGCGCGACAAGCTGCTCGAGTTGCCCGCCGCGTGCATCGACTTCGTACGTCAACATCCTTCCAGCTATGTCGTGTACCTCGATACGGTCGGCAGTTTCGGAACAACCGCCGATCGGCAAAAATTCATGGCTTGGGCGGACGCGGGGATGCGCACATTGATATGCGAGATGCTAACCGAAGCCCAGGACCGCAAGGAGATTCCGCGCTTTGCAGTGCAGCCGGTGGCCGATGTCCTGCAGGCCGCCGTCGACGGGCTGACTCAGCAAGCCTCGGTAGCGCCCACGGAAGTCGATTTGGAATCGAGCAAGCGGCTGTTGCAGAAGATCCTGGCGGCAATTTTCGATGGCCGCATCGAACTAGCCAGGCGCTAGACCGGCTAGCCGCGCCGCCAGCGCGCGCTTGTCGATCTTGCCGACGGGCAGCAGCGGCGCGTCGAGCAACAGCGTGAATCCCTTGGGGACCTTGTAATTGGCCAGATGCTGGCGGCAGTGCAGGTCCAACTCCGCTGGCACGATGGCCGCGCCGGGCTGGGGGACGACAAACGCGTGCCCTACTTCACCAAACACCGAATCCGGCACCGCCACCACGGCGGCCAGCCGCACCGCGCGATGGCGTTCCAATGCGATTTCGATTTCCCGCGGATAAATGTTGTAGCCGCCTGACTTGAAGACGTCTTGTTTGCGTCCCACCAACTCGATGCTGCCATCGTCAGTCCAACGCGCCAGATCACCAGTCTTGAACCAGCCGGCACTAAAGGCTTCGCGGGTCGCGGCGGCTCGTTCCCAGTAACCGACGAACAGGCAGTCGCCGTGAACCAGGATCTCGCCGACCTCGCCTGCGGAAACCGGATGCTCATCTGTGTCGACGATGCGGACGCCGTACTCGGGTGCCGGCTCTCCCACGGTCTTTGTCAGCGCGATGCGCGATGCCCCATCGCCCGTAAATGTGACCGAACCCACCGTTTCGGTAAGACCGTAGGAGGTTCCGAGCCACTTTCCCAGCCGAAGCAGTGAATCAACGAGCTCGGCGGACGCCGCCGCGCCGCTCCAAGCAATTTTCTGCACCGATGACAGGTCGGTACGGTCAAAATTCGGATCTCTCAGCGACAGTAAAAAGGTAGTCGGGACTCCAAGCCACAGACTGACGCGTTCACGAGCGATTCCCGACAGACACTCGGCCGGCGAGAACTGCTCGAGGAACACGGTGCAGCCTCCGCCAACCAGCGTGAAACAAGCGATATCGCCAACGCAGGCGATGTGATTGATGGGGAAAAAGTTCAAGGTGCGCAGCGGCGTCGCACCCCAATAGCGGTGCTGCACACGGCAGCAAACCGCCAGCCCGCGGTGCGCAAGCAACGCCCCTTTGGGACTGCCGGTGCTTCCCGACGTGTAGATGATCAACGCAGGATCCTGCGGCTGCACGTCAGCGCGCGCCAGGCGCAGAGAAGCGAGGCTGGTAATTGCGCCCGACGCAACAAACTCTGCAATCGGCGCGCAGTTCGCGCACAAGGGATCATCACCCAGCACGACCCAACGCGCGCTCGGTAAAACCGCCTGCAGGATTCCGATGTCTTCGGAGAAGTCACGATCACGGATTCTGGTGCGGGAGAACACCAGGCTGGGGCGGCTGTCCTTCAGCACATATTCCAGTTCATCGCGTTTATAACGAGGATTCAATCCCACCCAGACGGCGCCGATCGATACTGCCGCGAGAAATATGATGAAGAAATCTGGATGTGGGGTCGCCAATGTGGCAATGCGATCTCCCGCTTTGACACCGGCGGCGAGCAAGGCGCTGCTGAGCGCGCATACGTCGGAGTTCAGTCGGGCATAATCAATGCGCTGCGAATCGAGCACCAGCGCTTCGGCGTTGGGCGAACGTTCTGCGTACCATTCGACATAGTCGCTGATGCGATCCAGCAGCGGCGGCATTCGATCAGTGGCTGCGTCGATGATCCTCGCCCTCCCCAGGAAGTCGATAGCGCGTGAGAAGCCAGACACTGGCCAAAAGCAGTGCCGCGGGCACCAGCGAAAAGGCCACGCGTATGGCGATGAGTGCGCTCTGCGGCTGTACGGCCGCAGACGCCGACCCCTCGTGAAAACCGCCTGCTTGCAGAATGATCCCCGCAAGCAGCGGACCCAGCGCGAGCCCCAGCTTTTCTGCCGCAACCCAAAATCCGGTCGTCACTCCTTCGCGCCCTGCACCACCCGGATCCGCATGAATGACGTCGGTCAGCATGGCAAACGGCAGCACTTGTTGGGCGCCAAAACCCAATCCAGTGAGCGCCAATAGCGCATACAAGCACCCGATCGGCGTGGTCGGCGACAGCAACCACAGGCCGGCCGTCGACACTATAAGCAGGACGATCGCCAAGTAGTAGCTGAGCTTCTTTCCGTATCGCAAAGCCAGTGAATTCCAGGCGGAAATGCTGAGCGTCGCCACGCCCATCATGATCAGCAGCATTTTGCTCACCAACCCCTCGCCATCGTGCAGGATGCGGCTGGCATAGTAGGGTGCTGCCGCAATGAGAGTGCCTATGCCCACTATCTGCACCAGGTACACCAGCGCAAGCGCACGAAAGTGCCGGTTTCGCAGAGTATGCGCGAGATGCTGTCCAATTCCGCCTGCAACAATGATTGACTCGGTCAGGCGCACCTGGCGAGTCGCGATGAATGCACTCAGCATCGCCGCGGCGCAGACCGCCCCCACGACGATCGACATACCCGCATAACCATGACGCCCACCACCAAAAGCGTGCACCAATCCGGGCGCTCCAGCCGATCCTATGATGGCGCCCGCCATCGCAAAGGACATTCGGTACGCCAAAATTCGGGTTCGTTCATTGCTGTCCGCGCTCATCTCGGCGGGCATGGAAACATAGGGAATGGCGAACACCGTATACGCGGTGGCGCTCAGTGCAAAGAGAATCATCACATACCAGAAGCTGGTGATCGGCGATTCAAAGACCGGTACGGTAAACAAGAAAACATACGTGACCGCCATGCCGATCGCACCTGCGAGCAAGTAGGGCCGCCGCCGCCCAAAGCGACTGCGCGTGCGATCCGAGATGAATCCCATGACCGGATCGGCGATCACATCCCACGCCTTGGGCAGAAAGACCGCCAATCCTGCCAGCGCGGCCGGCACGCCCAGGGTATCAGTCAAGAAGTAGAGTAAGAGCACGCCCGGAGTGGTCGAGAATATCCCGGTGCCGAGTGAACCCAGGCCGAAACCCAGCAGCTTCTTGCTCGACAGAGGAGCCGGCGAGCGCGGAATCACAGAAAATGAACCATGAGCCAAGGGATTCGGCTCAGCAGCTCAATGCGTTCGCGTCGCCGCAAATTGCCCATTCAGCGCTTCCAGAACCACCTGATTCGCCGGAGCCCGCGGCGCGCTGCTCGTGAACTCGAACGACGTTTCGGGATCATCGGCGAGCACGAACCTGTCGGGTCCCGCGCGATCGAGCTTGATCATTTTTTCAGGGTCGGAAACGGTGCCGAACGCAAAGTACAGTCGGCCATTCCTATCAGCAAAGGACAGCGTCGGGGGACCTATGCGTTTGATACCGAGGGTGTACAGGCCCGAATATCGCATCGCATCTTTTGCGGACAACTTCTTGTCTTCGATCACGGGCGCAGGAATGTCGAACAAAATTCGAGCAATCGATCTCTCCAAAGAGACCGGCGTCAATAGCGACCCCTTGCGGTTGGTCAGCACCACGATGGTGGTGTCACGCGTCGGATAGTACGCATGCGAGGCGGCATATCCCCAAATCTCCCCGGAGTGGGCATATTTAAAATTACCGCCGAATTGAGATTTCTCGATGGCGCCGAGCGTGTAGCCGGTTGATTCTCCGTCCGTCAGAGGCACTTCAGTGGTCATCAACTCGCGCACCCGAGCAGGAACGGCGGGCGAGGTGAACATCGCGCGCCGGTAGCGCGCCAGTTCTTCCGAGGTTGTCAGCAATGACCCCGCGGAGAATGGCACCAAGTAGAACCAGGGGGTGGCGTTCTCCAGTCCATGGGCACCCCAATCGTAACCATGCACACGCATCGGCACGATTTCGCGATCATCCCCCGACCAAACCCGCGTGATGCCGAGCGGCTGCAAGATGTCGTCGTGAACATAGTCGTAGTAGCTTTTGCCGCTCACGCGTTCGACGATCAACCCCAACAGATAATAGCCCGAGTTCGAATAACTCCAGCGGCTGCCGGGCTCAAACAGCAGCGGCAACGGCTCGAAAGTAGCGAGCACATCCGCTCGTTGCATCTCAGATCTGCGCAGGCGCGGCTGCAGGCCCGGAATCTCATTGACGTAGTTTGGAATGCCGCTGGTATGGGTCAGCAGTTGAGCAATCGTCACCCTCGCCCCGGGTCCGTGGTAGTCGGGAAGAATCGCGGCGACGGTATCCTCGAGCTTTAGGCGATCGGCGGCGACCAGAGTCAAAATGGCGTGGGCCGTGAAAGACTTGGTGATCGAACCGATTCCATAGACGGATTCTGGTCCAACCGCCCGACGCGCGTCTACATCGGCGAGTCCTACATCGGCTCGAAAGATTCCCGTACCTCCCTGGTCGACATAGACGCTGATTGCCGGCGCGCCGCTGCGTTCCTCGTATGCCGCGATGACGGCCGCCAGCTGAACGCGTTGTTGGGCGGTGAGTTCGTTCGCACGGCTTGTCCCGCCCAAGAGCAGCAGCGAATGAACGGCAACCGCGCATGCTATCCACGCTTTTCTCCGAATCCACATCATTCGGCTTCACCTGCAATGGTCGGCTGGCCAGCCGATGATTTCGTGGCCGGCCGCAACTGGAGAAACGTCTCTACTTCGTAGTTCAAGGCAACTTCGACCGCATCAGCCTGCCGGCGGCGAAGAAATCTCAATGTGGATACCAAAGCGTCCGTTGGCGCATTCGCAGCTTGCGCCGCGAATCGTTGCGCTGCAGGCAGCAGCTCATCGCCAGGCACCACACGACTCACAAAGCCCGCGGCCATAGCCTCAGCCGCCGACCACCGCTGGCCTGCCAACAATAGCTCGCACGCTCGGGACGAACCTGCCAAGGCCGGCAGCAGTTCCAAGGTCGCATTGGTGAAATAGAGACCGCGCGATAGCTCCGGAAACATGAAGTACGCTTCTTCACTGGCGAACCGCACATCGCAGGCGAGGGTCATCTCGGCACCGAACCCGACTGCCGGGCCGTTCACCGCGGCAACCAGCAGCATCGGCAGATCGCGCAGGCGGCGCGTAAGGACCTGAAGTTGCTCGAGACGACTGCGCAGGTCCCTGTCAGACAATGACTGGACTTCATGGGCTTCGTCTAGGTCCTGACCCGAGCAAAATGCCCTGCCGCCTCCGGTGAGGATGAGGACCTTCCATTGTGATTCGCCGCCAAAGCGCGCAAGTTCGCGGTCAAATGCAACGTAGGTTTCGCTCGAGAACGCATTGAGCCGTTCGCTGCCCTCGAAACGCAGCAGCGCCACGGAACCGTGATCCTCCCAAACAAGCTCGGTCATTGACAATGTCTCCCAGCGTTTCTCGGAAAAAGCCATATATTGACCGACGGTCAGCTTTTAGTCCACTGTACCATATTGTCAGCCACCGCGCATCGCCGCCATGGAAAGCACATGTTAACCAGCAGTTTCCGCTCACCCAAAGGCGACTCCCATTTGCGAACGCGCACTGAAAGCCGTGCACTTGCATTTCTGGCGCTTGGCATGCTGATGCTGAGCCCCGGCCCGCTTCGCGCCGCATCGTGCGGCTCAGAGGTTCTTAGCGCAAAGCAAGCGCAAACGGCCATCGCCTTTGTGCTCGCCCAAGTTCACAGTGCCCACTACACTGCGCGTCCTGACTCAGATGCAGCCACTCTGCGGCAACTTGCCCGGCTCTCCGCGTCCGCTCACCAAAGCTTGACCGCCTCGCTGCTTGCACGTCGCATCAATATGGCGCTGCAATTCGCGCAAGATGCGCATCTGCGGTTGGAATTGTCACCTGAAATTGCTGAGAACTGCCTTGCGCTGCCGCTCGACTTGAGCTGGACTGACGACGGGCTGATTGTGTTGCGGGGTACTGAAATCCCCGCCGGCTCGCGTATAGCGGCGATCGCAGGACGGCCGCTCGACGAACTGCAGACGCTCGCCTCCGAGTCGATTCCACATGAGAACCCATTCTGGGTTCGCAGCAGCTTTGCACGCCACATTACTCGTGCAGATCAGCTTTCGGCATTCGGTCTTGCGGCTCAGGACGGCAGTGTCCGAATCGATTTCCAAGCGCCGGACGGGGCTCGGGCGCTCGTTCATTTGAGACCATCTGCGGCGATTAAATCCACCCGCAACTGGGTCGGCTATGAGTCATATCCTGCGGACTCGATGGCGGTATTCTGGCTCGAACGATGTGATCCGAATGACGAATTCTTCAGCACTCTGACGGCCTTCGTGCGCGCGGTGAGACAGCAGAATCCACGGAAAATCGTGATCGATCTGCGCGGAAATCCGGGCGGCGACTCGAGCGTGGCCGTCGCCATTCTGCGTTCGATGGGACAGACACCTCGACGCGGCTTCTCCGTTGCGGTGCGAGTGTCTCCAGAGCTGCTGCACGACATGCCAATCTTTGCACCCGCCGCCATTGCCCCGACGTTTCAGTCTGCCGGACTGGCGCCTCCTCCACCCTCCGCGACTCGCTACACTGTTCCTGGAGCGATGATTCTCGGGCTGCTGGATGCGCGGCTCGCGCAGCGACCGCTGGATCCGGTAACCCCCCGGTCTTTTTACCTGCTGACCGACGGTGGCACGTTCTCAAGCGCCGCTCTGTTCGCTGTTTTGGTTCGCGACAATGGTCTTGGGCTCCTGGTCGGAGAACCGACCGGCAATGCCGTCACCTTCAACGGCAGTGAAATCGAGCGCGCGGTGCCCGGAATGCCATACGTGCTGCATTTGTCCACCGCAAAACTCATTCGGCCCGACGAAGTCGCGGGCACGGCCCCGACGCTACTGCCTGACTTGCGCGCGCCGCAGACGGCGGCGTCGATTCGCACAGGGCACGACTCAGCTCTAGACTTAATTCGACACAGGTTGCCCAATGAACCCACTGATAGCCCCTGACAAGCTCCAGTACACGGAAGTTGGAAATCCTTAGCACCTTGGCAGCCTCGGATTGCGTCAGGCGACTCTTCTTGAGCCAACGCTCCAAAGCCATCAGAAGTTGCGCTCTCATGTGCAACTCCGCCGCCTTCTCCGCCGGAAAAAGGTCATGAAAGACGCTGCGTCCTGCAGGCGTCACGTGACGGGGTCCATGCTCACTGTTTGAAACTGTTTTAACTCTCATGATTCCCTGCGTGGATTGTTGGCGCAGGTGTCAAGCCGCAAGCGCCTTCAGAACATGCTCCGGATCACGGCTGATTGCAGTAAGTAGTGCTTTTGCCGGTCCAGTTGGCTCACGTCGGCCCTGCTCCCAGTTGCGAAGCGTCCCCACGTCCACGTGCAGAAGGGCAGCAAACTCTGGTTGGCTCAGCCCAAGCTTTGAGCGCAGCTTCTTGACCGAGATGGCATTCACTTCGAAACGTCGCGAGGGAACTCGCTTGCCCTGCACGATCTCATTCATCTGCTTCATGCTCTCGACCAGTTCCGCGAACAACTTCTTATCCATGAGCTCTCCTACCAGTTCTCGTTCAAATTTCGAAGTACTTTCTTTTCCGCGGCGCTCAGATCGTCCTTAATCCCCTTTCGGTAGATGAGGAGCATCCGAATTTGCCGCTGCTTGGACGCATGGAAATAGATCACGCGGGAGCCTCCCCGCTTGCCCTTTCCCGCAGTAACCCAACGCACCTTGCGAAGCCCGCCGGTACCTTGGATCACATCACCCGCGTCCGGTTGGCTCACCAGAAACTGTTGCAAGTCGGAGTAATCCTCATCGTTTAGCAACTCAGCGACCTGGCGCGTGAATACCGGGGACTCGACGAAAATCATGTGGCATAGTACGTCAATGACTTACATACGTCAATGACGTACTGTGAAGTCTCGCTTTGTTTGGATGCTGGGCGTCCCAAAGGGCGGATTTTCAGCGAAATGCCCAAAGCAGCGCCAGACTTGCGACCACCAAGGAGCACGCCATGACCAGTTAACCCTGGTGCATTCAGCGCGCCCGTGCCAGCGGGAATTGAACCAACATCAGGGGTTTCAATTCGCGAATTGCACAAAGGCCGTTGAATAGCAAGCATCGGCCGGATGCGATGCCAAATGCCGCGCAAGTGTTTGACTGTATTGCCTAAATGGTGGGCCGTGTCGGGATCGAACCTACGACCAATTGATTAAGAGACACACGCGCAAGATCGCCTCTATTTAAAAACAATAACTTAAGCCCTCACAACTGTGCCACGATTTACCGAATTAGCCGAAGATAAGCCTTTGAATCCATAGATAGCCATATCTTCCGATGGCACAACAGAAACCGCGAATAAAGCCGGATTCCGATTGTGTCGGACTAGTGGACAGGGTCCTCTGTGGGGGCTCTGCAGGTGGCTAGTCCCAAGATCTGTCGACTGTTGAATACAATCACCCTCGATCTACTCCACACCGCATAAAGGCCGGGACTGATTACACTCATTTCAGTACCTTCCCCCGGCAAGTGAGCGAGTTCGCGCAAAATCCATTGTCCGTGGGTAGTTCGGGTCAACAAACCGACTACTCCAAAATTGAATCCCATGTGATTTAAGCCCGTGATAAAAACGGCGCCATCGTCGTCGGGTTCGATTCCCATACGCCAAAGTCTTTAAACAAGACAGCTGATCGACCGCCGTCTGGATGCCAAACCAGGCTGCCCCCAAACTCTCCATGATTCACACCTGTCAGGAGCCCTGGAGGTCGTTTCAGCCGCGCAGTCACCGTATAGGGGTCCTGCCGATGGCGTCTGTCCGGCAATCCGAAATCAATTGATTGCCATTGCCGTTGCTCTTGAGAGCACGGAGCCAAATCATCAAGTACGTAGCCGTCAACAAAATCGCCTCGGGCAGTGCCATTGTAATAAATCGAGCGCTTGCTCGGTTCCAAGGCAGGTGCCGGTGTCTCGGGCGGCAGATCCAACGCATCGAGCGATGCGGTTGCTATTCGTCGGACTTCCGGTAGCCAATGAGAGTTCGCGATGACGCGAAGATCGGGAGCGGCCTCCGCTGCCCTCAACCGTCCAAGGTCTCTGGCCGCAGCGTAGACCACCCGCCAATCCGCATCGGCCAAAGCTATTCGAAGCGGGACGGACGCGGGACGATAGCCGATTACTCCGAAGGTGATGGCTCCCATCAATCGCTCATCCGCGCTATTTGACTTCAAGAATGGTAGCAACATCGGCCCGGCGACTGCCGCGTTGGTCCCAAAGCGCCAGATATTTTGCAGACATAGTGTGGAGTGCATCCATCCGTAGTAGTCCATTGGAGCAGCCTCAGGACGACATTTGCCGGCGATTGACTCTATTGCCGCGGGATCTTCCGCGGATAACAAGGCGTCGACGGCCGCTAACTGCAGTTTTTCTTCTGGCGCCGTAAGTAAAGGATGTAGACGCCCGGTCGACCCTCGTGCCGTCTTTCCCAGAGCGGCGATACCTCGCAGAGCTCCAAGTCGAGCCTTGATTTGTTGATCAGGATCGGCCGCCAACTTAGACCAGGTTTCAGCGAACGGAGACGCGGCAGCGCCCATTCTGGTTATGACCCCCGCAGCGGCACGAGCCGACTCTGGCTCCTCGAGCAACGGAAACAAATAAGGCACGGCACGCGGCCCAATTTTCGATAGCACGTAGTCAGACTGTCCCATGTCAGCGAAGCGAATATCATTTGCGAGGACTTCAATCGCTTCCGGAGTGCCTATATCTCCCAATGCGTGAGCTATCATACCGCCATGATTTGAGGCGAGGACTTTGGCCAGCTCTGGGACGTCATCTTTAGTCCAACCACCCCATGCGCTCAACAAGAGGTCCGCCAATTGTCGCGATCTCAAGTCAGTGCCGACGGCACGCTGCAATAGCGCGTGCCGCATCGGCTCTCCAAACCGCTTGAGGTTCAACACGGCGTCGGAGACGTCTTCGATACGGCCATTATACGATTTGGACCAACTGTCTAAGACTAGCAGACACGCATCGACTCGGTTGCAAGCGCCGGTCTGTTCCGTCAAGGGTTGATCGCTGCCGGCTCTATTTGTGAAAAATAAAAGAGACGCGACAACCAATCCAAAGGTGAAGCAAATGGGTGTTCTCAATTCCACCTTCCTTGAATCGGATCCCAGTTGCTTTGATCGACTCCCCCCGCGATCAATCCATCGGCAAATGAAACCACGTGCTCAAGAACAACCGAGAAGTCCTGCGGAATCGTACTATCGAGGCGCTGCTTTCGTAACCAGGCGCGCCAACGCGTCTGAGCAATTGCGGCATATCCATTGAGCGCGGTCCGCAGTGGAGCGAGCTCGGCATTGCGGAATTCAGCCACGCGCTGCAATGACGATTTCAACGTTTGAGCGTTGATTGCGTAACGTCCGGTCAGGACATAGATATCAACGAAATCTCGCCAGCGCGTACTTGCCGTACCGCGCTCGAGCGCCGTGACAATCTTCTCGGCGAGCACCATCTCAAGCGGATAGCCGCGGACAACGATCATGCCCTCGATCAGACGAGGGACGTTAATCTGCTGCGGCCCTGGCCAAATGGGATCGCCGACGTTGACGTCCACGTGGAATCGAATTGCGGCCCGCGAGAGCGTTCCTCCAAGCGTGACACGAATTCCGCTGTAGCTATCTTCCTCGCGGATGGTCTCTGCGGTGGCGCCACTGGAATCGAACTCCATGCCATCCTCAAGTGATATTGCGGCGATTGTTTGCACCGCCGACAAAATATTTTCGGTGGTATTCTCAATCGTGCGCGCCGCAAAGTCGATATCACGGGTCGGCCGCCGTGCATCCAGCGCTGCAAGTAAGACACCGCCTTTCAGGATGAAGGTCTCTGCGAACTTCGAATGGACTAGGCGATCAAGAAAGCATTCCAAGGCGTACAGCTGGATGAGTTCATCGGTGGGCCGTCCTGTGCGCTTCGCCTCTCTTTGGAGATCGAGATAGCGGCGGCCAGCCAGAGTATCGTTGCTCGCGCGCTTCACAGAACAATTTCTAGTGCGTTGCGAACGGCGCGCTCGGCGCCATGTAGAGACTTTGCCATCGCGATCAAGGCTGCCGGTTTGGCACCTTTGCGGCCTAGCCAACGACGAAGCGCTTCCCAGGCGATATCCGATCCTTCACGATGCCGCAATCGAATCATGTCGACTAGCGAACGCTCGGGCGAGTACAAGCCAACAGCGAAGCCCTCCCCGACTTTGAACTCCCCGCGCCCCAATTCGAATGTGTCTTTTGCAAAAACGCGAATATCAACGGGTGACTGGAGCACCGGAATTCGGTGTCCCCGTGGAACTGCAACATCGATGCGCGTCGGAATGCTGTCCGTCAGACCGTGACGCGCGAGCGCAGTCGTCAAGCAGAGAGTTCCCTTGGGAATGCGGTAGGCAATTTCCAAAAGATTTTGGTCGATTTCCGGTGCGTCCGCCCACCGGTAAAGACCACGGCTGATTTGCTCGACGATTCCTTGGTCCCGGAAGGCATAGAGGCGCTCCGCGGACAAACCGCGAGCTATCGCCTCGGTGTAGGTAAAGACGGAGGGGAGTTTCTTGTGGAACGGAATTGCGGCTCTGGTACGCACCGATGAAATCGTATACAGATATAGGCCTTATGTCTACACTTTCATCGGATCGCCTGAGCGCGAAGCCAAAGAGCGACCGGGCCAGTTTCGCCGAATAAGCGGCGAAACTGACCGCCAATTCCCGCCGCGCGTGCCGCATGATGACGACATGAAATACGTCGCCCGACATGCGATTAAGGAGCCAGCCATGGACAGCTAGCTCTGGTCCTTCGACGCGCCTAAGCGATGAGCGAGTTGAACCGCCATGTGGATTTCAATTCGCCAATGGCACAAACGGCGTTCAATGGCACAACATCGATTTTGACCGATGCAAGGGTGCCGCGTAAGTTCTTGACTGTACTGGTTTAAATGGTGGGCCGTGTCCGATTTGGACTGTTCCTCCGGTTTTTGTGCGAATAAAACTCAAATGACTTCAATCGGTTACACGCTCTCAGCATTGCTCGCTTTCTATGAGGGACGAGTTACCGCGGTGCTGAACAGTGCGCGGCGACCTGGCATGCGGACGCTGTCGCAGCGAGTCGGAGTTTTATGCGAACGAAACTCAGGCAGTCCCAGACGCTTGCAACGCTTCCGCAAGCGCTTTCTCTTTGAGTGTCACGGCCGCCTGTACAAAGCATCGAGCCAATTCATCCAGGAGTTCCTGACCCTCCGGGCTTTCCATTCGTTCCTTTAGAGCCTTCTGGGATTCCGGCGATATTCTCAGCTCTGTTGGAGGCCGCCGCTTTCCCTTGCTGATCTTGCCGCTAGAGGGTCGCATAACTGTAAGCGTCCGTCGAAGGCCGCATTGACGGACTGATCAGGCTGCGATTCGAAGCTCAGGCATTTTGTCGAGCAGGTTCCAAGGCAGCAGTTCTTCGATTTGATTGATGGGGTGATCGGCGATGCGCT
>Ga0210393_10000975_pt1 | contig 24622 bp, 16 predicted proteins | sample IncBWC27OmetaG_FD_160068 | JGI IMG/M metagenome (GOLD analysis project Ga0210393, IMG submission 160068) | Forest soil microbial communities from Barre Woods Harvard Forest LTER site, Petersham, Massachusetts, United States - Inc-BW-C-27-O ... | reverse complement strand
ACATAAGCTGTGGTCGGCAGGCTGCTATTTCGTTTGGCGTAAGCCGACGGGAGCACGCAAATGCAAACCTTAACGACATTAATCACGGTAACTGCGGGAATGGCTTTTTCGCTGGCGGTCGCAATCTTGGTGGAAGAGTGGATTTTTGGAAAAGTGTTTGGCCTGTTCTTTTCAGAGCAGGCGGTGCGGGTTAAGTCGGGTCAAGAGCGCTGACGCGCGGAAGGAGGAAATATGTTGTTCTTGAAGTATTTGCTGTTGTGGGGCGGGGTCGGGATGATCGCGGTCGCCGCTGGAATTCTGGCGTATGACGTTTATCTGGAAATGAAATATCGGCAGGCGCTTGCGACGGTGGGCGCGGGGCCGCTGCCTCCGGTTCCACAGATGCGGTGGCGAATCTCTTTGGCGCTGGTCTTGCTGGCTTGGGGACCCATCGTGTTGTCGCTGGGGATTGTGGTTGTGCCCAGCGGCATGGCTGCGGTTCGGGTTAGCCAGACGAGTGGAACTTTGCCGGGCGAGTTGTATCCGGGTGCGCATTTGGTGGTGCCGCTCACGGAGAATATCGTGCTCTTCGATACCCGCGACCAGTTGTTTACGACTGGCGCTGTCGAGGAGGCTGGTGTTGCTAAGGGTGTGAAATCAGAGCCGTTGAATGTGCAGGCGAAAGAGGGGCTCACCCTTGGCCTGTCGATTACGGTGCGCTATCGGCTCGATCCCAGGCATCTGGATTACATTCAGAGTAACTTGCCGCAGCCGGTAGAAAAAGAAATTGTGCCTGCGGTAGTAGCCAGCGCTTGGCGTGAATTGGTGCCCAATTACACGGTGCGAGATGTGTTTGCTGCGAAGCGCGAGGAAGTACGCAAGCGCGCGTCGGATGTCATCACGCAGAAACTGGCTGCCGATGGAATCATCGTGAAAGAAGTGATGCTGCGCGATATCCAACTGCCTCCCGAGTATGCGAAGGGGCTGGAAAGTCTGTTGCTAAAGGAGCAGGAGAGCGACCGCATGGGGGTGCAGACCGACATCCAGCAGAAGCAGGTCCGGATTGCCGAACTTGAAGCTGAGGCCACAAAGGCGCAGCAGGTCAAGCAGGCGGAGGGGGAAGCGCAGGTGCGCGTGCTGCAGGCGAAGAGCGAGGCCGACGCGATGCAATACACTTTGCCGCTGAAGCAGAAGCAAATCGAGCAATCGAAGCTGGAGGCAGAGGCGCGCAAGGAAACCACGGTGAAAAACGCAGAAGCGCAAGCAGAGGCCAAGGTAATCGACAGCAAAGCCGAGATGGAGCGGCGCAAGTTGCTGGCGGAAGCGGAGGCGGATCGTATTCGCGTGACTGCGGCGGCGGATGCGGTGCGGATGCAAAGTGAGGGCGCGATTCTGAAGCAGAACCCGCTACTGATTAATAAGATCGTGGCCGAACGGCTCTCCGACAAGCTGCAAATCATGATGGTACCGGCTGACGGGAAATTCTTCTTTGCGAACGACGTGTTGCGCAGTATGAGCGTGGCCAACCACGCGAGTCAGGCGGAGGAACCAGATGAACAGCAGCCGAAATAGGCTTGTAGCGGCGGCGTCTTGCGACATGGCAGTGCTGCAGCTTCGCGTATCGGTGTCTACAAACAGTACAGGGCGTTATGCCGAATGCCAAGGACAATGCGGTTTATAATGCGCGCATCCTGCACATGGTTGCTTCATCATCACTGTTCCGGCGTGCCGCGTGTTGTCTCGCGCTAATCGTGATGTGCGTCGGGATGAGTCTGGCGAGTGACTGGCACACACCGGAAGAGCAACTGGCGCGAAAGATTGGTGCGGCCACGGGGCCAGGAGCGGTTGCACTGGATGTGGCGAACAAATCCTCACTTAGCCGCGCGGATGCTGAAGAGATTCGACGAGGGCTTACGAGCGAGCTGGCCACTCTTGGAGTCCGGTTGGTGAATGCGGACCAGGCCGCTGCCACGGTTCGGGTTACCCTCTCTGAAAATCTGCGGGAATATGTTTGGGTGGCTGAAATCCATCAGGGAAACAATGAAAACTCCGTTGCCATGGTTACCTCGCCCCGAGCTGGTTTAGTCGCGGTCGAGCATCCAGCAATCGCGTTGACGCTTCGCAAGGCGCTTCTGTGGACGGACGAGAACCGCATTCTGGATGTTGCGCAAATCAACGGAAGTCCGCAGCACATGATTGTCCTCGAAGCGGAAAGTGTGGAGCTACTTAAATTTCAGGATGGCCGCTGGCAGCGAGAGCAGTCATTGGCGGTCTCACATGCGCATCCGTGGCCGCGTGATTTGCGAGGCCGATTGGTTTTGCGGAGCGATCATCTGTTCGATGCGTATTTACCGGGGGTTTTCTGCCGAAGCTCGACGGCCGTCCCTCTGGCACTGAGCTGCTATGAAAGCGACGATCCTTGGCCGTTGGGGACGGGGCTGGCCGCGTTTTTCGCTCCCGCGAGAAATTTCTTTACTGGAGTGCTTTCGCCGGGCATCGAGAAGCAGACTACGGTGAAAGCGTTTTATTCGGTGGCAATGTTGCCGAGGGATAAATATAGGTTGTGGATTTTCTCTACAGTCGATGGTGAAGTGCATTTGTTGGACGGAGTCTCCGATCAAACCGTGGCGAGATTAGGCTGGGGGAGCGACATTGCCAGCGTGCGCAGCAGTTGCGGAGTGGGATCGCAAGTGTTGGTTAGTGGCAATGAGGATGGAGCCAGCGACTCGGTGAGAGCTTTCGAGGTAGCGGATCGAGAACCCGTCGTGGTGAGTCAAGCAGCGGAGTTCAACGGCAAGATCACTGCGCTATGGGCCGACGCGGACGGCACTGGGGCGATCGCGATTTCGCAGAATTCGGAGACGGGGAAATATGAGGCTTACCGCCTTTCCATTGCTTGTGGCCAGTAGTTTGCTTTGGGCTGCCGGTTCGAACGCTGCCGTGCGACCGCACTATGGCGGGATTCTGCACGTGGAGATGCGGGCCGCGCCCACGTCTCTGGATCCGGCAGATTCGAGCCAGACGGACTGGTTCGGGTTCCGCGATGTGTGCGGTCTGATGTTTGACACTCTGGTTTCGCTGGACGAGCAGGGCAAGCCTCAACCAAGGTTGGCGAGTTCGTGGCAGGCTGAGCCGGGCAGCCAGCGTTGGCAGTTTTTCTTGCGTCGTGGAGTTACATTTCAAGACGGTACGCCGGTTACTCCGGATGCGGTTGCGGCTTCGTTGCGCAGGACGAATCCCACATGGAAAGTTTTTGCTGAAGGCGAAGCTGTCATCATCGAGCGTGACTCGGCCGCTCTCGATCTGCCTGCCGAACTGAGTTTGCCGCGTAACAGCATCGCGAAGCGCGACGGTGGAAAGATATTCGGTACTGGACCTTTCGCGGTTTCTGCGTGGGATCCGGGTAAGAAGCTTTCTCTTGTGGCGCGCGACGACTATTGGGGTGGCCGGGCGTTTCTGGATGCAATCGAAATCGAAATCGGCAAGAGCTTTCGGGAGCAGATGATCGCTTTCGATCTAGGCAAAGCGCAAGTAGTGGAAGTAGCTCCGGAACAGGCGCACCGGGCGGTTGCGGAAGGCCGACACATCGACAGTTCGGCTCCGATAGAACTCATCGCGTTGGTGTTCAGCCGTGAGTCGCAGTCGCCTGACGATGGACGACAGCGTCAAGCTTTTGCCCTCAGCATTGATCGCGAGTCGTTGAATACGGTCGTGCTGCAGGGTGGAGGAGAGCCTGCCGGCGGGCTTTTGCCGAATTGGATGACGGGCTACGCTTTTATTTTCCCATCATCGATGGACCTGGACCTCGCGCGACAGATACGTAGCGAGATTCCGCATACCACTTCCTGGAGCTTGGGTTACGACCCGGCTGATCCCATTGCGCGCGTGATCGCAGAGAGAGTCGTACTTAACGCCCGCGATGCCGGGCTAGGTATGCAGATTACAAGCGCTAGCAACGCAGACCTGCGGATCGTCCGAATTTCGCTGATTTCTCTCGACGCTCAGATCGCCCTCGGTGAAGCGGCTGCGGGGCTGGGGTTTTCGTCACCGAAATTCCTTTCCCCTTTCGTCGATGATCTTTACAACGCAGAAAGCAAGCTGCTGCAATCGCAACGTGTGATTCCTCTGTTGCACTTAAGGACCGCTAACGCAGTGTCAAATGGCGTGAAGAATTGGAGGACAGCTCGCGATGGAAGCTGGCGTTTGCCCGACGTTTGGCTCGGCGCAGAGAAACCATGATTCTTCGACGCAAACTTCTGGCAGTCTTTGCGCTCACCGTTTTGGTGTCGGTGACGGCGGTTGCCTGGAGTATTTCGTTGCTGGCGCGGCGGGCTTTTGAAAAAACCAATGAAGAGCGCACGGTAGCGCTGGTTGCGCAATTTCGCCGAGAGTTTAATCGTCGAGGCGAAGAACTCGCGCGCCGTGTGGAAGCCGTTGCCTCGAGTGACTCGGCCACTCGTATGGCTCTCGCTTTAAGCCACGGTTCGCCCGACTACGGGGCATATCTCAACGAAGCCAAGGGGATCGCCGAGAGCCAGCAAGTGGATTTTCTAGAGTTCGTCGACAGCGAAGGGACAATCATATCGTCCGCGCAATGGCCGGCCAAGTTTGGCTACAAAGAAGCTGTAATAACTCTGTCTCCAATTCCGAGCGACACCTTTCTGAAGCAGGAGGAATTGGCGGACGGTGCAGCACTAGGGCTGTTTGCAGTCAGAGAAGTAAATCTTTCTGAGAAACCGCTCTTCGTGATCGGGGGACGCCGCATCGATAGGGACTTCCTGGCCAGCCTTGAGCTTCCGGCAGGGACGCGGGCCATGTTCTACCAAAATCTGGGAACGGGTTTTTCTTCTCAATTCCTGATTGGCGCAGCGGGCACGGTACAGCAGGCGGATCGGATCGCGCCCATCATTCAGCAGCTTCAGCTGAAGCCGCAGGAGACAGCGACACTGGTGCATTGGTCGCCGAATCCGGCCGACGACGAAACCATCGACGCCTTTCCGCTCACCGGGCAGGATAAGCGACTACTGGGTGTCCTGTTGATCGGCAATTCCCGCCGTCCTTATGTTGACCTTCGTCAGCAAATCCGATCAGTGACGCTGTTGTGTGGAGGCGGTGGCATCTTGCTGGCTATCCTACTGAGCGGCTGGGCGGCGGCTAGGGTCACGCGTCCGGTAGAACAGCTTGCGCAGGCGGCGCGGGAAGTCGCTTCTGGCAATTGGAGCGCGCAAGTGACGGTCACTTCGTCCGACGAACTGGGAGAGTTGGCGGATTCGTTCAATCGCATGACTCGCGAACTGCTGGCACAAAAAGAGCATCTGGTGCAGGCGGAACGGGTGGCTGCGTGGCGCGAGTTGGCGCGACGCCTGGCACACGAACTGAAGAATCCCCTTTTCCCGCTGCAGCTGACCGTCGAAAATTTACTGAGAGCACGGGAGCAGAGTCCGCAGCAATTCGAAGAGATTTTTCAGGAGAGCTCCGCCACATTGCTGGCCGAGATCGCGAATCTCAAAGCCATCGTCTCGCGCTTCAGCGAGTTTGCAAGGATGCCCCAGCCACAGGTTCAGCAGGTGCAACTTAATGACATCGTGCAGCATGTGGTTCGCCTGTTTCAGGCGCAATTTCATTCGCCGGAGCGCGCGCCTATTGAATGTAAACTGGAGTTGGCCGAACCCATGGAGCCAATCGCTGCCGATCCCGATCTTTTACACCGCGCACTCTCAAATCTGGTTTTGAATGCGATGGATGCTATGCCTGAGGGCGGGGCACTCACGTTGCGTACGCGACAAATCGGGGAATTCAGCTACGTCGAAGTCTCGGATACCGGGGCCGGACTCACGCCAGAAGAGTGTGAGCGCTTGTTCACTCCTTATTACACGAGTAAGGCGCATGGCACGGGGCTCGGTTTGGCGATCGTTCAATCGGTGATCAACGATCACGGTGGCAGGGTCAGGGTACGAAGTGAATCGGGCAAAGGGACGACATTCGTGATTGAATTGCCTCGCACTGCGAGCGACGAGACCGCGAGGAGCCATTGATGGCGCAGAAAGCGCACATCCTGATTGTGGATGACGAGGCCAACACGCTGGCTTCGCTTTCACGCGCATTTCGCCTGGCAGGCCACGAGGTGACGGTTTGCGACAGCGCGCTGAAGGCACTGGAATTTGCCAAAACGCAGAACTTCGATTTGATCTTCTCTGACGTGGTCATGCCTGGCAAAGACGGGCTTTCTTTTCTCGAGGACCTCAAAGCACAAGGGATAGCGATTCCGGTGGTCATGATGTCGGGGCAGGCACACATTGAAATGGCGGTTCGGGCCACGCGGCTTGGAGCTCTCGACTTTCTGGAGAAGCCAGTCTCGACCGATAAGCTGCTGCTCACTGTGGAGAACGTGCTTAAGCTCCGGCGTCTGGAATCCGAGAATCTGCAGCTTCGTCAACAGTTGGGAAAACACGAGATTGTTTGGACGTCGGAGGTCATGCGAAAAGTTATGGCGCAGGTTGAGCGCGTGGCCGCGAGCGAGTCACGAGTGTGCGTTCTAGGCGAAACGGGTACCGGTAAAGAACTAGTTGCGCGTACTCTGCATGAACGGAGTCCGCGGTCCGCGGGTCCATTCGTCACTCTGAACTGCGCCGCGGTTCCGGCCGAGTTGATCGAATCGGAACTCTTCGGACATGAAAAAGGTTCGTTTACTGGCGCAGCTGCACGCCACACGGGAAAATTCGAGCAAGCCGAGCACGGCACAATCTTCCTGGATGAAATCGGCGATATGCCTCTATCCATGCAAGCGAAGTTGCTACGCGTTCTTGAAGAAGGAGAAGTGGAGCGCATAGGTGGCGACAAGCCTATTTCCGTAGACGTCCGTGTTTTAGTCGCGACTCATCGGAATTTGGAGACTCTGGTGCGTGAGGGCAAGTTTCGCCAAGATCTTTTTCATCGTGTGTACGTGTTTCCGTTGGTCCTGCCTCCTCTGCGCGAACGCCGGGAGGACATTCCGGCATTGGTGGAGCATTTCGCCCGTCAGGTTTGCGCCCAGAATAATTGGAAGCCGCTGCCGTTTGCTCCGGAAGCAATTGACGCGCTTACCGCTTATCCCTGGCCTGGAAACGTGCGCGAGTTGCGCAACGTGGTGGAACGTCTGATGCTATTGGCGACGGAAGGCGAGGTAACGTCAGCGACAGTTCGCTCCGCGTTGCCTCCTACTCCAACTAGTCTCTCGTTGTCGGGAGCGAAATCGGGCCCATTGGCTGAGCGGGTGGAGAATTTCGAGCGTGAAGCGATTCTCGCCGAGTTGAAGCGCAGCAATTACCACATCACGAATGCCGCCAAGTCTCTCGGCTTGGAGCGCAGCCATCTATACAAGAAAGCCGAGCAACTCGGAATCGATATTCAAAAACAGCGTCGAGAAGAAGAGTCAGAACCGTCCTATTGAGGACTGAGCGCGTTCTTTGGCGCGAGGAATGAGGATTTTAGTCGCTGCAAGCGACAGCAGATTCCTCGTTCCGCTCGGAATGACAATTTGGCTGGGATATCGTCAAAGGATTTTCCATTCTCCCGGCGCCTCATTTGATTTATCCTGTCCGGTTTGGACATAACAACTGGGGGACCGCGTGATTCGACTTCATCGCCTTATCCTGATTTTTATCGCTGGCTGCTTCGCAGCCTCACTGCCAGGTGTCAGCCAGGCACAGCAGTTTCCTGAGAGCATGTATCAGGAAATGCGCTGGCGCATGATCGGGCCATTTCGTGGCGGGCGGACACGCGCCGTTGCTGGCGTGCCGAGCCAGCCCAATGTGTTTTATATCGGCGCGGTGAACGGCGGAGTGTGGAAGTCGGACGACTATGGGCGGACTTGGATGCCCATTTTCGATCAAGAACCCACGCAATCTATCGGGGCAATTGCGGTCGCTCCATCGGATCCGAATATTATTTATGCCGCGAGCGGCGAAGGCCTGCACCGTCCGGACCTGTCGGTCGGGAACGGAATTTACAAATCCACGGACGCCGGCAAGACATGGACCCACCTCGGCCTGCGGGACGGACAGCAAATCCCTGCGTTGGTAGTTGACCCGCGTGATCCGAACAAACTGGTTGCTGCAGTGCTCGGGCATCCCTATGGTCCCAACGACGAGCGCGGGATTTTCCGCTCGACCGATGGCGGAAGTACGTGGCAGAAGGTTTTGTATAAGGATGAAAATACGGGCGGCTCCGACGTTGAGATTGACCCTTCGAATCCCGACGTGCTTTACGCATCTTTGTGGGAAATGCGCGAGGGGCCGTGGGAGGACAACAACCAATTTCAGGGAACCGGTGGAGGTCTGTTCAAGTCGACCGACGGTGGCGCCACTTGGCGTCCACTCACCAACGGTTTACCCAAGAACCTAACACAAATCAATGTGACGATCGCGGCCAGTCAGACCAGTCGTCTCTACGCGACTGTCGCGACGACGGACCGCGGGGAGTACGGTTCTGCGGCGGGCCTGGGCATGTACCGCTCCGACGATGCAGGCGAAAATTGGCACGTGGCTTCGACTGATCCGCGCCCGGCGATGCGCATCGGCGGCGGCGATCTTTCAATTCCAAGAGTCGATCCCAAGAATCCTGATGTCGTGTACAGCGTTAGCATTGTGACCGTGCGGTCAACCGACGGCGGCAAAACGTGGATGAGCATTCGTGGCGCGCCCGGCGGGGATGACTATCAGAATCTCTGGATCAATCCTAACGATCCCAACATTATTCTCGTCGTGAGCGATCAAGGTGCGATCGTGACCGTCAATGGCGGACAAACCTGGAGTTCGTGGTACAACCAGCCGACCGCGCAACTTTATCACGTTGGCGTCACGAACACTTTTCCCTACCGGGTTTGCGCCGGGCAACAGGAGAGCGGTTCGGTATGCATTTTAAGCCGAGGCAATGATGGCGAAATCACGTTTCGCGATTGGCATCCCGTTGCCACTATCGAGTACGGTTACGTTGCGCCCGATCCACTAGATCCCGACATTGTCTATGGAGGCGGACGCAGCGAGGTTTCAAAATATCATTGGTCGACGGGGCAGGTGCAAAACGTTACGCCCATTCCAGTGCGCGACGCGAAATATCGGACTGATCGCACCGAGCCCACCCTCTTCTCGCCGATTGATCCGCACACGCTTTACTTCGCTTCGAACGTATTGTTCAAGACCACCGATGGTGGAGAAACGTGGCAACCCATCAGCCCTGATCTCACGCGCGAAAATCCAGGAGTACCAGCGAGTATAGGCGCGCTTGCGTCCAAAAATCCCGAAGCAGGGAAGCAACGGGGAGTGATTTATGCCCTGGCTCCGTCCTTTAAAGACATCAACACTCTGTGGGCCGGCACTGACGATGGCCTGATCTGGATGACGCACGATGGCGGAAAGAACTGGAACAATATTACCCCGCCGGAATTGACACCCTGGAGCAAAGTGACTCAGATCGAGGCGTCGCACTTCGACGATCAATCCGCGTACGTATCTGTGAGCCGCTTCCGCATCGATGATTTGCATCCTTATATTTACCGTACTCACGACGGGGGCAAAACGTGGAGTTCGATCTCGAGCGGACTCCCAGCCGATGCGCCGGTTGATACGGTGCGCGAAGATCCGGTTCGCAAGGGACTGCTTTTTGCCGGCACTGAAAGCAGTGTCTGGGTGTCGTTTGACGACGGCGATCACTGGCAGTCTTTGCAATTGAACCTGCCGCACACCTCGATGCGCGATTTGGGTATTCATGAGAATGACTTGATCGTTGCTACCCACGGCCGATCCTTCTGGATACTCGATGACATTACTCCGTTGCGGCAACTCGCGGAGTCGATGGCGAATTCGGATGCGTATCTTTTCAAACCTGCACCGGCCTATCGCGTCCGGCGCAGCACCAATCCTGACACTCCGATTCCGCCCGATGAACCCGCTGGTCAGAACCCTCCCGACGGTGCGATTATCGACTACTTCCTGGCGCAGGGTACTTCCGGCCCGGTGACGCTTGAAATCGTCGATGCACAAGGGAAGTTGGTACGGCGCTTTTCCAGCGAAGATAAGCCGGAGGTGAGTCAGGCGGAACTAGAGAAGCAACTGATTCCGCTTTACTGGATTCGCATGCCGAAGATTCTTTCTGCAAGCGCTGGCATGCATCGATGGGTTTGGGATCTGCATTATCCTTCGCCGGCTTCGCTGCAACAGCAGTATCCGATTTCTGCGGTTCCCAACGATACGCCCAGAACGCCACTCGGCGTGGACGCACTGCCCGGAGAATATACGGCGCGACTCACTGTGAACGGACACACTTTTACGGCACCACTCACGGTCAAGATTGACCCGCGGGTCAACACGTCTCCCGCCGGTCTCGAACAACAATTCAATCTGGAAATGCGTTTAGCCTCCGAGTTGACCGCGAGCACCGAAGCGGTCACGCAAGCGCGTTCAGTTGTCGATCAACTTCACAAGCTCGGAACACAATCCGGCAAGCTGGCGGAATCGATCAAGGCGCTCGATCAGAAAGTGGGGACAATTTTGCGCGGGCCGACGCCACCGGTCTCCGGATCATCCCAACCGACACTCACTCGCGAGAATGCGGCAATTGGCATGCTCTACGGTGGTGTCGGACAAGCCGATGCTGCGCCCACTGCGGCTCAAATAAGCGCCGCAGCTGACGCCGAGCGCGATCTTTCCGCGTTATTGAAACGCTGGGAGGATGTCAAGCAGACCGATCTGCCGGCGCTGAATCGCCAACTAAAAAGCGCAAAATTGCCCGAGATCAGCCTCGAATCGAAGGCTCCAATGGATCAGAGCGGGGACGACATCGAGTGAAAACCTAACCGCACCTCATGCAGCGATCAAAAGGTTCTCGGCGAAGGGCCACTCTTCATCAATCCACTGGGCATCGCAGCGAAAGCCTGCCGTTTCGGCAATTCGAAATACTTCCGGAAGAGAATATTTGTGACTGCTCTCGGTCCAGATGGTTTCGCCTTCAGCAAATGTAACTGCCAAAGACGCCGCGGGGATGTTCACAATCTGTTGCTTCCGCGACCGAAGGTGCATCTCGACGCTGCCCACGTCCTCATTGAAGCGGGCCACGTGTTCGAATTGCTCGAGCACAAAGTCGGCATCGAGTTCCCGATTGATTCGCACCAGCAGATTCAAGTTGAAGGCCGCCGTTACGCCGAGCGGATCATCGTATGCGTCCAGCAATTGACGAATCGGTTTGGTTAAGTCGGTACCCAGTAGCAACGCGTCGCCCACTCGCAGGATGTCCCGCATTTGTCGCAAAAACTTTACGTCTGCGGGATGCTCGAAGTTGCCAATGGTGCTTCCCAGGAACAGTACCAGGAGTTGCTCTCCGGCTTGGCGTCGAGCCGCCACTTCCAGCAATCCATCTAGATATTCACGCTCAAAGCCCACGATGCTGACTGAATCGATGTCGCCGAGTTCGCGCTCGCACATGGTAAGGGCGGCTCGCGAAATTTCGATAGGGCAATACGAAATATGTTGATGGCGGCTCAGAGCCTCCAGCATCCAGCGCGTCTTCTTGCCGCTGCCGCTGCCCAGTTCGGCAACTGTGGTCGGCGGCCTGAGTCTTGCCACAATGTCATCCGAATGCCGTCGCAGAAGGCGCTCATCGGCACGAGTCAGACCATATTCCGGAAGGACGCTGATGACCTCGAAGAGCGCCGACCCAACGCTGTCGTACAAGTATTTCGAAGGTAATTCTTTCTGACCGGGCTTGGTCAAACCGAGGCGCACATCGGCGAGGAGGTCGGAATTGGTGTCGGTGGTAAAGGCTTGCGTCAGCATGCTGTCCTCCGATCGATTCAGTTGCTCACGCAGCGAAAGCCAGCGTAAACATACTGGTAGTGGGGTTGGAACCAGTTGCGGAACGAGCGACGCACCATGCACGCGGCGGTGCGCGCGGATGCCCCCTTCATCACGTAATGTTTGCCATCGAAGAAGTCGGCAGAGTAACCCGGATAGAACGAAAACGTTTGGAAGCCGGGAAATGGCTCGAACACGCTCGACGTCCACTCCCACCCGTTACCCAGTAAATCAGCGACGCCGAAAGCACTGTCGCCTTCGGGAAATGCTCCAACCGAAACCGGGTCCCAGCTTTGGAAATCAAAGTTACCTTTGCTTGAATTCGGAGCTGCGTTACCCCATGGAAAGGAATTCTCGCGACCGTTTGCTGTTCCATACGCAGCGCGATGCCACTGCTGTTCCGTAGGCAACGATTTCCCAGCCCATCGAGCATACGCGTAGGCTTCCGCGTGACTGACGTAGACTGGCCAGTCCAAAGGCAAAGGGATCCGGTCGAACATTGTCCGCAAATACCAGCGGTCGCCATCCCGGCTCCAGAACACAGGATGAAGAATGTTTTTCGCAGTTCGCCAATTCCAATCTTCTTCCGTCCAGCACGCAGGGTTCTCGTAGCCGCCTGCGGCCACGAAATCGAGGTACTGGCCGTTCGTCACTTTGTATTTGTCGATGGTGAAGCCCGAAACGTCGACGGTCTGCGCTTCATATTCGTTGTCCCAACCGAACGCGCTATTGTCACTCCGTGACATTCCGAGCGTGGACCGCCCAGCGAGGATCTCGATCATTTTGCGAGCGACTGGAGGAACAATGAGTTCAGGCTTGCGTGGTTTTGAAACCTTGCGATCAAGGGGCAACTGGTGAAGCATGTACGCTAGAGTTTCCGCGTGCATGAACCGGTGCTCGATGGCTACGTTGAGCAACGTGCTCGCTGTAAAATCCGCTCCAACGGGATTGGAATGCCAATCCGCAGGTTCAAGCAACGCGAGACCCTCGTCAATGCTCTCCCGAATTCGCTGGACGTATTTCCGAGTATCCGCGATGGAAGGCCAATCGCTAGGTTGGTCGGACGGAAGCGCGCCATTTATGGGATCGATTCCAAAAGCAAATAATCGGTCGTAATCCGGATGAAAAGCCTTCATGCCCAAAACCCGCTCTCGCAGCAGGTTCCAGTCGAACGCTTCCAGATGTCCGAGATAAAAATTGATTCGGTGTCTTTCTGGAATAGGACGCTCGTAGATCGAGTCGGACCTGACAAGTTCAAAAATCTCGTCCGTTCGAGCTCGAGCTTCGGACAACCGCTCAAGCAGTTGATGTCGAGCTTCGACGTTTTTTTGCGCGACGGGCATAGTTGCCTCCACAGTCACCTAGATGCATTCTGTGATTCTGTCTTCGTTCTCGCTTGCTGGACACACCTAGCCTCAAACGAATACCGTAGAATGTTCAGCCAGAACACACAACGAAGCGTGCGCAGGAACCATAGACGAAAGCCGCCATTTCGTCCGTTCGACTCACCCGACTAATATCCCTCAGCCTTAGATGCCCGATCATGCCAAGAGGTACATTCATTTTCCGGCGTGAATAATTTGACTGACGGAATGTCAAATGAGACTGGTAAATGAGTAAGATAGCGGCCGTTGCGTGGAACCCTAATCCCGGTTTCTGCCTCTGTAACGCGGATACAGTAAAATGCGGCTTGCATCCTGCGTTGGGCTTTTCAGCACGAGGCGCAAATGAATACCCAAATCATCAGCTCCGACCCATGGCCGGAATTGCCGCTAGAAGCTTGGAAAGACACCTACGCGACCCTTCATATGTGGACGCAAATCGTGGGGAAAGTTCGGCTTGCGCTCAGCCCAAGAGTCAATCAATGGTGGGGAGTAACTCTGTACGTCACTCCGCTTGGACTTACGACTTCTCCGATTCCGTACAAGGATGGGATTTTTGAGATTCAGTTCGATTTCACCCATCACAGGCTACTAATTCGGACCAGCCACGACTCGGAACGAGTAATGGCACTGGTGCCGCGATCCGTCGCGGATTTCTATAAAGAGTTCATGCAGTGTCTGGCATCCCTCGACATTCACGTAAAAATATGGAAGATGCCGTGCGAAGTTCCCAACCCGGTCGCATTCGATCAGGATACGCAACATGCTTCGTACGACCCTGAGTATGCGAACCGCTTCTGGCGCATTCTGGTCAACGTGGATGAAATCTTCAAAGAGTTTCGGTCGCGCTTTATTGGCAAGAACAGCCCGGTACATTTCTTCTGGGGCAGCTTTGATCTGGCGGTGACGCGTTTCTCGGGCCGCCGCGCACCTGCGCGAGAAGGCGCCGACGCGGTTACGCAAGAGGCATATTCGCATGAGGTAATCAGCGCCGGTTTCTGGCCTGGCGGCGGCGAAATAAAGGGTCCGGCTTTCTACGCCTACGCGGCTCCCCAACCGTCAGGTTTTGCGGAAGCGCAGGTTGCCCCGGCCAAGGCTTTCTATCATTCACAGATGCAGGAATTCCTTCTGATGTACGACGACGTTCGGAATGCCGCAGACCCGGGGGCTGATCTTCTGGAATTCTTACAAAGCACCTACGAAGCTGGTGCTCGTTTGGGGAACTGGAATCGTAAGGAATTGGAAAAGCCCGCAGCCTGACCCGGGTATCCATTTCTCGCAGCGTGAATGGAATTATTTTTGTGCGTTCTGTACATCGAGCGTTCGTACCAGCCACGGAATAATTACTTGTTTGAAAATGAGTGGGTCGGGCCAGACCTTGACCTGCCGCCCTAAATGGCCGCCTGATGGATTGATCCACGCATCTTTCGGAACATCCCCTTTGCTGAGCAACAAATAGATGTCTGAGATTGGCACCTGGGTATCCAAAACGCCGGCTATGATCAGCATGGGCGTCGTTGGTTTGCCGAGGAGCCCTTGTTTCACGAGCGACATTTTTTCAAGGTTCGCCCCCAACTCGTCTACGGTCGTGACCCCATCAAAAATATTCATTAGTGCGGGAACTTGATCGAACAAATATTCGCGATTTCCCAGGAGCGAATTCATCAGGAAATCTTTTTGGAAAAAAGTATCAACCGGTGGAGACTGAGCACTTGCGCCCTTCAACCGGGCGCGCTCGACGATGGAAAGTTTGGTCGCCCAGTATGCGCCCCAACTAACGCCGTGGACGGCAAGCTTCGTCTTATCTACTTCCGGCCTGGTCTGTACGTAGTCGATCACGCGCGACAGCATCCGATCGGCGGTTGGACTTGCCTTGACCGGAGATTGGCCCGTACCCGGCCCGTCGACCGCAAGAAACCCGACGCCAAACGGCAGAATCGCGGAGAAGCTTTCGGACAAGTCTTCCTTGCGACTGTCTAAACCGTTGACCGCGATCACCAGCGGCACTGGTCCCTTGGCATTCTTCGGGAGCCGCATGTACGCGATAATCTCAGACCCTTCAAAAGGGATGTGAACGACTTCCAGAGGCGGATCCCAGAACCGGGCATGCGCGAGGAAGGCTTCGATCGCCTTGGCATAAGCTCGCTGCTTCCCAGGAGAAGCCGGAAAGGGCCAGCGGCCGAACGAGTACAGCCGCCACGCCCGAATGTAGTCCGCGTTCGCTTTGACGGGATCGGTCTTCTCCAGCGACTTCGCCTCGTTGAAATAGCGGTCGGCAACTCCCATGAACGCTGCCGCCCATTCGTCTTTATCGCGCGTCTTGACCGAGGCGAGCGCTTCCCGCACATCCCCCGGATCAAGCCCGATCAGAGGATACATTCCATTTTCAGCACGATGAATGGCTTCGGCCTTTATCTCATCGAGCGTGCGCTCATGCTGTTCCTGCGCCGAGACAAGGCCCGTGAACACAACGGAGATAATCAACAAGCACCCAACAAAATTGGAGCGAGTTCTAGCTGTCACGTTTAATGACTCCTTATGAAGGTTACGAATATCCAAAACTTGTTCTAACTGAAAAGGGCCGAACTCTTGCGTCCGGCCCCATCCTTCGAAACTTCCGACGGCGAACTAGAACGCAAACTTCAATCCCAACTGGACCGACCGAGGGCCTCCGGAACCCACGGCGGGATTGGCGGCCGCTATGTCGGGTGTCGCGCATCCACAACCAAAGTTCGGCGCTCCCGGATCGTTCAGCCCGTAGCCGTTCTGTCCGCCATACGGATTGGCAAAGTTTGGGTGGTTGAGAATGTTGAAAAACTCGGCGCGGAACTGTGCATGAAGCCGCTCCCCGAACTGCCAGTTCTTGGCTACCGAGAAATCCAGGTTGCGGAACCCTGAATCAGGGAACAGATTCCGGGGCATGGTGCCGAACTGCCCCTGCGGAGGCGGAATCATTACGGAGTTGCCTTTGGCGTAGCAACCCCACGTATCAAGCGTTGACGTCGCCCCGATCGTAGCAGCGTCGTTGGTGCAGGCCGTAGGGAAGTTGCCCACAGTGTAATGCGGGATCGGCACCGGTCCAGATTTGAAGTCCGAGGGGTTGCCGAAAAAGTCCCAGCGCATCGGAGTAGCTTGCGGTGGGCTGACGGGGAGGCCGCCCAAGCCCGAAATATCAGTGGTCAAATCGATCGGCCCCCAATATTGCGGACTCTCAATCGTTGCAATCGAATTGATCTCCCAGCCTTCCAACATCTGGGCGTAGCCTTTTTTGCCGGGGATGGCGTAGGTCAGAGAAAGCGTGAACCGCTGGCGAACATCGAAATCGCTGTTTCCATATTCGGCGGCCAGATTGTTGGAATTCTGGGGAAGGCCATACCCGGCGCCGAAGTCCCAGTTTGCCGACACATCGTCCAGCGCATGGGAGTATGTGTAACCAGCCACCAAGCTCAGCCCATGATAATTCCGTGCAGTTAGCGTGGCCTGCAAACCGTCATAATTTGATCGGTAGGAGTTTCCCAACTGAAAAATATTGCTCAGGTAAGGAAACTTCGTGTTGAAAGGCCGCGTAGCCTGCGAGTCGGTGCCCGGTTGCTCCTGGTTGATGTCCCGGATTCCGACCAGATTCGATCCGTGGTTGCCCACGTATCCGACTTCCAGATTCAAGTTGGGTGCGAAGGCGTGTTGAACATTCAAAGTCCAGGTCGCCACGTAAGGAGTTGTGATGTTGCGATCGACCCCCATAATGGCGCACGGGCCAGATCCGTTCGGGTCGCAATTGATTGTGGAGTTGCTGAGATTGCCGTAGAGAGGCGTAGCGCTATCCCATTGCGCGGGAACTGGTGGAATCGTCAAATTACCCGCCGTGATCGTGCCTCCAGCAGTCACGGGATTGGCTGTGCCAGTTCCAGATATCACCGCTCCGGTAGGAACGCTGGGCAGTCCGAAGCTGTTGTTAAACGCCAGGAACGTTTCCCAGTTCACCGCTTCGAATGTTACGCCGCCGCCCCCGCGGAGCACCGTTTTCCCCTTGCCATCGATATCCCAGGCAAAACCAACGCGTGGAGCAAAATTCGTGGGATCGGTGTTATACGCCTTGCCGATCTGCTTGCCCACTTGCACCATTCCGAGGTTGGGATCAAAGTTGCCCAGCAGATTGTTGGAATCCGTGACCACTGAGGCAAACTCGTACCGCAATCCCAAATTTACGGTTACGTTCCTGCTCACACGCCAGTCATCCTGAATGAACGCAGCATAGTTCCAGTTATGCAAGTGCCGCCTGGGGTCGCCCGTGAGCACAGACGCCTTGAACGGATCGCCTGCAAAAAAATCTTCCAGCGCGGTGGATCCGTTGGGGTTTGCCGCGGTTGGAGCCAGGGCAACGCCGCCCAGGAAAGTGATGCTGCCGCGGGCGTTAGCGAGGGCACCACCGCTCACGTAATTCCGATGGACCTCGCCGCCGAACTTCAAAGCATGTTTTCCGGCAGTGTAGGAAATGTGGTCAACAAACTGGATGATATCGTCGGGGCCTTGAAACTTGGGCCACTTGAAACCGCCCAGCCCGGTGAAGTATCCGCCAAAGCCGATTCGCGGGAGCCCTCCCGTAAACGGACCGCTCACTCCGGTGTTAAGACCGTAATCCGACGCTGGCGTATTAAGATCGCCCGGCAACGTGGGCTGGTAAAGCCGGTTGTAACCCACCCTGACTTCATTGACCCAACGCGCGGTGGGCGTATAAACCCAGCTTCCTCCAACGACTTGGGCGCGCGTGTGAATATCGGATAGCCATTTGGTTTGCAGCTCAGGAAAATCCTCGACTGTTCCCGTGTTGTTGCCAAAAAAGTACATGCCGCTTAGCCGTTGGCGTTCGTTAAAGTTGTAATCGACTTTAGCGACAACATTATCGACCGAAACTGCATTGGGAAACCCGTTCACGATGTTGATGTTCGGATTGTTGTTCGTGGGAAATCCCGTGCCATTACAGGTGACCGCACCACTTGCCGAGATTGTGCAGCCCGAGATCTTCTGGCTGGCCGCGCTGATTGGGACACCGTTGGCCACAAGATCAGCAATCGCGGTCGGAATGCTGTCGGCACAGTCGGCGGAAGCGAGCCCAGGAGCGGTACAGTTCTGTGGCGACCCAGCTGCCAGCGTCATCGGCACCATCGATGGACTGGTTACACCTCCATACTGATTGCCAACGTCATAGCGTTGTCCCTCATAAGCGCCAAAGAAGAAGGCTTTGTCCTTGATGATGGGTCCGCCAAATGATCCGCCAAACTGCTCCAGCGTGCGGGGATTCTTCGGGCTGGGAGATTGGCTGAAGGCGCAAGGATTGCTGGCGCAGTTGAAATAGTTGCGCGCATCGAACACGTCGCCGTCTCGGCCGAAGGCGAACGCCGTGCCATGAAGCGAGTTTGTCCCCGACTTCAATCCCACATTGACGACAGCACCGGGCTTCCAGCCAAATTCTGCCGGAGGATTCTCCTGGACGTTGAATTCCTGGATGGCGTCAATCGGCAGGATGGTCGCCGAGTCGCCCGCAATGCCCGCTCCGTTGATGATGCCCTGCCCGGAAAACGGCTCGCTATTGAGGAGGCCGTCGATGACATAAGCGTTGTCCTCGGCGCGAAGTCCGTTGGTGCTTGTCGTGGAAAAACCGCCTCCGGGATAGCGTATTACTCCGGGACGCAACTGTAAGAGGTTCTCATAATTCCGCCCGTTCAACGGCAGGTCGTTGATGGCCTCATTGCTCAAAGTCCCACCTAGTGTGGATGAGGTCGTATCGAGTAGCGGAACTTCTCCGCTCACGACCACGGTTTCATTTACCTGGCCGGGCTGAAGCGTAAGATCGATTCTGACATCCTTGGCCACTTCCACTGGGATGTTGGGCTGCTCCACCGCCTTGAATCCCTTGGCTTCGGCATGAACTTTGTACGTACCGGGAGACAAGTCGGGAGCTACGTATTCACCGGCCTGGTCCGTGGTCAAAGTACGCGAAACCCCTCTTTGCATATCCGTGACGACCACTTGAGCGCCCGCCAACGCGGCTCCGGTCTGGTCGGTAACCACCCCCAAAATTCGGCCGTTATAGGTCTGCGCGAGAAGGGGTAGACACGCCAACAGCATGCCAATACTTACAACCGTCACCCGAGTGGTTAGGGAACGCATGGAGGCCTCCGTTGAAGTCTGCATCTACGATAGTTGTTAGTTTGTACGGCAACGAAATATTCGCAAAGTGCCAAAACCGATTACTTTACTGGCGCGAAAACAGTGGTCTGACAGCTCTACCACCATATGCTAACCAGTGTCAAGCAACTTTGCATTCGTCCCGTTGACCCACGAGATTCTGGACTGGTCATTCCGGTGTCTGCCCAACACCTCTGCCGCAATGTGAGAGCCTGTGTTTGCCGCCGGCACGACTGCAAAAATCGCGACCTGCAAAAGCACATCCCTGAGATCGCAGCGCTCCAATTCGTACGCAAAGCCCGTTGCAAGGTGCAAACGAAACTCCTCCCAACGGCTCAAAGACGGCCCGCTGATCGCGGACGACTTTCAACTGGGCTTCGGCACGGGCGAGAGCGACATCGAAGGCAAACATGGCTTGCAGAATCGATTGGTCCGGAAACAGATCCGAGAGCGGCGCTGTGGTCGCCAGACTCTCGATCAGCCGCACAGGCATGAAGGCCTCCGCCGATCTTCCATTCGCGATGACCAGCGATAATCAGACAGGACCGGACACGGCGTCCGGGCAGACGAGTAAAGCTTGCCACAATGCTCTAGGGAAACGTTTGCGCCGGATGAACATTGATTCCGCTTCTCTCAAACTCGAAAGTCAGAATCCATTCGCTGGGGACACCCTGTCCCCCGACTTGCGGCGGCTTAAACGTCCACCGCCGTGCGGCAGGTAATGTTCGATCCGCAAAATACCTGCTCGGCCCTCGCGAATCGAACTTCGCCACTAACACATTGCCGGATGAATCTACCGAGACGTTAACCCGAACCTTCACCTTCCCGTGAATTGTTCGCAAGGCGTTCTTGGACACGTCGGGCAAGACTTGTTGCGCCACTGCGCCGTGAACCCGGGCACCAGTGGAATCGCCGACTGCAGCGTTCTTGCTTGCGCCATTCTTGGCTCCGCGTGCTTTGGCTGGGGCCGGCGGCGCATTCGACGGAGCCGGTGCAGTGGCAGCAGCACTCGGATTTGTTTCCGGTTGTGCCTGCGAGGATTCGATCGGGCTGGAACGCTCCGGCTCAGTTCCCGGATGGCGATGAAGCAGCTTTGGGCCAAGAAGCGCAAGCAGCAATAATGCTATAGCCATTCCCGGAACCAGGTAACCCCATCTCGTAAACGTGCTCTTCGGCTCGACAATCTCGGGTGGCGGGGGTGCGGAGGAAGGTTGCTGCAACCGCGTTGAGATCTCAGCCACCGTCCATCGCTGTTGCGGATTTCGTCGCAGGCAGTGACTGGCGATATTAAGAAATGGCTGTGGCAAGGTCTCCGGCAAGATCGGTTCCGCTTGTTCGGCTACGTTCCAGGCCGGCGGACTCTGAGTCATAGCCTCAATCAAGGTGATGCCCAACGACCAGACATCCGAAGCGGGCACTACGCCCCCGCCTTCCGCGAGTTCCGGCGCTGTGTAGATGCTGGGCTTGCCCAAAACTCGGCTTGACTCTCCCGTCCCGCAGAGTCCGTCACTCGAAATTTTTATCTGATCGCCAACCGCCAAAATATTCGCGGGTTTGACGTGGCCGTGTACGAAACCTTTGCCGTGAATGTAAGCCAGTGCATCCAGAAGCGGCTGGAGTGAGTCGCGCGCCTCTGCGGGCGTGAGCGGGCGATAAGGGATAATTTGCGACAGACTCTCTTCAGCGTACTCGGTCACAACATAAAGCAGTTCTATGCCATCCATCTGGCAGCGGCCGCGCTGAAAAAGGCGAAGCAAATTTGGATGCGATAGCTTCGCGGCGAGTTCCCACCAGGAGAGCTGAAGTTCAGGGTCTTCACTATTGGCCAGAGTAAGTTTGATCGCCACTTCCTGGGGCTCGCGGTCGGCGCGCTTGGTCAGAAATACAGCGCTGTGCTCCGATGCGCCCAAGTATCGAACCAACGAGAATTCCTCGTTGACGACTTGGCCTTCCCACTGTTTCCAAGCCTCCGGCATTCTCCTCCACCGCCTTACACTTTTATGGGACAGTGTATTGTACCCGAGCAGAGGATCAATGTTGACGCCACCGTCTCGCTCGTGTCGCCTGCAGAAATTGCTGCCCTGGCGACCGTCCACGAAACAACCCTGTCATCCCGACCGAAGCGAAGCGAAGTGGAGGGACCTTGTGTTTTCAGCTTACGGCTTCATTCGTGAGGTAGCTTCGTTCAAATCGGACTGATTGGCACAGCGCGCCGGGCTTCATAAGCGGCAATCTCAGGCTCATGCTGCAAAGTGAGTCCGATGTCGTCCAGCCCTTCGAGCAGGCAGTGGCGGGTAAACTCGTCGATCTGAAATGCAGTGGTCAATCCATGGTCATCGTGGACTTTGCACTGCTCGAGATCGACCGTGATCTCATAATCGTCCACCTCCGCTGCCCGGCGCGCTATCTCGGCAACTTCGTCTTCGCTCAGAACAACGGTCAGCACGCCATTCTTCACACAATTGTTGGCAAAGATGTCGGCGAACGATGGCGCAATGAGTACGCGAAACCCGAAATCCTCCAACGCCCACACGGCATGTTCCCGCGAAGACCCACATCCGAAATTCTTTCCCGCAACCAGAACACTCGCCCCCGCATAGCGCGGATGGTTGAGAACAAACGACGGATCGGGCTTGCCATCGCTGGTGCGACGCCAATCAAACAGCAGAAACTCACCGAACCCGGTGCGCTCAATCCGCTTCAGAAACTGCTTGGGAATGATCTGGTCGGTATCAACATTGGCCCGATGAAGCGGCGCAACGCGCCCTTTGTGAATGCGAATGGGTTTCATAGTTTTATCGCCTCAGCGAAAACGCCAGTTCCGAATATCCGTAAAGTGCCCTGCGATAGCCGCCGCCGCAGCCATCATCGGACTTACCAGGTGCGTCCGTCCGCCGCGCCCCTGACGCCCTTCGAAATTGCGGTTGCTGGTCGAAGCGCAACGCTCACCAGGTTGCAGGATATCGGGATTCATCCCCAGACACATCGAGCACCCGGATTCTCGCCACTCGAAGCCGGAATCCAGAAAAATTCTGTGCAAGCCTTCCTGCTCCGCCGCGTGCTTCACCGCCTGCGATCCCGGCACAACCATCGCCCGCACCTTGGGCGCTACACGATGTCCCTTGGCCACGCGAGCCGCGGCCCGCAGGTCTTCCAGCCGCGAGTTGGTGCAAGAGCCGATAAAAACTCGATCCACAGAAATATCTTCGATCCGCGTGCCTGGTTCGAGTCCCATATATTCGAGCATGCGTTCGACCGCGGGCCGGTCCGCGGTCAAGTCACTGACCTCAGGAATGCATCCATCGACCGGAGCGATCATTCCCGGATTCGTCCCCCACGTAACAAAAGGCGCCAACAGCGAAGCATCGATTTCCACGATCGCGTCGTATCGCGCGCCCGGATCGGATGCCAGCGCCCGCCAACGGACGACAGCTTCATCCCAATCACGCGGGACAAACCGCCGGCCCCGCATATAAGCAAACGTAGTCTCGTCAGAAGCGATCATCGCCGCCCGCGCACCCGCCTCAATGCTCATGTTGCACAGTGTCATCCGGCCTTCCATCGACAACCCGCGCACCGCTTCGCCCGTGTACTCGATCACATGGCCAGTGGCCCCATCGATTCCGATCTGTCCAATCACTCCCAATGCGAGATCCTTTGCGCTTACTCCCTCGCCAAGCTTTCCGCGCACATCGATCCGCATGCTCTTCGGTTTGCGTTGATGCAGGCACTGCGTCGCCAGCACATGCTCGACTTCTGACGTTCCAACACCAAACGCCAGCGCACCAAACGCGCCATGCGTGCTGGTGTGGCTGTCCCCGCAGACAATGGTCATGCCCGGCTGCGTCAATCCCAGTTCCGGACCAATCACGTGCACGATACCCTGTTCGGACGAATCCATATCGAAGAGAGGTACGCCGAAATCTTTGCAATTCTGCTGCAAAGCCTGAATCTGGCGCGCCGCAATTGGATCCGTGATCGGAGTGCCGCGAGGCTCGGTAGGAATATTGTGATCAACCGTCGCGACCGTGCGCTGAGGTTGCCGAACCCTCCGGCCTGCTACGCGCAATCCCTCGAACGCTTGCGGAGAAGTGACCTCGTGCACCAGGTGCAGATCAATGAAAATCAGCGGCAACTGGCCCGCGGGAATGCAGACGATGTGCTCATTCCAGATTTTGTCGAACAGCGTGAACTTCTCAGACATGGTTTTCTCGGTTAACTAAATCCGGCTCGCCAGCAGCAGTTACTCGTTCCCTCATCGCGGCCACAACGTCGCCTCCCATTTCCGCGGTCCCAATTGCGGGCTGTCCGGCTTTCGCCAGATCCTGTGTACGATGCCCCGCATCCAGCACAGACCCGACCGCAGCCTCAACACACTCCGCTTCAGCCTCGAGTTGGAACGAATATCGCAGCAGCATCGCCACCGAAAGAATGGCCCCCAGCGGATTGGCAACGCCTTTTCCGGCAATATCCGGAGCAGAACCGTGCACCGGTTCATACAGCGCGACAGGCCCGCCAATGCTGGCCGATCCCAGCATTCCAATCGAACCGACAATCGCGCCTGCCTGGTCCGAAAGAATGTCGCCAAACATGTTTTCGGTGAGTACGACGTCGAAAGCCGTAGGATGCGAGACCAGCGCCATGGCAGCCGAATCCACGTAGATGTGCCGTAGTGCTACCGCAGGATATTCCTGCGCCACGCGTGTAACCACATCGCGCCACAGCCGGGAACAATCGAGCACATTAGCTTTGTCGACCGAAGTCACCAGGCGTCGTCGCGATTGCGCCAGCTCAAAAGCCACGCGGGCGATGCGTTCGATTTCCGCTTCGCCGTACCGCATAGTATCGATCGCAACGCGGCTGCCGGCTGGGCCCTCGGTCGTGCGCGGCTCGCCAAAATAAATTCCTCCCAACAGCTCGCGCACGATCAGGATGTCAGCGCCTCGAACCACTTCGGGGCGAAGCGGAGAACAATCTTCGAGTGCTGGAAAACATATGGCTGGCCGCAGATTGGCAAACGCGCCAAGTTCCCGCCGCAGACGAAGCAATCCCCGCTCCGGACGCAGATCTTTCGGGACGTTGTCGAACGTTGGCCCTCCGACTGCGCCCAGCAGCACGGCTCCTGAGGCCAAGCAAGTTTGCAATGTATCTTGCGGCAGCGGATCGCCACTGCTGGTAAGCCCAGCGCCGCCGACATCTTTTTTTGTCAGATTGAGTTCGTGCCCGAAGGCCGCTGCCACAGCTTCGAGC
>Ga0210393_10000974_pt1 | contig 24628 bp, 15 predicted proteins | sample IncBWC27OmetaG_FD_160068 | JGI IMG/M metagenome (GOLD analysis project Ga0210393, IMG submission 160068) | Forest soil microbial communities from Barre Woods Harvard Forest LTER site, Petersham, Massachusetts, United States - Inc-BW-C-27-O ... | reverse complement strand
TTCAATAGTTTTTCGGCCACCTCGTCTTCCACGCCCACCACGATCCGGTCCGGATGCAGAAAATCCCCCACCCCCGTTCCTTCACGCAAAAATTCCGGATTCGACGCCACGCGAAACACCACGCCGGACTTGCGGCCGTACACGGCCAATGCCCGTTTCAATTCCTGCCCGGTTTGCGCCGGCACTGTGCTTTTTTCGATCACCAGCTTCGGCGTGCGCGCTTCAGTCGCCACCAGCCGCGCCACGTGATCAATCGCGCTCAGGTCCGCGCTGCCGTTAGGCAGCGGCGGCGTACCCACGCATATGAAAATCGCATCGCCATACTGAACCGTTTCCGCGGCGTTCGCACGAAAACTCAGCCGCCCTTCCTTGCGCGCTTGCGCAATCACCACGTCCAGCCCCGGCTCGTAAATCGGCAACCGTCCGGATTCCAGCGTCTGCAATTTCTCCGCGTCGCTATCGGTGCACACGACTTCGTGACCCAATCCCGCCAGACATCCGCCTGTCACCAGGCCCACATATCCCGCTCCAATCACCGAAATCTTCAAGTTCGAACCCCTTTTCAAAAAAAATCAGCGAGCCCTTCGGCTCCGCTGGAATTTCTGCATCGCTTGGTCAGCCTCGCGCGCGCGGGATGCTGCCAAGCATCACACATTCTCCGCTCGCCAGCGCCGTTTTACCTGAGAGCATGCCAGTGGCGTGCTCGCAGGGAGGTGCGACACCCTCTTCGCACAACCAATAATTCATCGCGCTCCAATTCGCCGCCTACTTACTGCAAATGCGGCCGCACCGGCAATCCCGCCCACACATTCAACAAACCCATCGATTCCCGCACCACCGCCAGTACATCCGCCGTAGTTCGCCACCAGTGGTCCGCATCAAAAGGATCGCCCCACGCCGCCCGCACGATCACGCGCGGATCATCGCCCACTAGTTTTCTCCACAGCGCCTTCACGCGGCGCGTGTGTTGCGGCGAAGTAACGATAATCACCGTGTGCTTTCCGTCCCGCCGCATCTCCCGTGAGACCTCCTCTACCTCATCCTGCGTGTTCACAATTGTGTCCGGAAAGATCCGTATCGCCGCATCCGGCACGCCCTGCTGTACCAGAATCTCGCGGTTGTACTCTTCCTCGCCCACAAAATGGATTCCCAGCGCGGCCAGTTCCACCTGCGGACCTGCCGGCCGGCTCACCCACACTGCCGGCGCGTATCCGGATTTGAAAATGCCCGCGGCGCCTTCCGCGCGAAACGGCAAGCTGCCGCTCAGAACCGCAATCACGTCAGCCTTGCCAAGCGGATCTTCGCGCACCAGCCAGCGCCCCGCATTGCGAAACACCGCCGCGCCAATCACCAGGAGCAACGCTAAAATCGCCAGAACATAAATTCCCAGTCGGCGACGGCGCCGCGAAGAGCGCGCCAAAGAAGTATCACTGTTCGGCATCGCTTCCTAACGCTTCTCCAAAAGAAAATTCCCCGCCAGCAATGCATCGGCTCCCGAACAAAAATAACTCCGCACCGCATCGCGCGGCGTAACCACCAACGGTTCGCCGAATAGATTGAACGACGTATTCACCAGCATCGGCGCCGGAGCATTCTCTCCCGCACGATTCAGCAACTTCCAGAAAAGGGGATTGTCCGCTGTGTGTACCACGTGCAAGCGCACCAAATTGTCCGGCAGCAAGAATCCCGGTGGCAGCGGAGCCAACAATTTCCGCCCAGCCTCATTAGCCTTCGCCATCGTAGTGAGGAATCTCCCATTCGGCGAGCACTCAAAATATTCCGCGCATCGCTCTTCAGGTATCGCCAGCGCAAACGGTCGAAACGATTCGCGATGCTTCACATAATCGTTCAAATTTTCCTTGGCGTAGGGCGCCCACGGCGACGCCAGCAAGCTGCGATTCCCCAGCGCGCGCGGTCCGAATTCCGCCGCACCCTGAAACCACGCCACGATTCTCCCCGCCTGCAACAGCCGCGCGGCTTCGCCAAGCTTCCGTTCGTCCGAATCGCACCAATGATACGCGGCCTTGCAGTTGTCCAGCACCTTCTTGATTTCTTCGTTGCTATACGCAGGTCCCCAATAAGGTCCGGACATCGCCGCCATGCGCGCGCGTCCAAGTTGTTGGTGCCACAACAGCCATGCAGCTCCCAACGCCGTGCCCTCATTCCCCGCGGCAGGCTGCACGAAAACATTGTCGAATCCCGCACGCAACTCAATCGCCGCCACCAGCAACGGATTCAAAAATAGCCCGCCCGCAAGGCACAGCGATCGCTCCTTGTATTCTTCGCGCAACGCCGCCAGCCATTCGCACAGAATAATCTCGCACGCTCGCTGCAACCCAGCCGCGATCCCCGCCCGCAACGGCTCGGCCACCCGCGTTTCCGGAGAGTCCTCCGCCGGCTCGCGCGCAATCCCCGCGCGACGATAAAACTCGCGCGTAAACGAAAGCTCGCCCGCAAATCCGTGCCGGAAGTATTTCGCGTTCAAATACGCAGGGCCGCGCGGCGCGCGCCGCAGCATCTCCAGAAATAAGTCCGTGAAGTCGACAGCACCCGTCGCAGCTCCCGTCATCACCGCCGCTGAGCCGCCGCCCGTGTCACCGCCGCTCTGGCCGTAAATGCCGAGCCACTGCGTCTTGTGCTCATCCGCGTGCGGACGAAACCCCAGCAGCTTCGTCACCTGCGAATACACCCAAGCCAGCGAGTGCGGCAAACCGAGCGATGCAACTTCGCGCAACCCCGTGCCCTCACCCATGCCGACAAAACCAGCCCGCCCATCGCCCTTTTCGTCGAGCGACACCACCAGCGCGCGCTCGAACGCCGAAGCGTAGAACGCGCTCGCGGCGTGGCACAGATGATGATCGAGCGACTCGATGCGTCCCTCCGGCGCACCAGCCATTTGCCGCACGATGCGCACATTATTCAACTCGCGGCCCAGCTCGCCCGAAGCCTTGTTCACGAAGTAACCGCTGGAAACCGGCGCAAGTGGCGCGAGCCGCGCTCGAAACGAAGCCTGCCTCTGCCAAGCCCGCCAAGGACGGCTCGCGATCGCCACATGCGCCACGTCGCGCCAGCCGATTCCCGCGCGCTCCAGGCAATACCGAATCGCCTCGCGCGGAATCCCCGCGAGGGCTCGTCTGCGCGCGAGCTTGCTCTCTTCCAGCGCGGCCACAATTCCGGAATCGCCCAGCAGCGCCGCTGCCGAATCGTGCCCCATCGCGGACAATCCCAGAATGTACATGCTAGTTGCCTTCACCCAAAAACTTCGCAGAATCGCACGAAAGAAGAACGCACAGAAGAAAAACACACCGAAGTAACTGCGACAAAAAAATCACGAGACCAGCCAGCGCCACCACACCACCCTACGCGCGCAACCTGCGCGACGAACGCAACGAGCGCCCATGCGTCAGCAACCCGCGCAGACCCAGCAAGATCAATCGCGGCTGGCGCAAGCAAACGCGCCACAAAATTTTCCAAGCCTCGTCGCGCGAATATTCGCTTAACGATTGCTTCGCCGGATCGTTCAACAGATCCACTAGCTTGCTGTAATCATCTTGCTGAAATTCGTGCAGCGAACGCCGCAGCAAAAGATGCAAATCCAGCTCGCGCCGCAATTTTCGCAACACGCCACTCGACCCGCCATGCAAAATCGCCTCCGCCACGCCCAAAGCCCCGCGAAATCCGGTAACAATCCCGCCCACGGTAGTCACTTTCACCTGCGCGGCCGCATCTCCCACCAAATAAACGGACCCGTGCCCCACCTGCCGCCGCACCGGCACCCACCCCGTGTACACCGGAATGCGCGCCCCCTGAAATTCCACCGGCGTCAACCCGCGCTTCTCCAAAAAATTTTCCAGCAACTTGCGCGTCTCCGGCCCCGTCTCGCCAATCAAGCCCAAAGCTCCATGCGTCGGCGATTGCGGTATCAGCCAATAAAAATAGGGAGTGTCCTGCGGCACGAACCACACCCGCGCGGTATCCGACGCCATATCTTTCGGCAGCGGGACAATCGCCTGCACCAGCGGCGCAGTCTCCAGCGGCGACCATCCCGCCGCCCGCGCCACGCGGCTCGCCGCCCCATCGCCGCCGATAATCGTGTCCGCGTGAATTTCCTCGCGGCTGCCGTCGGTGCAGCGCTCCACTTCCAGCACCAGCCCGCGCCCATTCGAATGCAGCGCGTGGAATCGCCGCCCCAGCTCCAGCCCCGCGCCCGCGCGCCGTGCCTCTTCCGCCAGCCCTTGAATCAACGCGCGCCGCTCGATAATCAAATCCGGCTGCTTCAATTCAAAAGTCGCCGATCGCCCATCGGTAAAAAGTTCAAACCGCCGGATTTCGTTGACGATGCTCCCTTCCGCCGCGCGCCCCAGCAAACTCCGCATGCGGTTCGTCACAATCAAAGTGCGCTCCGCCGGCTCCAGCGTTTCGATGCGCTCGTACACACGCACTCCCACGCCGTGCCGCGCCAGCACCGCAGCCGTCAGCAGCCCGGCGGCAGATCCGCCGACGACCGCGACAGTCTTGCTAACGTTCGGCGCAGAGCCTCGCGAAAGCGTCCCGCTCGCCGCTTGATTTTTGGGCGTGGATGTATTTTTCGAATCGCGTGAATCGAGCGCCATCTTCTCCGTGTGCAGTCTGCCTTATCAGCGAATAGGATTGCCAAATATATAAAAGCGAATAATCTACGGTCGCGCATTCCGGCCGCGAAGTACCGCTGCAAACACCCGCCGCGCGCAGCATATGACGCAAGCAGTACGGAACGCGTTCCCGCCCGCCGACCGGCCTAGCAGTATATCCCACCATTTCACCCCCGCCAAAGCAGAACAGGCCCAGCCGCGCCCCACTTTCGCCCGCACCGGCGAAAGTCGCATACCGGAAGCCAGCGCATCTGCATCTACAGAGAACACCCGATATGCATATCCCCGCGCGCATTATATAGTACTGCTGGTACTGCGCAGCGCGAACGGAGCGCACTCTCCCATGGCCGAAGTTCGTATCCTGATTGCAGACGACAGTCCCACCGTGAGGGCCGGCCTGAAATTGCTCCTGCAGTATCACGAAAACTGGACCGTCTGCGGCGAAGCCGAGGATGGCGAGGACGCCGTAAAAAAAGCCGCCGAGCTGAAGCCCGACGTGATCCTGCTCGATATCTCCATGCCCGCCATGGACGGCCTCTCCGCCGCCGAACTCATCCGCCGCGAGGCCCCCGAAACCGAAATCCTCATCGTCACCCACTTCGAATCTCTCGACCTGGCCCGTTACGCCGCACAAACCGGCGTCCGCGCCTACATCACTAAATCCCGCATAGGCACCGACCTGGAAAAAGCCATAGAAGCCGCCTCCCGCCGCCAATCCCCATAACCCCGCGCCCAAATTTTCCCCGCGCCGGCACGCTCTATGCGATTGTTCCGGACGAGAAATTCGAGAACCATCACGTCGTCGCCGGACAGAGTCCTGGTTTCGCCGGTCTTCGTGCGATGTTGTCAAACGCTTCCTGGAGAATTCATCGAACTGACGTGGGTTAGACGAAAACCCGCTACTTCGTGGACAAAGCCGATTCGCCGGCAATTAAGCCGATATGGCATTCGTGGGTGTAGTTGGAGCAGGTGACCCAAGCCCGTCGGAGCAATGTGACCGCAGTGGAATCAGGAAAAGTATCCGGGAAATGCACGGCGCGGATGTCAGCGGCCGTGGCTTTCATCGCATCACCGCCGGTAATAAATTGAGCGGCTTCCACGGTCGGGCCGGGCTTCAGGAGTAACCATACCTCACCGTTATCGGTTACGCGGCCCGGGTTGGGGAATTTGATCCCCTCCGCAGATGAGCGATTGTTTCTTGCTTTTGTAATTCTCGCGTCGACGTCGGTGCCTGGCGGAAGCAGCGCGGTCAGGCGGGGACGCGTTTCAGGCATGGGAAAAAGTTTCCCGAGCGTGATCTCATACTGAACGATGGCGTCCGCTTTGCGCCCTTCTTTTTCGTAAATCTGCCCGAGATGGTCGCCAATCTCAGTGTACTCACACAGTCCCCACGCCGCAGCGATATATTTCTCGGCTTGTGGCGCGTCGCCTGCCCGGAATTTAATCCAGCCAAGCGTGTCCCAATACGCGGCCAGCTCGCACATGCGGCTCGTGTCGGCATTGGAAAGCGCCGATAGATCGGTCGTGTTGGTCTTTGCGGAGAGCGCCGCGATCGCCAACTGCACCAGAGTTTCCGCGCGTTCCAGGTGCACATTCATTTCCGCCATCTCGTATGCTACCGAATTCTGCGTCGAAGGGATCGGGGAAAGTTCCAACGCGCGATCCAGCGCTTTCATCGCCTTTTCCGGCTGGTTTGCTTTGGCGTAGGCGTGGCCGAGGCTCTCGTTGATGCTGGCGTCATTGGGGGCCGCTTGGACGGCAATCTCAAACTCGGCCGCTGCCTTATCGTATTCATTCGTTTGCAGGTACAGGCGCCCCAGATTGGGGTGAACAAAACGGTCTTGCGGGTTGATTTCGAGCTGTTTCTTGAAGGCTGAGGTAGCTTCATCGAACTTTCGCTGGCGCAGCAACGCCAGCCCCAAATTATTGAAGGCGTACGGGTCTTCCGGGTTGACCTCCGTTGCCTTGCGCAGCGCGACAATCGCTTGCGGCAGCTCATTCAGCGACATATACGCGCGTCCCAGATCGTTGAACGCCGAGCTGTTGTGCGGGTCGCGAGCCGTCGAAGTTTCCAGCAGTTCCACCGCCGCGTGATAGTTGTGCTCTTTCATCGCCTTCACGCCCGACGCGTACAATTGGCGCGCTTCTTCTTCATCCGTAGGCGATGACGGATCCGGCAAGGACGGCGATGCCGCAGAAGTTGCAGGAACCGTGCCCGGCTTGCTGTTCTTCACGCTCTTGATGAATTTATTCAACCTGTCCAGGACGTCGTCCCGGAAGTGAGTGTACTGTGACACCTGCGCCGCCGAAATTTCCGACGCTCGAAGATTCAAATCGAGGTCTATGGAAACGACGTGACCCTCCACCGATCCGCTCGCGTCGAACTGCGCAAAATCCGTAGTGACATGCGCGGGCTGAATCTTGGGGAGGTCTTTCGCGTCCGGCATGTCCAATCTTGCTTTGAATTCCATTTCCTTTGGCCCGTACAACGAGAGCGGTCCGGGTGACGACGGTGGTTCCGGCAGAAACAGCTTGAGCGCATCGTTCACGTCAGCGCTGCTGGACTTGGACGAAGAGGATGTGGACCCCTCCAAGGTCTCAGGCAACTCCATGCTGATGTGAAGCTCCACACGGAACGGCTTCGTGGTATCAAATGGGTCTCCCGCTTTCAGCTCGCTGAACGAGGCATTGCTCTCCGGCGAAGATTTTTTAGCGCCCATGCTCATCGCTTGAGTGAGTTGGGCAGTTGGCAGGCTCAGCATCGCCGATCTCGCCACGACCTCGAGGTCTCCGCGTGTCTCAAACGCGAGCTGCACGTCAACTTTCCGTTTGGTCGCGCTGCCGTCAACATCCAGCCGGTAATATTTCGGGAATTGCAAGTCGGCGGGAGTTCTGCGCAATTCCGCTCCGTGCTCCGAGAGAACTATGAGGGCATCTTTGCCCCGGAGTTGTGGTAGCAGGTACTGGAAAGGCGCCACCTGTGTCGTCGAATCGAGCCAGATATCCTTGCCCTCGACCGATAAGAATGAAATGGCGTGATCGAATTGGGATGGTGCGGGGACGTCGGGATCAAGATCGAATTTACTATTGATCAAGGCCGTCGAGCTGTGAATTCCTTCCGCCTCCAGCAGAGCGTCGAGCAATGTTGCTTTGTCTTTGCAATCGCCGTAACGATTCGTCAGCACCTCGGCCGCGTAATGCGGCTGATAGCGGCCCACTCCGAACGAGAGGCTGACGTAGCGAATATTGCGCGCAACCCACTGATACAAGGCTTGCGCCTTGGCAAGATCGGACGTCCCATCTTTGGCGATTTCGTCCGCTTGTGCCTTTACTTCGGCGGATGGCAGGCGCCGGTCCTGTTCCAGCTGCGAATACCACAGGCCGACCTGCATCCAGTTTTCGAACGTGCTGAACGAGACTTTGCGGAAAGGAAGAGTCTCGACTCCCCTCAGCAGCGCCGTCGGGTCAAAGCCATTCATATTTGCGAACCCGGGTAGGGGTGTTTCTACAGCGTGGTCGGTGGTGGTCTTCCAAACGTAAATCTCGCGGTCGCCTTCCGCGTGGGAAACAGGCGGTACGTCCGGCGGGCTCTTCATCTTAAGTAATCGGTTCCGCGGGACATTAAGTTCAACTTGCTCGTCCAGAGAGGGAGCATCGTCGGCGAACTTCCACGTCTGCCAGAATTGGCCCGGCGTCAACGGCTTTACCGTGGTGGTGATGCTGTCGTATTCTACGGTATCGCCAACGGAAAGCCCTGCGACGGTAACGTGCTTTTGCCGCGCATCGCTGTACATCGGCGCCTGCAGCGCCACCGGCGCGCTCAAATCCTGCACGGCATCCGGCCCGGAATTCACCGTTCGGCCGTCCGGCTTCGTGACTTGAATGCGGACGATGTCTAGCCGCTCATTTGCGCTGTTGTAATTGAAGACCAGTTGGCCGGCTCTCTCGATACATGCACCGGACTGCACTTTAATTCGCGCTTTGATTTCCAGCGTCCCGGTGCCGTCGTTTTCGTACCGCATTGCTCCGCGCACTTGTTCGTAAACGCAAGGCGCCTGCGAAATGTCAAACGCCTTTGCCTCCTGCTTGTGTGTCGGCAGTTCCGCAGCTGCTGTTGAGGGAGACGGAGGGGACTGCGCTTGATCCGCAGTCGCTTTCGGCGGAGTGCCACCGAGTTCGAACACGACGGTGACGGTGGTGTCCACTTCGACAGCCTCGCCATTGAGCTGAGTCGGCCTGTACACCCATTGGCGGACTGCGTCCATCGCCGACTTCATTAGCATCGGCGGCCCGGATACGTATTCAAGCTCCGTCACGGCTCCGTCCTTGCCGATTACGCAATGAAGCACCACCGTGCCGCTGATATGCGCTTGCTTCGCTAATTGTGGATAGACTGGCGTGACTTGATGGACCAGTGCGCTTGCCGCAAGATTCTCACCAACACGAATTCTTTGCTGCTTCACGGCAGGCGCTTGCGATCCCGCCTCTTGCTTCGGGGGGGTAGCGGTCTGCGCGGAATTGGACGGCGAAGTTGACGGCGCTCCGGAATCCTGCGCGCGCGCGCCGGTGGCCGCCGCGAATATTACCAGCGCGATTGCTCCTGCGGCTGTTGTCCATCTGACCATTCGTCGCCCCTGAAGTACGAACGTATCCATGTATGCGATGTGTTGTAGGTGACTGTATATCAAATCCCAGGCCGAAATCGCACTGCTTTCAGGGGGACGCGTTACTCTTCGGTTTCTGATTGTATTACGGTAACTAGTGTACTATCACCAATCGTGCGCTAATTTCGTCACCGCAAGTAGAATACATGGTCCACGCTGCTCGCGCTTCAGCACCCCGCGCGACAGCCCCTCCACTCGCCATTTTCTAATCGGCCGCTGCGCGACTAGAATCGCCCGCAACTCCCCTGAAAACAACGCGTTGAATTTTTCTAATCGACCGACAATTGCATGTTTCGAAGCGCATTTCGCCGCTCACAACTCACCGATCACGTCTCAATAATCCGCCATCGCCACTTCGCATCCGCTCTTCTCATCGCTTCTAATCGCTAGTCCAGTATTCGAAATCGAGCTAACCCACTCACAACAAACGAGAAAACTTTTTCTAACCGGTGGTTTTTTTTGCCAGTTCGGCGCCCGCGCCGCCCCTCACCCATCACTCGTCACTCATCACTGCCTCACCTCATTTCTGTTCGATACGAATGAAATTCACAAAATCATCGTTTTGATGAGAACTCTGATGAAAACAAGGGGGAAACGAACTTCTATTCGATCCAAATTCGCCTCTTGTGGCGTAGGCCTGCCCGCCGAGGAGGGCAGGCTTGTGAATCGCCCCGCAGGGCGATTGATCGCGAGCTCTCGCGGCGCGGGATCGAAGGGCCTATGCTCTTCGGTTGTGGGTTGGGGCCCTGCGAATTCAGCCAAATCAAATCAAATGCGCACAGTCAAGATTGCGCGATTATATACTTGACACAAGAAAGCCATCCTGTTACTCTTTCCCTGTGCTTGAGACCTTTTCCAACTTGGCGATGTGCTTCTTAATCAGGCTGTGGCCCTTGGGCGTGAACAAGTGCCGCATCGCTTCGTCGCTCGTCATATCTTTTGGATGCTTCTTTTTCTTCGGCATAAGGTGACCTATGGACGACATGAATCTAGTTGAGCTAGTTCAAAAGTTTGCGGATGACAAAAAGTGCCGCGCCTATATCGAAGCGCTGCGCTGGCCCACTGGACCGACTTGCCCGCGATGCAAGGCCGCGAAGATTTACCGCATCCTAGAGCGCGAACAGTTCGTGTGTGACTCATGCGACTACCAGTTCAGCGCAACGGCTGGCACGATCTTCCATGATTCTCACCTGCCACTGTGGAAGTGGTTTCTGGCTACCTACCTAATGGCCGAATCCAAAAAGGGCATGTCGGCCAATCAACTCAAGCGCACGCTGAAAGTGAGCTACAAGACGGCGTGGTATCTCTGCCATCGCATCCGCAAGGCGATGGCAGAAGCGAATCCCCGCCCGCTCAAAGGCACTGTGGAACTGGACGAGACGTATATCGGTGGCAAGCGGCACTTTCTGAATCGCACCTATCTTCGGAACAAGCTAATGGTTCTCGGCGCTATCGAGCGCAACGGCCCGCTTCGTCTCAAGGTGGAAAAGCGCAGCAAGAATGCCAGTCAGAAAATCGTCCACGAATGGATTAAAGAAGCGACTGCGCCGGACGTTGAATGCCTGATGACTGACGGCCATCCCGCCTACTTCGGAATTGAGGATGCCGATACGCGCCATGAATCGGTTGACCACAGAAAGCACGAGTACGTTCGCGGAAACGCGCACATTAACAGCATCGAGAATGCGTGGTCGCTGTTCAAGCGCTCTCTGATTGGTTCGTATCATAAAGTCTCTGCCAAGCACCTCGACGCCTACCTCGATGAGTTTGAATGGCGCTTCAATAACCGCAAGAATCCCTATCTTTTCCGCGATACGATTCTCAAGCTCATCGCATCTACGAATCTTGAATACAAAAAACTCACAGCCGCTTAATGCGCGGGTTCTTCTCGTAGATTTGTTGGAACAGGTTCAGCGGCTAGTGCCGTCAGATCGCCTGCTGAAGTACCTATAACAGTTCCCTTGTCATCCTTGATTGAATACGGCGAAACGCACGGAAACTCCTTCTTCGCACTATCATAGAAAACAAATCTAAATTGGCTGACATTTGCCAGGTCCTTTGGGGCAATACCGGAAATAAAAAACATCCACAATTCCATGTTCTCGTCCACTCCGATAGGTTTTCTTTGCATTACAAAGTCGAACCCGTTCCTAGACAAATCAAAACGTCTTATGAGCGGGTTGCCTTCTCCTAGCGGAGTCATTATTCCAAAAGCATACGGTTCAAATGCGGCCCTATCTGCATTTTTAAATTTAATCCATTCAGTCCCCACCAATGCTTCAACGGATTGGTCCTTGATGTATAGAGGCTTCCCAGTTTGGTTAGTCAGACTGATACGAAGCGTCGTGTCTAAACGTTGGAAGTAAACAGGAGGTTCTTGGAAGAAACGATAAACTGGTTCCAGTTGAACGGCCATGACATCGCATAAGAGTTTGCCGCTAGACGTAACCTTCAATCCTTTTTTTTCACCCACATATCTAAGAGCAAGCACCAAAAAAACTCCTATAGCGCCTACGCCAACAAATACGACGGCAAGTATTTGCCACGTTGGTCTTTCGCTTCTTAATCCCCACATTGCTATGCCTCCCCAAGCGTCGGCTGCCGCTATCAGGAAGCACGTCTTTGCAAGCTTAAAATCGTTCAAGCTAACAAACGTGAACGCAGTCCCAATGAGGGCGACCACGACCACACTGCATACTTCCCAAGAGAACAGCCATTCCATGGGAAGCACTGTAACACAGTACTTGCGTCAAGTACACAATCGCGCAAGATTGCCTATGCTACCCGCTCCTCGCGGGGCGAATCACCAATCAGTACTCACCAATCACGCGAGGACATCACGACGCCGAGGTCGGCTTATCCAACTTGACCTGCCGCTCATACGGCAACGCTTCGAGGATGAAGACAGCGACAAGCGCGCCAACTACCAACAGGGCAGTGAGCGCGTACACCTTGGTGGCGGAAAGATTGGGGACGGACAGCGCCAGGCCCCCGAGAATAATTGCGAGCGCGTACATCACCAGGACGGCGCCGCGATGGCCGAGGCCCAGATTCGAGAGGCGGTGCGCGGTGTGGTCCTTGCCGGGCGAAGTGAAGGGCAGCAGGCCGCGGCGCGCGCGGGAAATGGACACGAGCGTGGTGTCAAAAATCGGCACGCCGAGAATGAGCACGGGAACGAGCCAGGTGTGCGGGAAGAGCGCGCCGTCGGGACGGATTTTCAGGCCGAGCGTGGCCATCAGGAAGCCGAGGAGCATGGCGCCGCCGTCGCCCATGAAAATTTTCGCGGGATTGAAATTCCAGCGCAGAAAACCGAGCGCCGCGCCCAGAGTGGCAGCGGCGAGAGTGGAGACCACGGTCTGGCCGTTAGCGTAGGCCGAAATAGTGAAAAATCCGGCCGCGACCGCAGCGATGCCGGCGCACAGGCCGTCCATGTGATCGAGGATACTGAACGCGGCGGTGATGCCGACGACCCAGACGACGGTGAGGCACCAATCGAGAATCAGCCCGGTGAGGCCGGGAATAAACTGCGAAAAAAGTTGCGCGCGTATGCCGGAAGCGATCAGAAAAACGGCGGCGAGCGGCATGCCGAGAAAAAGTTTCACCTGGTGATGCAGCAGCCCGCCGTCATCGAGAAAGCCGACGATCGCGAGCAAAGTGGCGCCGGCGAGGATGCCGATGATTTGCTGCTCGGGCGCGTCGTGGCGCGCGAGCAGCACGGCGAGAATGAAGCCCAGGTAAATAGCGATGCCGCCGAGCAGCGGAATGGGGTCCAGATGAACTTTGCGCGGCCCGGGTTTATCCACCATCCCGTAGCGCAGCGCGAGATGGCGAATCGGCACGGTGAGGCAGAGCGACGCAAGCAGCGCGATGGCGAAGGCGATCACTTCAGCATGATTGAACATTTGTTTTTTTCACGCGCGGCTGGGACGCGCGGCATCTTCGACGATTGCGACGAAGCGTTGCAGCTCATCAACTCTAGCATATTTGGCCGCGGTTTCCCGCGCGCGGCGCCCCATTTCCGCCAGGCGCGCTGGCTGCGCGCGGAGTTCTTTGATTGCCACAGCGACGGCGGCGGGATCGTCGGGATCAGCAGCGACGCCGCAGCCGGATTCGACGACGATGCGCGCTGCGTCGGAATCCGGCGGCGCAACCACGAGTATTGGACGGCCCGCCGCGAGGGTTGAGTACAGCTTGCTGGGCACGACCACGCCCTCCAGGCCGCGTTTTACTGTGACGATGTGCAAGTCGCCGGCCATCATCACATGCGCGACTTGTTCGACTGGCAGAAACGGCGCGAATTTTACATTCGGCAAATCGCGCGCTGAGGATTCCAGCGCCGCGCGGTTCGCGCCATCTCCGATGAACACGAACCCCGTATTTTCGTTGCTCAAAATTTTCGCCGCCGCAAGCAAAGTGTCCCAAGCGCCGTAAAATCCCAGATTGCCCGCGTGCAACACAACGAACGGAAATCCGTGCCGAATTTCCTGCACGATGGGATCGCTGCGTTCAGGCATCTGCGCGGGCGCGAGCGTTGTCGCCGTGCCGTCGCGCACCACAACAACGCGTTCCGGCGCGACGCCTTTCGCCAGGATGCGATCGCGCATGTCGTCGCCGAGAACGATGACGCGAGCAGCTTGTTTGAGCGCGCGGCGATGCAGCGCTTCCCAGCGCGCCACCCACTTGCTCGCGCTCACGATGTCTCCGCCGACCGCCATGTCCGGGTACAGGTCGCGGATGTTGTAGACGAACGGCCGCCCGGCGAGTCGCGCGATGAAAGCCCCGGCGATGCCCGCGATGGGAGGGTCGGTCATCGCAAGTATCACGTCCGGGCAAAGCGCGAGCGCGCGTGGGATGGCGAGCGCGAGGTAGGAAAGATAATTCGCAACGCGACGCGGCATTTGGTGGCGCGAATGCGCGGTGGAGCCGACGCACTCGACGCTGACTTTGTTGCGTATGTCGCGGCGGAGCAGGGCGTAGGGGTAGCGCGCGTCGGGATCGTAGGAGGGGCGGCCGGCGACGACGGTGACATGATGGCGTTGCGCCAGCGTTTCCGCGACCTGGGCGGCCATTTTCGCGGTGGCCGAAGTATCGGGCGGATAGTATTCGTTCAGAAGCAGGATGTGCATTTCGGGCTCAGGTTGTGATTTTGGTTTTGGATTCGCCGCAGGGCTGGAGTGAGCGGCGTCGGCGTGCGCGCGGTCGAACTTTTTCGTGGCGTTATGTTGCGCGCGTGGCGCCGCGTGCGGCGGATTCTCCATTGCCTGCGGCGACTTATTTTTTCTCCAGAACGAAGTTGCCCATCACCAGAACGTCCATCTGCGTGCGCTTAAAACAATCGAGCGCTTCTTCGGGGCGGCAGACGATAGGCTCGTTGTCGTTGAACGATGTGTTCAAAACCACCGGTACGCCGGTGAGATCTCCGAAGGCGCGAATGAGTTTCCAATAGAGAGGGTTCGCCGTGCGGCTGACGGTTTGCAGGCGCGCGGTGCCGTCCACGTGCGTGGGCGCGGGAATCACGGCGCGTTTTTCAGGGCGCACGTTGTACGCGAAAGTCATGAACGGCGACGGATGAGTTTTTTCGAAGAATTCGCCGGTGGCTTCCTCGAGAATGGAAGGCGCGAAAGGGCGGAACGTTTCGCGGTGCTTGATGCGGCGGTTGAGAACGTCCTTCATTTCGGGACGGCGCGGGTCGGCGAGAATGCTGCGCTGGCCGAGCGCGCGCGGACCCCATTCGACGCGGCCTTGAAACCAGCCGAGGACCTTACCTTCGGCGATGTGGCGCGCCGTGGTGCGGAGCAAATTGGGTTCGTCGAGCTCAGTGATTTGCAAATCATCACCATTGGCGCCGGCTTTTTCAACCGCGGCACGTATTTGCTGCGGTGAAAATTGCGGGCCCCATCCGGCGTGGTCCATCACAAATTCACGAGGACGGCCGAGGATTTGATGATTCACAGCGAACGCTGCGCCGACGGAAAGGCCGGCATCGCCCGCGGCCGGTTGGACATAGACGTGCTCGAACGGTGAGTGATCGAATATTTTTCCGTTAGCGACGCAATTGAACGCGACGCCGCCGGCGAGGCACAGTGATTTTTCCCCCGTTTTTTCGGCAAGCGCGCTCCAGTGCGCGGCAAGGACTTCTTCGAGGGCTGCTTGCATGCTGGCCGCGAGATTGTGGTGCCGTTGCTCGAGCGGCTGATCGGCCTTTCGCGTGGGGCCAAGGCGCTTTTCCAGATACGTGGAAAAAAGGCGGCCGAGAACGGGAGTGCGATCGGCGTCGCGCCAGCTCATGTCCGCGCCCTGACTTTGGTGCGTGAAATATTCCAGGCCCAGGCGGAAGGAGAGCGGCGCATCCACATAAACGATGCGGCGAAATTCATCGAGGAATTCTGGCTGGCCGTAGGCGGCGAGCCCCATGACTTTGTATTCGTCGCCAAATTTCCAAAAGCCGATGTATTGCGTGAGCGCGGTGTAATACATGCCGAGCGAATGGGGGAACGTGATTTCGCCGACGGGCGTCATGCGCGGGCCTTCGCCCAGCGCCCACATGGAGCTGGCGAAGTCGCCTAGGCCGTCGGCGGAAAGCACGGCGGCGCGTTCGAAGGGCGAGACGAAAAAGGCGCTGGCCAGATGCGCGGTGTGATGTTCGATGCGATGGAATTGCGCGCGGATTGTTTGCACTGGAGTTTCGAAGGCTGCGGCGAGGTCTTCGTGAATTCCGGCGAAACGTTTCATTACGCGCGCGCGATCCAAGGCGAATTTCGGCATGCGCATCGCGAAGCGCAGTTTCGTGCCCAGGCGCGCCCAGGGATTGCGCGGGATGGCGATGTGGTCCACTTCGGAGAGTTTTACGCCGGCCTGGTCCAGGCAATACTGGATCGCGCGCACCGGCAGGCCGGCCGCGTATTTCACGCGGTTCAGGCGCTCTTCTTCCACGGCAGCAAGCAGATGGCCGTCCGCGATAATTGCGGCGGAGGAGTTGGCGTGGTACGCGTTGATGCCCAGGATAACCATCCCGAATATTGTGGCGGAAATATGCCGCGCTGTCTCAGGAATAAATTGGAAACGCATGCGCAGGCCTGGCGGCTGAAATACGGCCCATCTAGCGGCGCACGCGCTTCGACGCTGGCCTTGTAGGATAGCGGAGCGATCACCTCGAAAACACGCGGTAAATGCACCGCGAAAGAAATGGCGCGACACGCCGTCTTTCTTTTGTCGAGGTTAAAGCCGCGACCCGCAAAGGTTGTCGCGTCGCCGGATGGATCGCTCGCGTGCGTACGCGGCGGATCCGGAACCGACGTAGGAGTTCCAAGGGACGACTGTCGCGACGCTGCGTCTAAACCCTGAATCTTCAAAAACGGAAGGGGCCGGCACCCGGAACAGCTGATAGGTTCGTTTGAGTGGAGTGGAAGGGTAAGCCACTCGCCGACGTGACCGCAGGGAGAATCGTGTCCACCGATGGTTCCAGCGAGCCGTTCGGAACAGTCGGATGAATTGGAATGTCGTATCCTGCTTGCGGTACGATCACTCCACTCTGCATCTTGACGGCAAGAACGGAGGTCGCATGCGGACATTGATTCAGGACCTGCGTTTCGGAGTTCGCACGCTGCGCAAGAATCCTGGCTTCACTGCAATCGCCATACTCACTTTGACACTCGGGATCGGAGCGAACACCGCGATTTTCAGCGTTGTGAACGGCGTGCTGCTTCGCCCGCTGCCTTTTCGCGACCCATCGCGGCTGGTGCTGATAGCGGAGAAGAGTCCCTTTCCCGTAATTTCCACCTCCCGTGAAAATTATCTGGATTGGCGAGACCAGAGCCACAGCTTTGAAGCGATGGAAGCGACGCGCAGCGGGTCCATCACGCTGACGGGCGCGGGAGAGCCCGAGCGCCTGAATGTTCGTATGGCCACGGCGGGGCTTTTCTCGATGTTGGGAATTAACGCGCAGATCGGCCGGACTTTTCTCTCGGAGGAGGATCGCGCCGGCGGCACGCCGGTCGCGTTGCTTAGCTACGGTTTGTGGCAACGGCGTTTCGGCGGCTCCCGAGACATCGTCGGCAAAACCGTTAACCTTGATTTGCAGCCCTACACCGTCGTTGGCATTTTGCCGAACGGTTTCCAGATTCTCCAGCCTGCGGATGTGTACTTGCCTTTCATGCCTTGGGCGAAAACGCTCCCTGACGATCGCAACTGGCATCCCGGCATCATTCCGCTCGCCCGGCTCAAGCAGGGCGTGTCCCGAGAGCAGGCCGGTGTTGAGATGATCGGAATTACGAAACGGCTCGAGCAGCAGTATCCGGATTACAACACGGGAACCAGCGCGGACATTGTCGGGTTGCAGGATCAGATTGTGCAAAACTCGCGTCCGGCGCTGCTGCTTTTGCTTGGCGCGGTGAGTTTTGTGCTGTTGATCGCCTGCGCCAACGTCGCCAACCTCTTGCTGGCGCGCGCGGCTTCTCGCGGCAGGGAAGTCGCAATCCGCACGGCGATGGGCGCAAGCCGTGGGCGCGTGATCCGGCAACTTCTCACCGAGAGCGTGCTGCTTTCCCTGGGCGGCGGCCTGTTTGGAGTGATCGTCGCCTGGGCTGCGATTGGACTCTTGCCTAAGATTGCAGGAGACAGCATCCCCCAGGGCGCACCGATTGGATTGGATCCGTGGGTCCTTGCTTTTACTGCGGCGGTTTCGCTGTCAACCGGAGTGCTCTTCGGCATTGTACCGGCGCTGCGCACGGCGAAGCTGGATTTGCGCGAGGCGCTCAATGAGGGTTCGCGTGGCTCGACGTCCGGGCCCGGACAGCATGTGCTGCGCGGCGCGTTGGTCGCCATGGAAATTGCCCTGGCGATGCTTCTGCTCGTTGGTTCGGGGCTACTCTTGCGGAGCTTTTCCCGATTGCAAGAAGTTCCGCCGGGTTTTCAGCCCGATCATCTTCTCGTCGCTGACATTCCTCTATCGCCGACGGCGTACGCCAAGCCGCAAGATCGCTACCAGTTTTTCGACCGTCTCGTCGAGCGCGCGAGGGCGCTCCCTGGTGTTCGATCGGCCGCTGCGGCTTCTTTTCTTCCCGTCAGCGGCGGCGGTTCCATCATTCACTTCAACATTACGGGACGGCCTCCCAAATCGCCGCATGAGTTCGTCGCAGCAGGGTACCGCACCATAACCCCGAATTATCTGGAGACATTGGGCGTGCCACTGCTGCAAGGCAGATCGTTTACGCGCGCGGACAATGAAAAATCGCCTGCGGTTGTGCTGATCAACGCCACCATGGCTCGCACTTTTTTTCACAACGAAAATCCGCTTGGAAAGCGGCTGCAGCTCGGCGCGCTGCCCGACCAGGAAGTCCCGACGATGGAAATTGTCGGCGTAGTCGGCGATGTGCACTTCGGCTTGGGCACTGATCCGCAGGCGGAAATGTATTTGCCCTACAGGCAGGCGGATTTGATTTTGCCAGTCTTCCAGCTTTCCGTAGTGCTGCGCACCGCGGGCGATCCCTCGCTGCAGACGGCGGCACTGCGCAGCGCACTTGCGGAGATCGATCCCAATCAGCCCCTGGTGAAAGTTCGCACCATGGAAGAAAACATGGCCACCACCGTGGCGCAGCCCCGTTTTCGTACATGGCTCATTGGAATCCTTGCGATGCTCGCGCTGCTGCTCGCGGCGGTCGGCGTTTACGGTGTGATGTCTTACACCGTGACGCAGCGCACGATTGAAATTGGCGTTCGTGTGGCGCTGGGCGCGCAGCCGCATGATGTATTCCGCATCGTCGTTGGTGAAGGGTTGCGCCTTGCGCTGTTTGGCGTGGGCCTTGGCCTGGTAGCAGCTCTTGCTCTCACACGTCTGCTACAAAGCTTTCTCTTCGGTATCGGCGCATACGATCCCCTTACGTTTATCGCGGTTTCGCTTTTGCTGACGCTGGTTGCGATGGCCGCGTGCTATTTCCCGGCCCGCCGCGCCACGCGCGTCGATCCCATGATCGCCCTGCGATACGAATAGCAGCACAAGACGCACGCCGCAAAAACTAGATCGGAGGCTTTAGCAGATTGATTGCCCTCACGCCACCTTCCGCGATGCGGCTAGGTCAAAGCGATCGAGGTTCATCACTTTGGTCCAGGCTGCGACGAAGTCTTGGACGAACTTCGCGTGCGCGTCCGAGCTTCCGTAAACTTCTGACAGAGCGCGAAGTTGTGCGTTCGAGCCGAAGATCAGATCGGCTCGCGTTGCCGTCCAGCGGACTTCGCCCGTCTTGCGATCCCGTCCTTCAAACGTATCGTTCGCATCCGAGGTCGCCTTCCACGCGGTGCGCATATCGAGCAGGTTGATGAAGAAGTCGTTGGTCAACGCTTCCGGCTTCTTGGTGAAGACGCCGAACTTGGTCTGGCCGTGGTTGGTGTTCAGCACCCTCATGCCGCCGATTAGCACCGTGAGTTCCGGAGCTGTGAGCGTCAGAAGCTGCGCCTTATCGAGCAGTTCGACTTCGGCTGTTGCGTCAGCGTTTCCGTTGCGGTAGGACCGGAAGCCGTCGGCGGCCGGTTCGAGCACTGCGAAAGATTGCACGTCGGTCTGCAGTTGTGAAGCGTCCGTGCGGCCAGGGGCGAAGGGAACGATCACGGTGACGCCCGCATTCTTCGCGGCTTGCTCCACCCCAGCGCAACCGGCCAGGACGATCAAGTCGGCAAGCGAGATCTTCTTACCGCCGGACTGCGAGGCGTTGAACTCGCTCTGAATCTTTTCAAGTGCCTTTAGGACATTCTGCAGCTGCGCAGGCTGATTGACCTTCCAGTCCTTTTGTGGGGCAAGGCGGATGCGCGCGCCGTTTGCGCCGCCCCGCTTGTCGGACCCACGGTAGGTGGACGCCGACGCCCAAGCGGTCGAAACCAGTTGCGAGACTGTGAGCCCTGAGGCGAGAATTTTCGCCTTCAGAGCAGCCACATCCTTGTCGTCTACCAACGCATGACTTACTGCCGGGATGGGGTCCTGCCAGAGCAGTTCTTCCTTCGGAACCTCCGGACCGAGGTAACGTGCGCGCGGTCCCATGTCGCGATGCGTTAGCTTGAACCACGCGCGGGCGAACGCATCTGCGAGCTCTTGCGGGTGCTCGTAGAAGCGGCGCGAGATTTTTTCGTAGACGGGATCGAGTCGCAAAGAGAGATCGGTGGTCAGCATCGCCGGCGCATGATGCTTGGAGCGATTGTGGGCGTCCGGAATCGTACCCGCGCCTGCATTGCCCTTCGGCTTCCACTGGTGTGCGCCGCCCGGGCTCTTGGTAAGTTCCCACTCGTACTTGAACAAGTTTTCGAAGTAATCGTTACTCCATTTCGTCGGCGTGGCGGTCCACGTCACTTCCAAGCCGCTGGTAATTGCGTCACCTGCGATGCCAGTGGCGTAGGCGCTCGACCAGCCCAGGCCCTGCTCCTCGATCGGCGAACCTTCCGGCTCTTTACCCAGCTGGGTGCCGGGTCCGGCTCCGTGGGTTTTTCCGAAGGTGTGACCGCCCGCGATCAAAGCGACGGTTTCTTCGTCGTTCATCGCCATCCGCGCGAAAGTCTCGCGGATATCCTTCGCTGCGGCCAGCGGATCCGGCTTGCCTTCCGGGCCCTCGGGGTTCACATAAATAAGGCCCATCGTTGTGGCGCCCAAGGGCTTTGCCAGGTCGCGATTACCCGAATAGCGTTTCTCCGTCCCCATCCAGGTCGTTTCCAGCCCCCAGTTGACGTCCAGGTCCGGTTCCCACACGTCCGGTCGTCCGCCGGCAAAGCCGAAAGTCTTGAAGCCCATCGTTTCCAACGCGACGTTGCCCGCGAGGATCATCAGATCCGCCCAGGAAATCTTCTTGCCGTATTTCTGTTTGATGGGCCAGAGCAGGCGGCGGGCTCGATCGAGGTTGACGTTGTCCGGCCAGCTGTTCAGTGGAGCGAAGCGCTGCTGGCCGCGCCCGCCGCCTCCACGACCGTCACCAATGCGGTACGTTCCGGCGCTGTGCCACGCCATGCGAATGAACAGCGGCCCGTAGTGACCGAAGTCCGCAGGCCACCAGTCCTGCGAATCCGTCATCAACGCCGCGAGATCCTTCTTCAGGCCGTTGTAGTCGAGGCTCTTGAACTCTTCTGCGTAATTAAAATTCTTGCCCATCGGATCGGACAGCGAGGAGTGCTGTGCGAGCAGATTCAGATTCAACTGGTTTGGCCACCAGTCACGGTTGGTTGGGTTTGCGCTGCTGCTGTGATTGAACGGGCACTTCGCTTCGGAAGCCATGCGTATTCTCCTTCAGACTTTTAAATTCAGCCGAATAAGCTCGTTAAAATCCATGCTGCAGTTTCGGCGGAAGTAAATTAACATCCAAATGGGAGATAGTTCCAATACCAATCTCCCATTTTAGGTATAGGCATTCCCTATGGAATTTCATCAGCTGCGATATGTTTGCGCCATCGCCGACACCGGCAACTTCAGCCGCGCCGCCGAGCGCTGCCAGGTTGCCCAGCCCTCGCTCTCGCAGCAAGTGCTGAAACTCGAGGAAGAGCTGGGTACCAAGCTCTTCGACCGCCTGGGCCGCAGCATACGCCTCACCGAGGCGGGGCGCGCTTTCATTCCTCGCGCGCGCGCGATTTTGGAGCAGACGGAGGCAGCACGATCCAGCGCGGCCGATCAGAATACAGACTTTCGCGGCAGTATCGCCGTGGGCGTTATTCCCACTGTCGCGCCCTATCTGATACCGAGTTATGCGGCCCGTTTCGCCAAGAAGTACCCCGACGCGAAACTGCGCATCGTTGAAGAAACCACTTCGGTCCTGGTAGAAGGTTTGCGCGACCTCTCGCTCGATGTGGCGATTCTCGCACTCCCGCTACGTCACAAGGAACTGGAGCTGTTCCCTATCCGAACCGAGCCGCTCTTTGCGGCATTGAGCACAGACCATCCGCTTGCCTCCGCAAAATCGCTCGCCCTCAAAGACCTCCGTGGAGAATCGTTCGTGATGTTGCGCGACGGCCACTGTTTCCGGGATCTCAGCATTGACACTTGCACGCGCGCCCGCATTACGCCCCACATTGTGTTTGAAAGCGGCCAGTTCAGCAGTCTGCTGGGAATGGTTGCGGCCGGCGTCGGCGTCTCGCTCGTCCCGGAAATGGCTATGGACCGCAACATCGCCTGCCGCTACTTGCGTCTCAGTGATATTCAGGCTACGCGAACGATCGTCACCGCGGTGCTGCGTGGACGCAGTTTTAACCCCGTGCAGCAGGCCTTTCTATCCGGCATGAGAGGCAAACCCACGCCAGCCGGCGGCGGAAAAGAGTATTCCGCGAGTGGCTTCGCTCGGGGTTAAACAAGCTTAGAGCCTGTTCTCTGGTGCGCCCTACTGCCGGACATTTGAAATCCCAGTGCGCCACAACGATCCAAATCAATCGCTAGGTTTTGTCGTGTTTTTCGCGATTACAAAGGCCAAGGCGCCCGGCTTCGCTTGGCAACATTAGGGGACGTGGGCTGTTGCAGCTTTTTTGCCAGGCTCGGCGGAAGTTTCAGGAACGCGGAGGTTGCGCTTGGACCATTCGTTGAGGACATAGCTGCTCCAGCGACGGGACGAGGTGGTGCGGCCGCTGAGAAAATCGTTCCAGACAGCTTCGGCGAATCTGCCATCGCGGCGGGAATCGAGGGCGGGCGGCCAATCGCCCAGCCGGTCAACGTGCGAGATTAAACATCAGCCAATGGAGCCCAGCCCGCTAACTTGCAGTCCATTCTGCAAGGTCTTCCGCGGTGGCTTTTTCTCGCACGGACTTCGTAAGATGAGGCTTGGCAATTTCCTTTCTCAATCGGGCCATGAGTGCGGCGGGCGATTCTTTTCTTCGTTTCTTATCCATTGTCGCGGCAGCCAAGGACTTCCGGGCTCCGTGAGGTTCACTTCGCAGGCCACCCGCAGCCAAAACGCAGCGCTTCCCGGTGGCGACACCGCAGGTAGGACAGCGGACGGAAGAAATTTGTTTCGGTCTTAGCTGTCTTATTTTCATTTCTCCGCTTTTTTCTTGACGGACATAGGGCGGTTTTGCAGGAACTCGACGACCTGTGCGCTATAGATTTGCAAGCCTCCGTTGTAGCTGACCAAACCCTTCTTCTTAAACTCGTTCATGAATTTGCTTACCCTTGGGCGGGTGGTACCAACCATCTCCGCCAAGGTTGATTGGCTCACCCTCAGGGGAGAGTCCGACTTCGATTCTTTAGTTATCTCCCCAAACAACAACAGAACCCGTGCCAGTCGCCGTTCGCTGAAATTGAAGAATTGATCGATCAGGTCTTCCTCGATTCGAACAACCCGTGAAAGCATGTATTCAACAAACACGGCTGCAAACTGCGAGTCTCTCTTGAGCGTGCGAACGGTGCTCTCCTTTTGCAGCCGAATGATATTGGATTGTCCAATCGATCTCGCGGTGGAAATTCGCAGAGATTGCCCCGCCAGACAGCCTTCGCCAAAAAAACTACCCCGCGGCAAGATGGCAATTATCGCCTTCTTGCGCGTGCTCACCACCGTGAGCTTCACCGTGCCGCTCTCGATGTAGAAGATGGAATCAGCCGGGTCTCCCTGCGAAAAGATGACTTCTTTGTCTCGGTAGTTCCGAAAAGTCATCCCAGCATGGAACTTTTTGCGGAGAACCGCGCGACTGACACCGAGACTACGCGCACTCGCCATGCGAATTTACTCCTTCAATTAGCTCAGGAAATTTGTCCAGCGGGCACCAATCGTAGGCTTTCCGGACTAATGCGTCTAGATGAGCAAAATTGACCACATGCAAGATGTACACAATTGAACAGTCAAAAGTGGGCAAACTACTCCGTAGGAAGATCTCGAAGTGCGGGTGGCGCACCCTTGCACATCATCTGGTTTCGGGGTTTAGGCGACGTGAGCGGTTGCCGCGTTTTGGGCGGGTGCGCTGGAGGATTCCGGGACGCGGAGATTGCGCTTGGACCATTCGTTGAGGACGTAGAGGCTCCAGGGGCGGGACCAGGTGGTGCGGCCGCGGAGGAAGTCTTTCCAGACGGCTTGCGCGAATCTGCCATCGAGGCGACTTTCGAGAGCGGGCGACCAATCGCCTAATTGGATTGCTATGCGTTCGCCCAATTTGCCACGCAACCAGGTTTCCCAGGGAAACGTGAACGTGCGTTTCGTTTGTTTTACGATCTCTTCAGGTAGCAAATCCTTCAGCGCTGCGACGAGCAAGGCTTTCGGGCGCGCGGGGTTGCGTTTCAGCGCTTCGGGGAGTTCCAGAACATATTCGACGAGCGGAGCGTCGAGGAACGGCACGCGGACTTCCAGGGAGTGATGCATGCTCACGGAATCGGTGTCGCGCAGCAGGGTG
>Ga0210393_10000973_pt1 | contig 24631 bp, 17 predicted proteins | sample IncBWC27OmetaG_FD_160068 | JGI IMG/M metagenome (GOLD analysis project Ga0210393, IMG submission 160068) | Forest soil microbial communities from Barre Woods Harvard Forest LTER site, Petersham, Massachusetts, United States - Inc-BW-C-27-O ... | reverse complement strand
GGCGGCGGAGAACGCGAGCCGGGGATCGTGCCAGGTTTCAGTGAGATAGCCGGTGCAGGTGAAGGTCTGCGAGGCCTCGTCAAGCGCCACCAGATCGAGGAGAAAGACGCCCACCGTGATCGGAATAGGTTGATCGGCAGCGGCCAGCGGCGGACCGACGGTCTGAGCCGCTTCGTCATCAGCCAACACCGAAGGCGCACCGACCGCCGCGCCTACCAGCAGAAGCAGGCAGCAGCAAAGAAGAGCTCTACGCATGGGCGCCAGTTTGGAAGACGAAACTGGAAAGTGCAAACTTCGAGCGCAGCCTACTACTGTAGTCAGCCGAGGATGATCTTTACGCGATGCGTCGCGCCGTCGTCGACGAGCGGGATTTGCGCGGCGCCTGTAGCGAGAGCTTTGCCGTCGAGCTCCGCGCTGGTCACTCCGCGGCTGACGTTGCGGGGATTTTCGACGGCGATCTCATATCGGGTCGTGCCGAATCCATAGCTAAGCTCGAAGCCCGGCCACCTGGTTGGGATGCACGGATCGATCAGCAGCGTTTTGCCGCGCAGCCGGAAGCCCAACATCCACTCGAGGCCCGCCCGATACATCCATCCCGCCGAGCCCGTGTACCAGGTCCATCCGCCGCGCCCGACGTGCGGCGCCGTCGAGTAGAGGTCGGCGCACATGACGTAGGGTTCGACTTTGTAGCGCTGGATTCCAGCGCGAGAGTTGGCGTGATTGATCGGGTTGAGGATCGAGAACAGCTCGCACGCTTTGTCACCGTCGCCGAGCATCGCGAACGCGATCACCGACCAGATGGAGGCGTGGGTATATTGACCGCCGTTCTCACGCAGCCCAGGCGGATAGCCCTTGATATAGCCGGGGTCGAGCGGCGTGTGATCGAAGGGCGGCGTGAAGAGCAATACGAGGCTATCCTCGCGGCGGACCAGATATTCGTCGACGGCGGCCATCGCGGCTGCCGCGCGGACCGGGCTCGCGGCGCCGGAGATTACGCTCCACGACTGCGCGATCGAGTCTATTCGGCACTCTAGATTGTCGGCCGAGCCTAGCGGCGTGCCGTCGTCGAAGTAACCGCGCCGATACCAATTGCCGTCCCATCCTTGGCGCTCGAGCGACGCTTTAACTGCGTCTGCGTGATTTCTCCATGCCGACGCGCGCGCGTCGCCGCGAATATCTGCCAACGGCGCAAACGCCTCGATCGTCGCGCAGAGGAACCATCCCATCCAGGTGCTCTCGCCCTTGCCGGCTTCGCCCACGCGGTTCATCCCGTCGTTCCAATCGCCCGATCCGAACAGCGGAATGCCGTGGATTCCGACGGCGAGGCTATTGTCGAGGGCGAGTGCGCAATGGTCGAAGACGGTGGCGCGTTGATTGGAGACGGTGGGCTGAAAAAACGATTCAACCTCATGGGCCTGCAGTTCGGCACCGTCAAGGAAGGGCAGCGATTCGTCGAGGATGCCGGCGTCGCCCGTCACCTCAATATAATGAGCGACTGCGAACGGCAGCCAGACGCGATCGTCGGCGATGCGCGTGCGAACTCCCTGCCCGGCGGGCGGCAGCCACCAATGTTGCACGTCACCGGCGACGAACTGCCGCGACGCGGCGCGAATCAGTTGCTCGCGCGTCAGCGCAGGTTGGGCGACGGTCAATGCCATCACGTCCTGAATCTGATCGCGAAAGCCGTACGCTCCACCCGCCTGGTAGAATGCCGTGCGTGCCCAGACGCGGCACGCGAGCACCTGGTACAGCAGCCACCGGTTGAGCATCAGGTCCATCGAGCGGTCGGGCGTGCGGACCTGCACCGTGTCCAGCAAGTCGTCCCAGTAGCGCGTCACCGCGGACAGGACCGAATCGAGATCGGCGGCGCGATATTTTTTTATCGAGGCGATCGCGTCGTCGCGGTTCCCCGCCTCGCCCAGCATGAAGACGACCTCGGTCGTGGCGTCAGGACGGAGCGCTACCGTGGTTTGCAGCGCAGCGCATGGATCGATCGCGGCTCCCGCTTTGGCCGCCAGCGGCGCGCTTGATGCGAGCGCGGCGGGATTGTCGAGCGTGCCGTTGCGGCCGATAAACCCGGTGCGGTCTGCAGTCCACGAGATTTGAGCGCCGCGCAAGTCGGCGAATGCGATTCGATTACCGTATTCGACGCTGAAAGAGTTGCGCGCGAGTATCGCGTGAGTTTCGGGCTCGATCTCGGTCACGATGTACGGGGCGGACGCGCCGCGCGACGTGCCGAGCACCCACTCGACATATGCGGTGACCGACAAACGCCGGATGCGCGGCGAGAGATTGCGAATCTTCAGCCGCGACAGCTTGACCGAGTCGTCAAGCGGCACGTACTGCGTCAGCTCGAGTGAAATTCCATGCCATGTATGCTCGAAGACGGTGTAGCCGTGGCCGTGGCGAACGACGTAAGGCCCGCCGACGTCCTCGCCAATCGGCAGCGCGGTCGGTCCCCATAACTCGCCGGTGTCGAGGTCGCGGACGTAGAGCACCTCGCCGGGGCGGTCGCTCACCGGATCGTTCGACCATTGCGTAATCTGATGCTGCTGGCTGTTGACGGCCCAGGTGTAGCCGGCGCCTTCGACCGAAACCGTGAAGCCGAACGACGGATTTGCAATCACATTAATCCATGGTGCGGGCGTCCATTGCCCTTCGCCGAGAATCGTCACGTACTCGCGCCCGTTCGCAGCAAATCCGCCGAGCCCGTTGAAAGATTCAAGATCGCGCCGCGCCGTCGCCGATGCTGCCCGCTGTGTCGCGGGAGTTCGTCGCGGCGGCGGACCCTCAGCCGGCTCGAACACCTCCAGCCGTTTGACTTGCTCGGACAAGGTGCCGCGCCGGCTCAGCAGCACTGCTCGCGCCGCCGTCTGCAGGACGCTGCGCAGCTCAGGCGAGACCAGGTCGGCGCGGAGCACGAATACATTTCCGCAGGCACCCTGCCCGTCAGGCGAGCGCGCCGTGGTTCTGACGATGCCTTCGAGCGAGCCTTGAAGGTCTTGATTGTAGGAGGGCGGCCGCTCGTTGAGGATCACCAGATCGATGCACAGCCGCTTCATCCGCCAGTACTCGTGGGCGCGAATCAGCTCGCGCACGATCTCCAAATCCTCAACCTCGTCGATGCGAACCAGCACGATGGGCAGGTCGCCGGAAATGCCGGAGGGCCACAGCTTCGATTGGCCGCCCTCGCCGCGCCGCAGCAGGTCGGACGAAGGCCGCAGCGTCGGATCCGAATAGAGCACGCGATTGGCGATTCGCTGAAACAGATGCGCCTCGTCGGCGTTGACGCGCAGATGATGCAGCTGCACTTGCGCCTGCGTCCACGCCAGCGTCGCCGCGCGCTCGAAAGCGGTCGAGTCGTGATGCTTGTCGACTAGGTCGAGTGCTTCGGCCCGCGTCGGCGCGATGATGGTCCAGAACGCGACCCGCGCCGTCGCTCCAGCCGGAATGCGCAGGCGTCGGCGCACGCTGAAGATTGGATCGAGCACGGTGCCGACGGTATCCGACAGCGGCCGCCCGTCGATCGCCGACACGGCGTCGCGCACGTCGCGACCGCGCCCGAGAAATCGCGCGCGGTCCGTCTCGAACTGTATCTCACCGACTGACTCGCCCTCGGCCACGGCCAGATGCGCCGCCCAAATCGTCGCGTCAGTGGGCGAGCGCAGCCGGCGCGTTGCCAGCAGTGCGCCGACCTCCACGTCGAACTCCGTCTGCACGAACATCTTGGAGAACGCCGGATGAGCGGTGTCCGACGCCGCTGTTGCCAGTACGATTTCCGCGTACGAGGTCAGCTCGAGCTCGCGCACGCGGCTGCCCGAATTGGTAATCGACACGCGCCGTACTTCGGCGTCGTCTTCGGGCGACACCACGACCTCGAGCGTCGTCGTGAGAGTCCCGTCGCGACGGACGATTGCCGCGCGGTCTTCCGAGAATTCGACTTCGTAGCTATCAGCCTCGACGCCCGCCGGCTGAAACCCGGCCGACCAGACCTTGGCGGTGTGCACGTCGCGGATGAAAATGTACGAGCCCCACGAATCGCGCGTCACGTCTTCATGCCATCGCGTGACCGCTAGCTCGCGCCAGCGGCTGAAACCGGAGCCGGCCGCCGTGATCATCACAGTGTAATTGCCGTTGGAGAGCAGGTGCGTTCGCGGGATCAGATCGTGCGGCGAACGGAACCGGCGAACCGTCGGCGGAACGATTTCGCGTACGTTGGCTTCGGCCTGAACTTCTTCGGCGCGCGGCCGCGCCACCCCGACGTCGCGCGGCGCGCGCTCCTGCAGCAGCAGCTCGGTCGCCTGGATGATCGGCTCAGCGTGAAACCGCGCGCGCATCGCCGCATGATTCAACGCGTCCGCAATCGCGACCAGCGTCATGCCCTGGTGATGCGCCATGTAGGCGCGCACCACAGCGACCTTCTCGGTTTCCGGCACGCGCGACGGCGTGTAGTCTAACGCCTCGTACCACCCGAAGTGACCGAGCCCGCCCGCGAGCAGCAGCCGCGAGAAGTTCTGCGCCGCCGCCTCCGGGTCGACCATCGCCGCGAGTGCGGTGGCATACGGCGCTATCACCGCATCCTCGCTCAGCCCGCGCTTGAGCCCGAGTCCGGGCACGCCGAAATTCGAGTACTGATAAGTGAGCTCGAGATCGCGCGCATTGAACGCAGACTCCGAAATTCCCCACGGCACGCCGAGCTCGCCGCCGTACTTGATTTGCCGGCGCACTACCAGGTGGTTGGTCTGCTCGAGCAAGCTGCCGGCCGGCGCGCGCATCACCAGCGACGGCATCAGGTACTCGAACATCGACCCCGACCACGAAATCAGCGCCGATCCGCGATCGACCGGCGTCATCGCGCGTCCCAGCTTGAACCAATGCTTCGCCGGAACTTCACCCTTCGCGATCGCGACAAAACTCGCCAGACGCGCCTCGGAAGCAAGCATGTCGTAGCAGTTGATATCGAGGCTCCCGTCAGTGACCCGGTAACCGATCGAAAGCAGTTGGCGTGCGGGATCGAGCAGAAAGTCGAACTTCATCGCGTCGACCATCTTGCCCGCCGTCGTCGCCAGCTCCGCCAGGCGCCGCTCGAGCGCCTTGGCCGCGTCACTCGCGCGCAGAAGCTCACCATGATCGAGGGTCGAGTCCCGGCTCGCCGCCTCATTATATATGTCGGGCAAATCGCCCAGCGTCGGTATCGAATGCGCCGCCGCCGCGGCGTCGCCACAACTTGCCCACGGCTTCAGCAATTCGACATCGCGTCGATGACTGCGGATGCATGCTTGCAGAGCTTCCGCCCACGTCAGCACATCGCCGGCGGCCGCATCCGCGCGCTCCATCGTCAACGCGCGCGCCATGTCGACGACCGAATCGCTTTGAAGCTTGAGTTCCTCCAGCCGCGCAGTCAGTTCAGCCGGCCGCCGTGTATCCGGCCGGATCAACGGCGCCATCGCGTCGAGCACCTCGACGAGTTGCGTCGGCGTGACGGTGTAGCTGCGTTTGTCGGCGACCAACGCTCCTAGCGACTCGCGAATGAGAACGATCGAGTCGTCGATTCCGTTCAGCCACTGACTGCTCACCACCGGCCGCCCGAACATCTCGCGGCACGCGTTGCCGAGTACGATCAGATGCCCGGCCAGATTGCCGCTGTCCACCGACGACACGTAGCGGGGATCCAGCGGCCGCAGGTCGCGCGTGTCATACCAGTTGAATAGATGCCCGCGGAAATGCTCCATCCGCTTGATCGTGTCGAGCGTCGCGCTCAGCCGCTCGACAGTCTCATACGTTCCGATCCAGCCGAAGTCGTGCGCCGCGACAACCGATAAAAGGTACAGCCCGATATTGGTCGGCGACGTGCGATGCGCGAGTGCAGGCTTTGGGTCTTCCTGGTAATTGTCCGGCGGCAGCTGGTTGTCTTCCGCCGTCACGAACCTTTCGAAAAAGTGCCAGGTGCGGCGCGCGACCAGCCGCATCGCCGTCGCGTCTGCCTGCGATAGCGGCTTCGCGCCCTCTACTGGTGGCGGCAGACTCGCCCATCGCGCGATATCCGGCGACAACATCCACAGGATCAGAAACGGAGCCGCGATTATCGCATCACCGGGAGCCGCCCACGCGACAACGATTGCCGCAGCGATCGCGAGCGCCCAGCCGCCCGCCATCATCCCGTAAAATCCGCGCACGTCAGGACGCTTGGTCTGCTTGGCCTGCGCCGCGGTCTTCCACTCGAGCAGCAGGCGATGACTCACGTACAAGCGGTAGAGCGTTCGCGAAATCGCGTCTGCCATCAGCCACGCCTGATGCGCCAGCAATGTCAGCATCATCCCGAGCTGCGAGAGCCCGACGATCAGGTCGGTGGCGACCGCGCGGATATGGCTGCGCTTGGAGATGTCGCGTCGCCGCGGAATAATCCCCGTCACGAACGGCAGCAACGGCGCTGTCGCCATCGTCGCGACGATGAAGGCTGTCCATATCACTCCCGCGCGCATCGGCAACATCCAACCTGCAACCAGAGCCAGAATCGTCATCGGCGCCGACAGCGTGCGACGCAGGTTGTCGATCATTTTCCAGCGCCCGATTGGCGGGATCGACGATCGTCCGTCGCGCGGCTGCGCGATGTCCGGGTCGGAACCGTGCGCGCGGCCCAGGATCCACGGCAGCAATTGCCAGTCGCCGCGGGCCCATCGATGCTGCCGCGCGGCGGCGACGTCGTAGCGCGACGGAAACTCCTCGACCAGTTCGATGTCCGAGACCAGGCCCGCGCGAGCGAAAGTTCCCTCGAAAAGATCGTGACTCAGCAGCGTGTTGTCGGGTACGCGGCGCGCCAGCGCGGCCTCGAACACGTCCACATCGTAAATTCCTTTGCCGCTGTACGAGCCTTCATCGAGCAGGTCCTGGTAAACGTCGGAAACCGCGAACGCGTACGGGTCGATGCCGGCGGCGCTCGAGAAGACGCGCTGGAAAACCGATCCGTCGCGGCCGGTTGGCAGTGACGCCGTGATTCGCGGCTGCAGAACTCCATGACCTTCGACCACGCGGCCCAGTTGCGCGTTGAAGAGGGGAGCATTCAACGGATGCGCCATTTTGCCGACCATCCGCTTGGCGGCGCCGCGCGGGAGCCGCGTGTCGGCGTCCAGCGTGATCACATAACGCACGCCGTCGGGAACCTCGGGCGCAGGTCCATCGGAGGCGACGAACGTCGTATCCGATCCGCCGCGCAGCAGCCGATTCAGCTCGTGCAGTTTGCCGCGCTTGCGCTCCCATCCCATCCATCGGCCTTCCGCTTCGTCCCACACGCGCTTGCGATGGAGCAGCAAAAATCTCGCGCCCGCCTCACCAGCTTCGTGACGTTGGTTCAGGCGCGCGATTCCCGCTGTCGCGGCTGCGAGCAGATCGGCGTCGCCGGGAGCAGTCTCGGTCTCCGCGTCGATCCAGTCGGACAGCAGCGCGAAATACAGCTCACCGTCCGGACTCGCCAGGTAGTGGACTTCGAGCCGCTCGATCTGCTCGTCGATTTCGGCGCGCGAGGCCAACAATGTCGGCATCACCACGATCGAGCGGAGACTCGCCGGCACGCCATCGTGAAGCTCGAGCGCGGGAATCGTCGCGGGATCGACCACGGTCGTGACGGCGCGATTTACGATCGCAATTGCCGCGTCCATCGCCGGAATTATCGCCAGCATCCCAAGTACCAGGCGCGTCCATCCGTCGAGACGATGATCAACGGCCACGAGGCCGACGGCCACGATGATCGCGCAGACCACCGCGATGGTGCCGACATATCCCGCGATTCCAGCTGCCTTATTGGCGCGAGCTATCCAGTCGCGGACCGGCGCGCGAAATCCCAGCTGCTGTTCGAGCGCATGGCGTCCTTCAGAAATCAGGTAGTAACCCGGATGATGTTCGCGGCCCGCCCTTACGCCGTCGTCCGGCGCTTCAGCCGCCGCACCCCTGGCCGCGTCGATCGCACGTTGTGCGACTTCGACTTCCGTGAGCCGCGAACCGCGCGCAAGTTTTTCGATCGCATGCCGGTAGCGATCGCGCGTGGCAAAATCCATCGCTGCAAAATCGCTGTTGGCGCGCAGCACCGCATCGACCGCGCTCACGCTCTCGAAAAAATCCGCCCAATCGACTGCCGACATCAAGCGCATGCTCGTAATCACGTTGCGGACCGTGACGTTCATCGCGCCTTGCCCCTGATGTATTTCGCGGACGACATCGTCGGCCGTGGTTCCCTGCACCGCGAGGCGCGCATCGAGCCACTGCAGCGCGGGAGTCACCTTGGGATCCTGATCGCGCAGCCGTTGAACCAACTGCACGGCAAACGCCGCCGGCACCAGCGACGAGTCGAAATCCTTGAAGACTGCCTCAGCGGGTTCCGGTTCCTGGCCGTTGGTTCCCAGCAGCCGGTTCGCGATCAGATCGGCGCGGAAACGTTGCGCGCGGCCGCGGCCGATTTGTTCCGCCGCTCGACGCAGATTTTCGACCAGCACGATTCGAAGCGTGATCGCCACCGCCCACAACTCGCCTATCGTCAACGGTTGCACGCGCTGGTACGCCTGCACGAACTTCGACAGCGTCTGCGGATCGAAATAGCTGTCAGTGTGCGCGACGTAAGCCCACGCGATGCCGAAAACGCGCGGGTACCCTTCCAGCGGGCCGTCGGCGAGCTTGGGCAGCTGCCGGTAATATCCGCGCGGCAGGTCGTCGCGAATCTCGCGAATCTGCTCTTCGACGACGTGAAAATTGTCGACCAGCCACTCCGCCGCCGGCGTGATCGCGCGCTCCTCGCGAATGGCGCCGGCAATGTCGCGATACGCCTCGAGCAGTGCCCGCCCGTTGTCGCTCACGCGCGCCGCAATCGGCCGGCCGCGCCCAGGGTAGCCGGTGACGCGCTGCGCGACGGCGAGCGTCTCGCCGTGCTGTTCAAGCCGCTCGACGCTGAACAGTTCGGAACGGATCAGTTCGTCGGGATGCGCGAAGCCGGGGGCAGGTGCTTTAGGTGCGCGAAGAAATAACAGATTCAAACTTGCCTCTCGATCCGGATCGCCGGCAACGGGATGACCAGACGCAAACTACGCAAAGTGAAAGAATGAAAAAGTGCGCCGCCGATGCGGCAGGATAGTCGCCCTCATACGCAGTCCTGTCTTTCAGCGTAGCAGAAAGCGAAAAATGAGACTCGGCAAAAACTCGCTACTATTGTTCTCCGTGGCCCAAGTTCATCCGAAACTCTGCGCGGTTGACGCGATCGGCGCGCTCGCCTAGCATCTTCCGTACGACGCCTATGCACGAACGCATCTCCACCATCGCCATTATTATGATGATTACCCTGGCGGGTGGGGTGCGCGCCGAGCTGCGTTAGACAACAACTCGGAAACGCGACACGACCCCTCCCGCCAACCGGCCGGAGGGGTTTTTGTTTTTGCTCTCCCACGCCAGTGGCGAAATAACGAGGGGTCGTCGAGGAGAGACGACGACGATGGATCATCACGACGTACTGACTGGGGCCCTCGATGCCCGCGTGGCGGAAGTCCTGCCCGACCCGACTCCGCTCACGGCCGCGAGTCTGCTTTCGCGCAGGCTCGGAGTTCCGGTGATGCTCAAGCGCGAGGATCTCACGCCGATCTTCTCGTTCAAGCTGCGCGGCGCTTACAACCGAATCGCGCGTCTCGACGATAGCGCGAAGGCGCGCGGCGTGATCGCCGCATCCGCCGGCAATCATGCTCAAGGCGTCGCCTACGCCGCGGCGCGGCTCGGTCTCAGCGCGCGGCTAGTGATGCCGACGGCGACGCCGGCGATCAAAATCGACGCCGTCCGCCGGCTCGGCGCGCAGATCGATGTCTTTGGCGAAGACTATTGCGATGCGGCGCGGCACGCGGACAGAATCGCGGCCGAGACCGGGATGACGCCGATCCATCCCTACGACGATGCCGACGTGGTTGCGGGCAACGCGACGATCGCGCTCGAACTGCTGCGGCAGGCCGACTGCGGATCCATATTTGTTCCGGTCGGCGGCGGGGGTCTCGCGGGCGGAATCGCCGCGGTGATAAAGGCGGTGCGGCCGCAGCTCAGGGTGATCGGCGTCGAGCCCCACGATGCGGCCGCGATGACGCATTCGATCCGCGCCGGACGCCGCGTCGAGCTCGCTCACGTCGGGCTCTTCGCCGACGGCGTTGCCGTCCGCACAGTGGGCGAGCAGACCTTCGAGCTATGCCGCCGTTACCTCGACGAATGCATAACAGTGGGCGTCGACGAAATCTGTGCGGCAATCAAGGACGTCTTCGAAGACACGCGCGCCGTGCTCGAACCCGCCGGAGCGCTCGCCGTCGCGGGCCTCAAGCGGTATGCGCGCGCGCATCGCTTACCCGCGGGCGCGGCAGTCGCGATAGCGTCGGGCGCAAACATCGACTTCAGTCGCTTGGGTTACGTCGCCGAGCGATCGGCAACCTGGTGCCAAGGTTGAGCGATTTACCTTTTCCTAAATTCTTCCCGCCGCGTGCAAAACGAAGAGCGCATCGGCCGTGACCCACTCGTTCACGCGCCGATTTCCGCTCCCGCCCCAGTCCACCTGCGAAATTGATCCGAACCGGGTGCCGACATCCATGCTCTGCGAGACCTTGTAGAACCGCCCCAGCGCGGCCCAACCTCCGCCCGGTAGCTCCGTTCGCTCGAGTACATCGAGCGCATCGGCGCATCGCGGATCCTTAATCAGATCCATTTCCGACATCGCCTTGAGCGCGCCCAGGAAATCGTAGTGCCAGTAGCGCGGAAACTTCGGCCTCAGCATATGCGGCGAAATCACCGTCCCGTCGGTGCGGCGCTTGAATAGACTACGGCACAGAAAAACCTCCGACGCCTTCATCGCGGCCGCGCGCGCCGCGTCGTCGCCACTTCGTTCGGCGTGAGCCGCAAGGCCGAGCATCGGGAGCAGCGATTCGTTGAACGACGAAATGTGCGCCGACGGCTTGCGATCGCAATTCCATCCGCCGTCGGGCCATTGCCAATGCATCAGCCTCTCCGCCAGCGCGTCGCTCTTTTTGTCGGCGAGTCCCAGCCTCGTGATCGAATAAAGCGCGTTGCCCTGCTGCGACGCGCACCGCCGATAGCGCCCCTGGATAATAGGCACGCCTTCGCCGCTTCGGTGTTTCGGAACGGCGCTCTTGCTCTCGAATTCCATGTAGAACGAGTCGTTGAGCCAGCAGTCGAGCACCTGATCGCGCATCGGGAGCAGCTCCGTGTCGCCGGCCGGATAGCCAATCTCCGCCAGCATCGCCAGCGACCAATGGGCGCCGCGCCAGTTCGCGTACACATATTTTTCCCGCACGGCCCGCTGATCGCGGCCGGCGATCAACGCTTTCGCCCGTGCCGATTTCCTGATCTCTTCCTGCAGCTCTTTGCTTTTCCGGGAATGCGGATCTTCCCCGAGGACGCCAACTATCGTCTTCCATCGAATCGAAGGCTCATCGCTATGCAGGAGCGCGTCGATGGTAGAACTTCGATTTCGTTTCACGATTGCTTTCCTCGCTTGCCGCATTCGTCGGCCAGCGCCGCGAGTTTCAGCACGGTGTTCCAGTTGCGCGCCGTTCCTCGGATGCCGAGTTTGCCTTCGAGGAACACGTTGCTCACGCGCGACCGCCCGATACCGTCCGGGTACACGATGTACATTTGCCGGCGGTCGGCGCGAATGGTCTCCCGCCCGGCTATCGCAGCCTGCGCGGCGTTCACGTTTTTCGGATCCACAGCGCTCTTCAAGAACATCACGACGAGATGACTCGGGTCTCGCTCGGCTTCCTTCGGAAATGGATTGCGCGCGACGACGTCTCTCCATTCATCCGCGGTGCGAACCAAAAAGTCCGCCTGAAGACCAAGACATTTCGCGGCTTCAGTTTCCAATAGCTGTTCGAGCGCGGCGCCGCCTCGCCCATCGCCTCGAAAAACCAGGTTGCCACTCTGCAGCAGCGTTCGCGCGTCGGAGAAACCCAGTTCGGTGACAAAGTCGCGCAGGTCCGACATCGCAACCGCTCGATGGCCGCCGACATTAACGCCGCGAAGAAGCGCTATATGGATCGTTGCGCGAGTCATCTTGCCGCTTCAAAGATAGTGGGCGACCATATTACCGCAATGGTTTCGCGTGAGCATAAGTTCAGCGTGGCGACGCAATGCGAGCTGCTGCCGTATCTGCTCACTCTTCCGCTCTCGCTGTCGCGCAAAGAGGCCAAGGATCTCCTGCGCTTCAAGGCGGTGCACGTCGAGCGGATGGCGAACGTCAAGCACGACACCCAGCTCAAGCCCGGCGACGTTGTAACTATTGCGGCGGGCAAACAAATCCCCGCTGTCTCGAGTGAGCATCAAGGGATTGTTTATCTCGACGATGCGATCGTGGTGGTCGAAAAGCGCGCGGGTCTGCTCTCGATGGGATCGGAAAGCGAGAAAGAAAGAACTGCGCATCGAATTCTCAACGAACATCTGAAGGCGCTCACAAAATCGCCGTTGCAGCAGGCCTTCATCGTGCATCGACTCGATCGCGAAACCTCGGGCCTCATGATCTTCGCCAGAAGTCGCGCGCTGCAGGCAACCCTTCAACAGAATTGGAAGAACGTCACGAAGAAGTATCTTGCCGTCATCGAAGGCACGCCCTCAAAACCCGAAGGAACGCTGCGCGACAGTCTTATCGAGAGCAAGTCGTTGCGGATGCATCGCGTCGAGCGCGGCGGCGTGCTGGCGATCACTCACTATCGAGTCTTACGATCAGGTCGAGACAACTCGCTGGTCGAGCTGACGCTCGAAACCGGCCGCAAGAACCAGATTCGCGTGCAGATGGCCGGCCTCGGCCATCCTGTCGTTGGCGATCGCAAGTACGGCGCGACGACAGATCCAGCGCGGCGCCTCGCGCTCCATTCGCACGAGCTGAAATTCATCCATCCAGTATCGGGCGCGCCGATGGAATTCCACAGCGCCTTGCCAGGCAGTCTAATGGCGCTAATCGAGCGCAAGCGGGATTGAGATTCAGGCTGGCTCAGGCTCAGTATAGAAATCATGGCGGCGATGTCGCTGGAACAGTTCCTCGAGAATTATTGCGACTCAATCGATCGCCTCTATTCAAACAGCAACGCGGCGGCATGGCATGTGTTGCGGAAGTCTTTCGCCGACGCGCTGTGGCAGAGCTTCGAACACCGCTTCGGCGCCAATGCGAGAACAATCACCCGCACAGAAGCCGCAACCTTTCTCGATTCGCTGCATAGCGCCGACCTTGCACTCGCAATCGGATGCCGCGATGGCGACGCCGACGCCTGGCGACATCTGGTCGCGACCTATCGCGCGCCGGTTGACGCGTTTGCGCGAGCAGTCCTCGGCAACTCCTCGCGCGCCGGCGAGATAGCTGATTCACTGTGGGCGGATCTCTATGGCTTGCGCGGCTCCGCCGGCGATCGCCGCTCGCCGCTCGCGCATTACGGCGGACGCAGCTCGCTGATGTCGTGGCTTCGAGTGGTCGTCACTCGGCTCGAAGCGGATCAATGGCGCTCGACTCGCCGAATGGAGCCGCTGCATGAGGATCGCGACGGCAATTCGAGCGTCATTGCCGATGGAACCGCTCAAGTAGATCCCGATCGTCCGAGGCTGCTCGCGGCGCTGGAACGATCGCTCAATGAAGCTTTGAACGCGCTGTCGCCGGACGACCGGCTGCGGCTTTCGTATTACTATGTGCAGAATCTCACGCTCGCGCAGACCGCGGCTTTGATCGGCGAGCATGAGTCGAGCGCGTCGCGCAATCTCGCACGAGCAAGGACTGCGATTCGCGATCGCGTCACGCGCACGCTGCGCCGCGAGTATCATTTCAGTGACGATCAAATTGGCCAATGTTTCGAGTATGCGACCGGCGACTGGCCGTTCGACCTCGGCCGCATGCTCGCGCTGGGAAAGTGATGTCAGACGAAACCCCCAAGACTTCGGACAAACACCTTGACGCGATGATCCGCACGACGCTCGCGTCCGGCCTCGATGCCTCGGGCGCGAGCTGTCCCGACCCCGATCTACTCGCGGCGTTTGCGGAGAATGCGCTCGCGCCGGACGAGCGCGCGCAGTGGAATGGTCACATCGCGGGATGCGCCGTCTGTCAACGCCAACTCGCCGCCCTTGCGCGAGCCGGCGCGATCGGCGCCTCGGTGACAGCGCCCGCCTCATTGCCCGATATCGAGACTGTCGATGCAGAGGAAGCTCGCGAGGAAGCGGGCGGTCTCTGGCCGGCGATTCGCAGCGCGATACGATTCATGATCGGTCCGTTCCCGCTCTCGTGTGCCCTCCATGTAGGGCTGCTACTGCTGTTGATCATCACTGTGCACGAACAGCGCGGACGCGAGTTGATCATGGTGAATCTGGAAGCGGGCGGCGGCGGCGGTGGCGGCAACGAGATGCAAGATCTCGATATGCCCGAAGTGCCGATGCCAGACACTGCTCCTCAGCAGATGGAGCAGCCGACCGCGGTCGATACGTCACAGGCTGTCGGCCTCGCCAATGACTACGTGCGCGCAGCCGGCGGCGGCGGTATCGGCATCGGGCGCGGCGGCGGCATGGGCTCGGGCTACGGCCACGGTATCGGCTCGGGCTTCGGCGGCTTCATCGGCGAACTGCGGCGCAAAGGTCTCGACGTGGTGCTCGTAATCGACGGCACCGGCTCGATGCGTCTGATCATCGACGACGTCAAAGCCAAGATGCAGCAGCTGGTGCAGTCGATTCATCGGCTCGTGCCGATCGCGCGAATCGGAATTATCGTGTTCGGCGGTAAGGGTGAGAAGATGAGTATCCAGCCGCTGACGCTGTCACCGCAAAAGCTGAGTGACTTTTTGAATGGCATCCAGGCGATGGGCGGCGGTGAATGGGAAGAGGATACTCTCGGCGCCGTCGACACCGGCATCAACAAGATGGATTGGAAGCCATACGCCAAGAAGGTCGTTGTGCTGGTCGGCGACTCGCCTCCGCGCACCGAGGACTTCGCGCCGCTGCTTGCGCTGATACGGCAGTTCAAAGCGAACAACGGCACCTTCAACACGGTGGACGTGGCCGCTGAAGAACACGAGCGTTTCGAACGCGAGTTCTGGCTGAAGGTGCATCGCGAGGAGCCGCCAAAGATTTCACCCCTGCCGGCGTTCTATCGGCAGACACAGGCGGCGTACAAAGTGCTCGCGACGGCAGGTGGCGGCTCGATGAAGTCGCTGACCAAGGACGCGCACATCAACCAGCAGGTGCTGATCCTCGCGTTCGGCGACCAGTGGCAATCGCAGGTTTCTGCGTTCGGCCGCGGACTCGAAGTACCCGCAAAATAAATCGCAAGAAAACTCGAGCTCCTCCGATCTTAGTTTCAGGAGACGCCCGGCTGGCCGACGGCCTCGGTGCGAAGGAGGATGCCATGGTTGCGATCCTGATTGCCTGCCTTGCTGTGTCTGGCTCGGTTCTTATCCTGGCTTCCGCGTGGGGCAGGATTCGCGGTTTTCCAAGGGCCGCGTCGATGCCGGCTGGAGTCAGCAAGGTGGCGCACTTCGCCGGCGGTCCATTTGCGATTTCGATCGCGATCCATCTCGCGATCATTCTCGCTCTGATCATCGCGGTGCACAAAAGCCGCGCCCGCGAACAAATATACGTCTCATTGCTGGCGGGGTCTTTGCATCCGCTGGAGGAGACCGAGCCGATCGATATTCCCGACGTGCCGATGCCTGAGCTCAACACCAGCTCGCCCGAAGATTCGCCGCCGGTGGTGGACACCAAGAAGGTGCTCGCCGCGAACTCCAACGAACTCGCCGCGACTCCGTCCGAGAACGGACTCGACATCGGCCCTCGTCCCTTCGGCGACCACCTGAATCTGCATCCGGGCCTCGGCGGCGACGGCGGCGCGAGCTTTCCATGGTTCATATATAAGTTGCGCAAGAATGGTCTCGATGTCGTGCTCGTAATCGACGGCACCAAGTCGATGGACTTCGTGATGGCCGACGTGAAGGCGCGGATGACGCAACTCACGGTCAAGATTCGCCAACTGGTACCGATCGCGCGCGTGGGAGTCGTGGTGTTCGGTGGCAAGGGCGAGCCGCTCGACATGCAGCCGCTGACGCTCTCGACCGCCAAGCTGCAAGTCTTCCTCAGTTCGATCCAGGCAAAGGGCGGCGGCGAGTGGGAGGAGAATACGCTCGGCGCCGTCCAGACCGCGGTCGACAAGATGGATTGGAAGCCGAACGCGCGCAAGGTGATCGTGCTGATCGGCGACTCGCCGCCCGAAAAGGATGACTTTGCGCCGCTGGTCGCGCTCATCCGGAACTTCAGAAGCAACAACGGAACGCTGAGCGGCGTCGACGTCCAGGCAGAGGAGCATGAGCGCTTCGAGCGCGCATTCTGGATCAGAGTACATGGGACGGAGCCAACGCCAAGGGACATCGGACCGCTGCCCGAGTTCCAAAAGCAGGCTCAGGCTGCCTACAAAGTTCTCGCGGCGCAGGGCGGAGGCTCAATCCGAAGCTTGAGCCACGACGCGGAGGTTAATCAGCAGGTGATGATTCTGGTGTTTGGCGACAAGTGGCAGGAAGAGGTCAGTCGATTCGCGTCGAGGTAGAGCTTTGCGACGAGGATAACGAGCGCCAAACAAATGACGCTGCGATGCGATTGTGGCGCGGCTGGCGAGCGCGAGCGTCGAGCGTCGACGTTCAAGACTACTGCTGGTTCATGAGACGCGTGACTGCCCGTCGAAGCCAAGCGACGGTCGCTTCACGAGCAGTTGCGTCGTCCCGGCACGTAACTTGAATCGATTGCAAGGGTGAGCATAGAAACCGCGAGCGTCGCTGCGATCGACATGCGCTCAATCGCCCAGCTTGCCGAGAACGACGAGTTGGGCGAGCAGTTTGTAACAGAAATCATCGACGTCTTTCTCGGCGACTTGAGCAAGCGCGTAGATGCAATCGGTTTGCTGATGAGCGAGGGCGATTGTGCTGGAATCGCTGGAAGCGCACACGCGATCAAAGGCAGTTGCGGTCACTTTGGCGCGGCTCGCCTGATGGAATTGTCGCGTGAGGTCGAAAACCTCGGCCGCCGCGGACAAACTGATGGTCTGCAAGATGCGATCGATGCGATGGTCGCAGAAACGCAGCGCGTCCGTACCGCGCTAGAGGCTTATCGATCAAGCCACGCGCCGCAATGAGCGGGAAGGCTCAGCGGCATCAAGCTGGCACAGCCTGAGGTGGTGTTGGTCCTCCGTCGCTGCTGTCACTGCCACTACTCAAAGCGAGCATCACTTCGGTCCAGCCATCGAAAATCATGTCGATGCCGATGAACAGACCTATGATCACGAGCCCTGAAGCGGGCCACGTGCTCAGTATGTAGATTCCGAACAGCAGCGAGACGACGCCGTTCAGAATCAGCCATCCGCGATGAAGTATTGGAGTCGAAAAGGCTACGACGATTCTGAAGGTGCCGGCGACTACCATTAGCATCGCGATCATAAGAGTCAGTGTCGCGGCCGCCAGAGTTGGATGTGAGATCATCAGGATTCCGGTCACCGCGTATAGCAGTCCGCCCATAAGATTGATGAAGAAGCCGCCCCATGCGCGGCGCGCGAAACCGTGAACCACCTCAAACAGTCCGCCGAACAGCAATAGCCATCCGAGTAGCATCACGGAAACGAGCGTCATGATTTCCGCACTGCCTATCGCGATGGTGCCCAGGATTATCAGCGCCGTTCCCATGAACAGAAACCATCCGCGATGCGCCCTTACCTCTTCGATTCCAATCATCGGTCCGAGTATGGCCATCCCGATCTCCCCTGATTAGCTAGTTAAAGTTACCAATAGCGCGTCAACTGGATGGCGGCTGCGTAGCTGGAGCGGCCGGTGCCGATTCTCCGGTGAAGTGCACGGCGGTGCCGGCGCACTCGAAGTATCCTGCTGAAGCATAAGGTTCGAAACCGCCGGTGTTATCATCGGCGACGAACCATACGGTCGTGTTCACGATCGCATCGACCTGGTCGCCATACTTGCGATACGCGGACGCTTTCAACGAGTCGCCGTGGACCAGCTGTCCACCTGTGGTATTTGGCCGGTTCATGCAGAAGCCCTGGGCGGGTCCGAGCTGGGCGTATTGCGGATGGCCGTTGACGTTCGCGCCGGAGACGACCTTTATCTTTTTGGTCGCGGCACTGATGGCGTCCTGCTCTTGCTGGAGATGAGTCACGTCCTGCTGAATGCCGGAGCATCCTGCGAGCGTGAACATTGCCATCACCACAAGAATCGGCCGCATCGGAATCGTCTCCCGCCGAATCGGCGCAGCCAACCCGCTCGCGCCGTGCAAGATTTTTTTCTGCGGGCTATGCGCGCGATTTGCTACGAACTTTTCTTCTTGCGCTCAGCCCAACGCTTCTTCATTGCAATCGACAAACGCTTCCTGCCTTCGGGCGTCAGGCCTCCGCGCTTGCGCTTCTTCGGTTTCGTTTTCGTTGTGGAGCCCTTGGGCCGGCCGAGGCGCTTCTTGCCGCTGCCCGGCATGACCGATCCCACGAGAGCCTCTATGGCTCGGCCGAGCCGGTCTTTTTCCTTCGTCAAATCTGCCAGTAACTTATCAAGGTCCAAGATTCGCTCCTTTGGCACGCTTGCTCTATGAAGCCGGCGCCTTTCAGCCTCAGATGATTTTCGTCCTATCGCATCTCGGATAGGACGCGAGTAAATTGTAGCAAGGCAATACCTACTCTACTATCCACTCGATCGAATCAGGTAAAAGTTCACGAGGCCCAGCGCGCGAGGTAAAGACGCGGCGGGTAGCGTTCAACTTCGTTTACCAATAGAGTGGCGGACGTTTGCAAGGAAGAATCGTTGAACGAAGCGCACCGCACGAAGTTTCTCGTCGAGCTCATCAAGCCCTCTCACTACGACGATGACGGCTACCTGATTCAATGGTGGCGCGGCTTTGTTCCGTCCAGCTCACTCTCTAACCTCTATGGCCTCGCGCTCGATGCGCAGTCGCGGAATCTCCTGGGCGAGAGCGTCGACCTCGACATCGAGGCGCACGACGAGACTAACAAGCGAGTTCCGATACGCTCGATAATACGGCGCTTCAGGCGCAACTCGAACCGCGGAGTCGTGCTGCTGGTCGGAGTGCAGACCAACCAGTTCGCGCGCGCAGTCGACATTGCGCGCGAGCTGCGAGCCGCCGGGATCGACGTGGCGATCGGCGGATTCCACGTCAGCGGATGCCTCGCGATGCTGCCCGAGATGCCGCCCGAGATGAAGGACGCGCTCGCCATGGGCATCACGCTGTTCGCCGGCGAAGCCGAGGAGCGCCTCGACCAGCTATTGCTCGCGGCGTTCGAGAATCGTCTGGCGCCCGTTTACAACTATATGGCCGACTTGCCCGCGATGGACGGCAAGCCGCTGCCGTTCCTGCCGGTGAAGTACGTGAAGCGTTACGCCGGCGCGCTCGGATGCTTCGACGCGGGGCGCGGATGCCCGTTCAGTTGCAGCTTCTGCACGATCATAAATGTGCAGGGCCGCAAGTCGCGACATCGCAGCGCCGATGACATCGAGCAGTTGATTCGCGCGCACGCGGCGCAAGGGGTCAAGAGCTTCTTCATCACCGACGATAATTTTGCGCGCAATAAAAATTGGGAAGCGATCCTCGACCGCATCATCGAGCTCAAGCGCCGCGACCGGCTGAAGATCAACATCATCATGCAGGTCGACACCATGTGCCACAAAATTCCGAACTTCGTCGAGAAGTCGGTGCGCGCAGGGTGCAAAAAAGTTTTTATCGGCCTCGAGAACATCAACCCCGACAGTCTCAAGGGCGCGTCGAAAGGTCAGAATCGCATCACCGAATATCGCAAGATGCTGCAGGCCTGGAAGCGCGCCAAGGTGCTGACCTACGCCGGCTACATTCTCGGCTTCCCGTCCGACACGCCCGCCAGCATCGAACGCGACATCGGCATCATCCAGCGCGAACTCCCAATCGACATCATGGAGTTCTTCATGCTGACGCCGCTCCCCGGCTCGAAAGATCACCAGGAGATGTACCAACGCGGCGAGCGGATGGAAGCGGATACCAACAAGTACGACGCCGAGCATGCGACCGCCGATCATCCGCTGATGAGCGCGGCCGAATGGCAGGACATCTACCAGCGGGCGTGGCACTTGTACTATTCGCCGTCGCACATCGAGACGCTGATCAAGCGCGCCGTTGCCAGCGGGATGCGCAGTCGGCGCATGAGCTCGATGATCTTTTATTTTTACGGCAGCCACGCCTTTGAGCACGTGCATCCGCTGCAAGGCGGCATCATTCGCCGCAAGCCGCGCACGCATCGCCGCCCCGGACTTCCGCGCGAGAACGTGCTTCGGTTTTTCGTGCGCCGCGCGCGCGAGACAGTCGCGACCTACGTGCCGGGTATGTGGTTCTTCTGGCGGCTCGAGCGGTTGCGAAAAAGGATCGAAAACGATCCAGCGTCAAAGCACTATATGGATGTAGCACTCAGCCCGGTCGCCGATGACGAATTCGGCGACAAGCTCGACCTCGAGCTCTATCATGCGTCGGACTCAGCACGCCGCGCCGCCGGCCAGGCCGAGGCGCGCGCCGCCGAGATGCGCCAGATCGAGCTTCGCCGCGCCGGGTGATCTAGTTCGCGGCCGTCGGCTGATACAGCCCGGGCAAATCCTTCTGAAACTGCTCCAGTTTCGGCAAGTCGTTGTAGACGATGTAGGGTTGATCCGGATGCAGCTCAAGGTAGTTCTGATGGTAGTCTTCGGCCGGATAGAAGCCAGTGAGTGGAACTACCTTCGTAACGATCGGCCCCGAAAATGCGTGCTTCTGATCGAGTTGCGCGATGTAGTCGTCGGCCATCTTCTTCTGCGCGTCGTTCGCATAGAAAATCGACGACCTGTACTGCGTGCCGGAATCAGGTCCCTGCCGATTCAACTCGGTCGGATCGTGCGCCACGAAAAAGAACACCTTGAGCAGGTCGTCGTAGCTAACCTTCAACGGATCGTAAGTCACCTGCACCGACTCGGCGTGCCCCGTAGTTCCTGTGCTGACGATTTCGTAGTGCGCAGTGTCGGCTGCTCCACCCGCGTATCCTGACACGACCTTGGTCACGCCCTTAACATGCTTGAAGACGGCATCGACGCCCCAGAAACAGCCGCCTGAAAAAACCGCAGTATCGCTGCCCGCGCCCTGCGCGAAAGTACCGGTCGGTTTGATACCGAACAAAACGCCCGCAACCAGCAAGAGCGTTAGCATCCACTTGGTTCGCCACATCTTCGTGTCCTCACCTCTATTGTAACAACGCCGGGAGCGGACGTCTGGTTCCCGCCGCTTGATTTGACGGTCGCTATCGAATTCTGAGCAAGATCCACCCATGCGACTCGCCCCGGTACTCCTTGCTTTAGTCACTTTGATTTCCACCGGACTGGGCGGGACCGCCGCCATCCGGTTGCGCGACCGGCTTCATCTGTTGCTCGGCTTCAGCTCCGGAGCCGTGTTAGCAGTTGCTCTGTTCGACATTCTGCCGGAGGTCTTCGCCTTCGACCACGGCGCATCCTACATGCCAATCACCGCGCTCGGCTTCCTCGCTTTCTTCGCACTCGAACGCTACACCGCCATGCATCGCGCCCGCGAGCATCCACACCTGGCGGAAGCCCATGAGGCTGAGCTGGGCGCGATGTCCGCAGCGGGCCTGGCCTTTCACAGCTTCCTCGACGGCGTCGCGATTGGCGTCGGCTTTCAAACCAGCGTCCAGATGGGACTGCTTATCGCCTTCGGCATTATCGCGCACGACTTCAGCGACGGGCTGAACACCGTCACCGTCGTTCTTGCGCATGGCAATTCCTCCAGGCGCGCCGTCTTCTGGTTGATAGTCGACATGCTCGCGCCGGTTCTCGGCGCCGCTTCAACGCTGATGTTCAATTTGGGGCCGGGTCTGCTGCCGCCGCTGCTTGCGTTCTTCGCCGGCTCTTTTCTCTACATAGGTGCGTCCGATCTATTGCCGGAAGCTCAAGAACATGACTCCCCAATGGTTGGTATCGCCACCTTTGCGGGCATGCTCACAATTTTCCTGATCACGCGCCTGCTGCGCGGATAAGATCGAGGGCATGACAAAGATGGAACGCGTAGCGCCGCCCGCGAAAAGGCTATACGTCGGCGACAACGCAGCGCCGATAAGAATCGGCGTCTCGTCTTGTCTGCTCGGCGAACAAGTTCGCTTCGACGGCGGCCACAAGCGCGATGACTTCCTGGTCGAAACGTTGGACCGCTTCGTCGAGTTCGTTCCAGTCTGTCCCGAAATGCAAATCGGTCTCGGCGTTCCGCGCGAAACCTTGCGACTCGTGCGCAATGGCGACGAGGTTCGATTAGTCGCCGACAAATCAGGTCTCGATCATACCGACAAGATGAATCTGTTCGCACAGCGCCGCACGATCGCACTCGGCCGCGAAGATCTCTGCGGTTACGTGCTGAAGAAGAACTCGCCGAGCTGCGGGATGGAGCGGGTGCGCGTTTACGGCGCGTCGGGGACGGCGACGCGAGAAGGCGCCGGCCTGTTCGCGTCGGCGCTGATGCGCCGCTATCCCAGCCTGCCAATCGAGGAAGAAGGGCGGCTGAACGATCCGCAACTGCGCGAAAACTTTGTCGAGCGAGTCTTTGCGTATCGCCGGCTTCGTTCGTTTTTCTCCGCGCGATGGACGCTCGGCGGCCTCGTCCAGTTTCACACGGTGCATAAGCTCGTGCTGATGGCGCATTCGCCGAAAGCGTACAGCGAGCTCGGCCGATTCGTCGCTAACGCAAAGCGACTCGCCCGCGACGACATCCGCAACGACTACGAATTCGCATTCATGTCGGCGCTGAAGAAGCTCGCGACTACCGCCCGCCACACCAACGTGCTGCATCACATGCTCGGCTACCTTCGCGAGCATCTCGACCCATCGGCGCGCGCCGAACTCGTCGCGCTGGTCGACGACTACCGCCGCGGCCTCGTGTCGCTAATCGTGCCAATCACCTTGTTTCGGCATTACGTGCGCGAGTTCGACGTCGCGTACTTGAGCGGCCAGGTTTATCTCGAGCCGCATCCGAAGGAGCTGATGCTCCGCAACCACGTCTGAAGCGAAGCCGCGATCCGGGACGAATGAATTCCGTCAGACGATCGCTGTCATCATTTGCTCCATCACGAAGTTTTGCATTCCGTCGCGGCGAGACTGGAAGTAACGCTCGTGTTCCTGTTCAGGCGAGAGGTGCATTACCTTTGAAAAGCCCATTGCCATGAGCTTGGCCCGGAGCCGTCCCGGATTGAATCGTGTCAGCCACGGTTCACCGCTGGCAGCAGCCCGAGCAGCGCTCATCGCCGCGAGCGGAACCTCTTCCGCCGGCAGATCCTCGTCAGGCAGCACAAAACTGAAAACGACTTCGCTCTCGACCGCGGTCGAGAGAACGAGCTTCAGCGTAAGGTCGAAAGCGTCTTCGCTCAGGTATTGGCTGACGCCGAGCAGGGAGAAGAAGGACGGCACCGCAAAATCAAAGCCGGCGCCGGACAAACCGTCTCGCAGAGAGATTCTCTCGAAGTCGACCGCAACAAATTTCAAATTTCCGGGCGTGGGGATTCCTTCCGATTCGAGACGGTCACGCTTCCACTGCTGACTGGAAGGATAGTCGACTTCGAAGATCTTCAGTCTTTCGGCCCAGGGCGGCTGACGATATCCGAAGGTGTCGAGGCCGGCGCCCAGGATGACGTATTGACCCACGCCACGATTGAACGATTCCGCCAGGCAGTCTTCTGCATATCGACTCCGCACGACGAACATCGCTCGAAGCCGCGCCACCAGCGCAGGCGGCATCTGCTCAAAGGCCGCGCGGGCCATTTCGTACGTTTCGCTGTCGATCAAACGCGGGACAATCGGATCGATCAACACTTTCGGATCGTCATCCGACGTCTGATGCATCGCGCGCATAATCGCCGCACCTTGGGCCGTAAAACTCGGTCGCGCTTCTTCCATCGGAGACGCCTCCTGCTGAAGTCGGAGATTTCAAATTTTGCCTCACGCTCGAACGCCTGAACAGCAATTGCGCGCGAGATAGAGGTTGGCGTTGAGGGCGCACATCTATATTGTCACCCCATCATGGGAACGAGGATGAGGCGGCTACTCGCCTTGATATTGCTCGCCGGTTCCACGGCGATGCTGGGATGCGGTCACAAGGAACCAGCGGCGCCCGATTCTATTCCGGTCACTGTGCAAACTGCCGCGACGGCTGTTGGAGCATCCGGTGGCGCTTACTCAGCCAACATCGTTGCCGACACGCAGGTCGATGTTGCTTTCAAGGTCAACGGCTACGTGCAGTCGATCCTCCAGGTGAAGGGGGCAGACGGTAAGCCGCGGAATGTGCAGGCCGGCGATCCAGTGGCAGCGAGCGTCGTGCTCGCGATCGTCAAGGACGACACCTATCGCCATAGCCTGGCGAAGGCCCAGGCTGATTTGCAAAACTCTCGCGCCACTCTCAGCAAGGCCAAGGCGGACTTCGTGCGCTACACACATCTGCTGCAGGAGCGCGTCGTGGCGCAGGCCGACTTCGACGCCGCCAAGCAACAGTACGATTCCGCGCAGGCGTCGGTCGGCGCCACGCAGGCCGCGGTACAGCA
>Ga0210393_10000970_pt1 | contig 24700 bp, 26 predicted proteins | sample IncBWC27OmetaG_FD_160068 | JGI IMG/M metagenome (GOLD analysis project Ga0210393, IMG submission 160068) | Forest soil microbial communities from Barre Woods Harvard Forest LTER site, Petersham, Massachusetts, United States - Inc-BW-C-27-O ... | reverse complement strand
CTAGACAAAATGTCATCGCGTCATACAACTAGTTGTCTAAGTTTCGGTGCATTTGGTTACATCGGGAACGGGTGAGAAACGATGTTGTAGTGCTTGTAGTCAACAAATATGACACCGTGTCACTTACAGACAGCACATGATTTCCATGGACGTTACAGGACGCGCTTTAATGAACAGTAACGAAAAGAAGTAATTCTCTCCGAGTTGTAGGTTTGTCCAGCTCGCACTTCGAGGGAATGCGGTGCAAGCCGTGCCACAGTACGAGGACGAAGCAATTCCGTGCAAACAAAGATGGTCGGTCTTAGGCTTTTGGGGGGCAGACAAAATGGGTAGTCGTAACGGGGAATTGAGGTGCGAGGGGCAGGGGACGAAGAGCATCATGCAACTCGCGAGAGAGAAAGCAGAGATCCTTCCATCGCCCGAGGCGCTTGAGCGGTTCGGAACATACAACATGTTGGCTTTGATTCATGAGGCGGTGGGCCATCTCGTCAGTCCTATAGGACGACTTCAAAAAACAGTTCCCGTTCTTGAGCAGATCGCGCTCTCGTTAGTGGAACAACAGATGCTGCTGAAGGAAATGTTGAGCATCCAAAAAAATGGCGGATTGGAGCGCTTCGTCGCCAACAGGCTAGAAGAGGTCCCACAGCTCTCGCACGCAATTTTAAGCCCCGACATGAATTTCGTTTCGGCGAATAAATCCTATTCGCGCTTGTTCGATTTCAGCGAAGCTCAATTTCAAAAGATGTCACTAGCTGACCTTGTCCACCCTGGGGACATCCCTCGCTTTCGTAAGATTGTCAGAGTCTTGTCGAACGGGGTCGGCACATACGAGGTCGTCGAATGGAGAGTTACAGGCAGCGGCCACTTCGTTCTTGCCAAAGACACCCTGTGGGGGATAGGTTCGGACCGTGTTCGAGGTCCCGAGTTCATCGCTACAATATCCGAGAAGATCGCCGACCAGGACGACGTCGCGAAGCTGGCGGAATGCGCAAGATCGCAAAATTGCGATCGTTCCTGCGACCAAGCGGCCAGACGATTCGCGTCGCTCGCTTATTATCCGCCGTTGACTCGGTGAGAATTTCGATGGGCCTGATAACCGGACTCGATCACGTAAATCTTCTGATCGACGCCGGCGACGACGCGCTCTCCAGAGCGCGCGCCTTCTACCAGGAACTGCTCGGCTTGGTTCCGCTCGCGCGTCCCGCCAACACCGACAGCGGCAGCCCCGGCGCCTGGTACCAGTGCGGCGTCCAGCAACTGCATCTGACCACCGAGAAAGACGCGTCGGTGATCAACCGCAACTCGCGCCGCCATCCCGCCTTTCGCGTCGCCAGCCTTGCGGCCTTGCGCCAACGCCTGGAATCCGCCGGCATAGAAATAATCGCCGGCAACCGATTCCCCGGCCAGGAGCGGTTCTTCGTGCGCGACCCCTGGGGCAACCGCCTCGAATTCGTCGAACGCTCCTGACCCGTTTCAAAAAAAGGCCAACGCACCCGATGGCGCGTCAGCCCGCTGAGCAAACTGGAACCGAACCTTAGAGTTGGGTATTCACGGTGCCCAGCAACGTGGTGATCGTCGTCCCCATCTTCTGATATGCGACAAATACGATCACCGCGACCGCCGCCATGATCAGCGCATACTCAGCCATCGTCTGTCCGCGCTCGCCCTCGGTCATCCTCACAAACATCCTCGTCAGCTTGTCCATCTTCCCGTGCCCTCCTGCATTCTGTTTTCCGGCCTAAAAATTGGCCATCATCCCGAAAAACTAAATTATCCCCCGTCGAACCTCGGGCGGATTTTCAACGATCCCTTCGTGCTCTTAACTGAATGTAGGATTATTATACTTTTGATAGACTTATGTAAAGGACGAGACGCACACCAACGAGCGCCACGGCGCTGATCCTTCGCTCGTCAGTTGAATGGAGATGTCAGGCGAGGTTTCCGCGGACGATGCAATTTATGATTGCGATCGGTTCCCCTTCCCGAGCGGGAAGGGTTCGGGTTTAGGTTCTTCTCTTCGCGAGCAACCGGTCGCGGGCTCTCTCAGTACCCGCCCGGCAGCGGCGATTCCATCGCCGACGGCGACCCCACCGCGACCGGAGTTGCCTCCCCCAGCGGTGTTGATTCGGGCGCTGGCGTCCCCGGCGCTCCCATCGGCGCAATCGCCTCGTGACCATATCTCATCGCCGCGATCGCGCGCCCGGTCGTCAAGTTCGCTGTCGCAGGCGCCGGACTTTCAACGAGCGTTTCCGCCACGCCCTGACGCTCGAACACGCGGCGCGCGTCAAGCGGCGCCGGCTCGACGACATGGCCGATATTCACGTCCTCGCTGCCGACCTGGATCTTGCTGGCCAGCACCACGCCGCGTTCGGCGCGAAGATCGTACAACCCAGGCGGCAAATCCGCCGTAAACGAGCCGTCGGGCTTGGTCGGCGCGACGAAAATATCGCTGGTCACGCGGTTCTCGTAATGAAGCTCGCGTTTGTCCGCCGGACTGCCGTCCCGATACGACATCGTGCCGCTCACGTTTGTCGCGCCCGCAATCCTCGCCCCAGCCGCCAGGCCCGCGCCGACTGCGACCGCCAGAGCGACTGCCGCGAAACGAAAATTGCGTCCCGATTTGAGATTGGATCTGTTCTTCACAAAGGCTCCATGGCAATAGGTTTCGCGACGGCTGAATTGTAGCCGCTACCGCCATTCCCATCAAAGCCTGCGCACCATCGGTCCCGGTTTGATCGCACGCGGCAAATGGAGCGAAAATAGCCGTAGAGAAAAAACGATGGAACGCATAACCCTCTACCACAACCCAGCCTGCGGCAACTCACGCGGCGCCCTCGAGCTACTCCGCACCCGCGACGTCGACTTCGACATCGTCGAATATCTCAAGAATCACCCGACGCGCGAGACGCTCGACAAAATCGTCGATCTGCTCGACGGCCCCGTCGCCGACCTGGTTCGCAAGGACAAGCGCTTCAAGGAACTCGGCCTCGACGCGGCAGCCTACGCCGACAAGAAGTCGGTCGTCGCGCTCCTGCTCAAGCATCCCGAGCTGATGCAGCGTCCAATCGTGATCAAGGGGAGGCGCGCAATCATCGCGCGCCCGCCCGAAAAGCCAGAACCCCTACTCTAAATGACTGGGTGCAGGGGTCACCCCTGCCGAGGAAGTGTGAAACCACCGTGGTTTCACATGAAATGAAGTGTATTCTTGGTTAGCCTAAGCGCTCTTCTTAACCTTCCCGCCGCGAATACACCGCGTGCAGACCAATATCCGCCGCACGTTGCCGTTTATCTCCGCCCGCACTTCTTGCAGGTTCGGATTCCACCGACGCTTGGTCTTGTTGTTGGCGTGACTGACGTTGTTGCCGACTGACGGATGCTTCTTACAATATGCGCAATGTCTCATGTGTCTTCCGTTTCGAACCAGAATGATCCATCTAAGGTAGCCCGACCTGCGGCCGCTTGAAAGAGGGTGAATATCTCGCCTTCAGCAGCGCCTCGCCGACCGCTTCGCTCTCCAGCACCGCGTTCGCGTCACATCCGCACTTGAGACTCATCAGCCACGCGCTGCGCCCGAGGGCAGCCGCGTAGCTGTCGAGCTGTTCCTTGAGCCCCTGCGGCGCGTCCTTGTCTTCAATAGTGATATCGTGCGCGCCGACGATCACATCGTCAGGCGCCGATCCCGTCTGCTCGCTGAACATCTGCTTGATCATCGCGACGAACGCCTGATGGTCGAGCGTGGGCACGTCGCTCTTCATCACGCCGTCATAAGGCGATTCGGTGTGAGCGGGCACGTACGCCAGCACCCGCCGAATCGAATCCGCCCGCGAGCCCTCGGCTGACGGCGCCTTCTCGTAGTCGGCCAGCATCAGCCGCGCCGCATCCGTATTCCCGCCCGCCATCGCTCCGAGCGTGCGTCCGAGCAGCGCATTCGCCGCGCTGCGCTTCAACTGCCCCTGCGCGTTCGCGATCATCTGCTGAACTTCAGGATTGTTGATTCCCGCCGACTTGAAGATTGCCATGGCGTCCTCGCCATCGCCGCGATCCAGCAAAGCCTTGGCTGTGTCGAGCGGCACCAGCGGCGCCGTGTCGCGAATCGACGCGGTCATCAGGTAGAGCTTGGTCGCAGCGATTAGCTTCGCCTCGACCCGCGTCTGCACCGCCTCGAACGCCTGGTATTGATCGCTCGAAATCAGTTTCTTGCCGGTCGCGCGCTCGGCGAACACCTGCGCCGGCAGTGCCAGGAAAGCCGACGCGCCGCCGATTATCGGTTCGTTGTCGGTGAAGGTAAAGCGATGGCGGTCCTCGGCCAGCGTCGACAGATTCAGCGTCCAGATTTCGTAGGCGCCGGTGAACTTGGCCTCGTTCGAGTCGCGCGACGACTGAAACGATTCCGTCGGCAGGCTGACGATCATCACCGCGTCGAGCCTGTCGTCCGGGTCGCCCGCGACAAAGCGCTTGACGCACGCATCGACGCCGCCCGGCGGCTGAATCGGCACCGCCTTGACGTTGGGCAGCTTGCCGACCAGCTCATCGATATCAGCCTCGGTCTGCGGCGAGATCGGCCCAATCACGCCAACCCCAATTTTGATCGGCGCTGCATAAACGCCCGCCGCCGCCGCAGCCACCATGATCGCCGCGCCGAGCAGCATTACCGCAATTTTTTTCATCGCACGAGTGATGCAGTGATACGCGAAACAGTGAACCAGTGAAAGAGCCCCAGTTGCTTGAGTACCCACTCCGAAAGCTACAATCTCTAATCAGGTCCGTTTTCGAAGATTATGTCCGAGCACATAGTCCACATCCTCCCCGAACAAGTCGCCAGCCAAATCGCGGCCGGCGAAGTCGTCGAGCGCCCGGCCTCGGCCGTCAAGGAACTGGTCGAGAACTCGCTCGATGCCGGCGCGCGGTCGGTCAGCGTCGAAATCCTCGGCGGCGGCTCCGCGCTCATCGCAGTCGCCGACGACGGCTCCGGCATGACGCGCGCCGACGCGATCCTTTCGCTCCGTCGTCACGCGACGTCGAAGATTCGAAGCGCCGCCGACCTGGCTGCCATTCGCACGCTCGGCTTTCGCGGCGAGGCGCTCGCCTCGATCGCCAGCGTCTCTCACCTGCGGATGCAAACCCGGCGCGCCGCCGACGAAAACGGCGTCGAAGTCGCGGCCGAAGCCGGCAACATCGAGGATACGCGCGCATGCCCGATCGCGGCGGGCACTCGCATCGAGGTCCGCCAACTGTTCTTCAACACTCCGGCGCGCCTCAAGTTCCTGAAAACGCTGGCGACCGAGCAGGGCGCGATCGCCGACTCGTTCCAGCGCGTCGCGCTCGCCAATCACCAGGTCGCGTTCCGCCTGACTGCCGATGGCCGCACGCTCTTCGATTTGCCGCGCGCCAACTCGTCGCTCGAACGATTCCGCCAGCTCTTCGGCGCGAAGATCGCCGCGAAGATGCTCCCGTTCGACCTCGCCCGTCCCGGCCTTCGCGCGCAAGGCTTGGCCGCAACCAGCCAGGAATCCTTCGCGACCGGCAGAATGATTTTCACGTTCGTCAACGGCCGCGCCGTGCGCGACCGGATGCTGATTCGCGCAATCGAACAGGCCTACCAGACGCTAATCCCGCGCGGGCGCCATCCGGCGGCGCTGCTGCTCGTCGACATGCGCCCCGAAGACGTTGACGTCAACGTCCATCCGATGAAGACCGAGGTGCGCTTTCGCAACGGCGGCGCGGTTTTCGAAGTCGTCTATCACGCGCTGCGCGACCGCCTGTCTGACCAGACCGAGAATGCGCCGGCGCCCATCACCGACGACGCCGCGATGGGACTGATCACGATGTCATCGCAAGCCGACGATGCCGTGCCGAGTCCTCGTCGCGACGCGCCCTTGCGGCTCGTGCCCGACGCGCCTACGCAGTCGGCGTTTCAGCGCCCGCTGACCCTCGCCTTCGATCGCGACCGCCCGGGCAGTGCAGCGCCGCCGACTCCTGTCCCGATGTACTCGCAGCTCCGCGTCATCGGACAAATCTTCGCCGGCTATATCGCGCTCGAAACAGAGGAGGGCCTGCTGCTGATCGATCAGCACGCGGCGCACGAGCGCGTCACGTTCGAGAAGCTGCGGCGCGAGCTCCGCGACGGCGGCATCCGCACCCAGGCGATGCTCGCGCCGGTCTCGGTCGAGCTGAATCCCGCGCGCGCGGCGCAGGTGCACGGCGCACTCAGCGAGTTGCGCGCGATGGGTTTCGAGGTCGAGCCGTTCGGAGCCACGACGCTGTTGCTCAAGGGCGCGCCCGCGGTGTTCGGGCCGGAAGGCGGCGCCAAGCTCCTCGGCGATATGATCGAAAGCATGGGCGACAACGAAACCGGCTTTCGCGGCGGTGGCGAGGCTGCATTCGAGAATTGGCTGAAGCAACTCGCGTGTCACGGCTCGGTCCGCGTCGGCCGAGTGCTCGAGCCGGCCGAGATCCATTCGCTGCTCGCCGAACTCGATCGTACCGAGTTCAAGACCAACTGCCCGCACGGACGCCCGGTGCACATTCGGTTCGGACGCGGGCAGATCGAACGGATGTTCCGGCGATGAGCGACCTGGCCGCTACGGAAGAAGAAAAGAAGGTGCAGCATGCGGCGCGGATCGCCGTTGGTTTTATCGTCGGGCCGACCGGGGCCGGCAAGTCTGCGCTCGCGATGGAAGTGGCGGAGCGCTCGAACTGCGAGATAATCAACGCCGACTCGCGGCAGTTCTATCGCGGAATGGATCTCGGCACGGCGAAACCGTCGGCGGACGACCGCGCGCGCGTGCCGCATCATCTGATTGACGTGCGCGATCCAGACCAGTCGCTCGACGTGGCGGAGTTCGCGCAGCTGGCGCGTGATGCAATCGTCGAGATCGATTCACGCGGGCGCAATCCGCTAGTGGTCGGTGGCAGCGGGCTCTATCTGCGCGTGATCCGCGGCGGAATATTTCGCGGGCCGGCGGCGTCGTTGGAAGTTCGCGACCGGCTTGCGAGCGTCGCGGCGGAGCACGGCGTCGCGCATCTGCATCAGCAGTTGCGGGAGATCGACCGCGAAGCGGCGGATCGAATCGGCGTCAACGACTTGTACCGAATCACCCGGGCGCTCGAGGTGTTCGAGCTGACTGGCGAAACGATTTCTGTGCATCAGCAGCGGCATCGGTTCGCCGACATCGGCTACGACACTTTGACTGTGGGCGTCGAAGTCGAGCGCAAGAAACTGTACGACGCGATCGATCGGCGCTTCGACGCGATGGTCGCAGCCGGGCTGGTCGAGGAAGTCCGCGCGCTTATCGACGCGGGATACTCGCCCGAGAAGCCGCCGCTTAGTACGATTGGATACAAGCAGATCGCAGCGTATCTGCGCGGTGAGATTGGGCTGGCCGATGCGGTATCTGCGGCCAAGCAGGAATCGCGGCGGCTGGCCAAGCGCCAGCTCACGTGGTTTCGCCGCGAACAGGAGATCGTCTGGCTTGACCCTGAGCGGGGCACTCAGGATGCTTGTGCGTTGTTCGGGAAATTTTTCAGGCGTGGACAAAATTGAAACCGAATTCGAACGGACACAAAGCGCGCGGCAAAAATCGCGCGATTGAGCTAGCGACAGTCGAAGGGCCCGCGTCGGAACCGCGCACGGCGATTGAGCGCGTGCGTCTCGCGCGGCATGCAAATCGGCCGCAGACGCTCGATTACATCGACTTGCTGATGCGCGATTTTATCGAGATTCACGGCGACCGAAACTTCGCCGATGACGGCGCGATCGTGGCGGGCCTCGCCTACTTTGGACGCCGCGCGGTCGCCGTCGTGGGGCATCAGCGGGGGCGCTCGACCGCCGAGAGAATCAAGCGCAATTTCGGCAAGCCGCTGCCCGAGGGCTATCGCAAGGCGACGCGCGTTTACGAACTGGCTGAACGGTTCGGGCTGCCCGTTATCACCCTGATAGACACGCAGGGCGCCGAGTCTGGAGTCGGGGCCGAAGAGCGCGGGCAGATCGAAGCGATCGCGCGCAACCTCGAGCTGATGGCGCGGCTGACCGTGCCGATCATCGCATGCGTGATCGGCGAGGGCGGCTCGGGCGGCGCGATTGCGCTCGGAGTGGCGAACGTCGTGCTGATGCAGGAGAACGCGTGCTATTCGGTGATCACTCCGGAAGGATGCGCGGCGATTTTGTGGCGCGCGGGCGGCGAAGAGAACGTCGCGGCGGCCGCATCGGCGCTGAAGTTGTCGGCGCCCGACTTGCTCGACCTGGGATTGATCGATGAGATCGTTCCCGAGCCCGTCGGCGGAGCGCATACGGCCCCGGCCGAAGCGGCCCATCTTCTCGGCGCTGCCCTGGCTCGGTACCTGGAACGGCTGGTCAAGCTGAAGCCGGCCGAGTTGCGTCGCGCGCGCGAGCGCAAGTTCGCGACGATGGGATCGGCGTACCTGACCCGCGGGCGCGTCGAGGGCGAGCGGTCAGTCGAGTAGTCATTCCCTTTAAGTCGGCACTCTGCGTGCGAGCCGTAACTTTCTTCGAGGCGCGGCGGTTTATCTGATCAAATCGATCAGCAACCGCAGGAGGCTTGCCTGATGGAAACCCAGAATACACGCGCGAGAATCATTCCGAGCATGCGCTATCGAAATGCGCCGGCGGCCATCGAATGGTTATGCAAGGCCTTCGGGTTCGAGAAGCATCTCGTGGTTCCGGGTGAGAATGGCACGATCGCGCACGCGCAACTTACTTTTGGCAATGGCATGATCATGGTGTCGTCGGCTGGCGGCGGGATGTTCGGCAAGTTGATGAAGCTCCCAGAGGAAATCGGAGGCTGCGAGACGCAGAGCGCCTATGTTGTCGTCGGTGACTGCGATGCGCACTGCGCGCGCGCGAAGGCGGGCGGCGCGGTGATTCTGCGCGATGTGCAGGATGAGGATTATGGCGGGAGGGGATATACCTGCCGCGATTTGGAGGGTCATATCTGGAGTTTCGGGAGTTATGATCCTTGGGCGGGCTAAAGCTGTTCAATTCGAGCCGCAGAGCGTGTCGTTGATGTCGCATTGAGGTTTGATGCCGCGATCGCGTTGCTGTTGATTGAGCGCGAAGATTGCTTTGTTGGTTTTGGCGCTGGGGTCGCATTGACAGAGCTGGCTTGCGCAGCAACTGCAGTCGGCGGCGGTTTCGGCTTTTACAATTTCGGATATGTCGCATCCCGAGAGCCCGCTGCATGCCGTGCTGACGAGGTCGCGATCGTTGCATTCGTCGGTGCACAGCGTCGCATCGCAGGTGAAGCCGGCCTGCGCGCCTTTCGGTTGCAGGCAACCGTGGTACTCGTCGCAGACCTTGACGCAATCGACTCCGCTGTCCGCCGGCAGCATCGTTGTGCCGGGGACATACAAGGGACAGCCGAAGCCGCCAGGCGCGTCGGGCAGGCACGCCGGGGGACTGGGAACCGCGGCAGGAACTGCAGGTACGCTGTCGTCGCTCGAGTCCGCGCGCATCATCTTATACGCATTCGCAGAACGGTCCGGTGCCGGCGGCGTGGCGGTCGGCGTCGCCGCTGGAGGTGCGTATGCGGCAGACCACGTGAGGTCGCCGCCCAGAGTGCATGCCTGATCGTTCTGGCCGACCTGGTAAGGGCCGTCGAAGACCGGGCACGAGCAGTTCACGATGCCGGCCTGGCTGGTCTTGAAGCATGGCGCCGTCATGCATCCGGCGTACGGCGCCGCGCCGCAGTCGGTGAGGCCGAGTCCATTTTCGGGAACGCAATCGAAGCTGAAGGTGGAGTAGACGCTCGAGCCGGGAATCAAATTACCCTGATTGACGTTGGCGCATACCGGGGCCGAATTGAGCGTTGCGCATTGGCTGCCGTCGGCGCCGCATTGCGCGACGGTCTTTTCATAGACGTCGTGATTGAGGATGGCGTTGATATCGACGAAGTAGACGCCGTAGGGAATGTCGAAGCATTGACAGTTGGCGTAGTTGCCGTCGGCGGTAAGCGTGCACGAAAGATCTTCGGCGCCGGAGCTTGGGCCCGAGTAATAGCAGAGCGCGTAAGGACCGCCGCGGCATGGGACGAAATTGGTTGATGTGAGCGTGATGTCCGCGTAAGCGGGGCCGAAGACGGTTGTCCAGTTGGCGGGATCGCTCCAGAAGGCGTGCGAGTTGGGGTCGAAGTGCACGATGCCGGATTGCGGTGTCGGCGTAGACGACGATGACGAGCCGCCGCTATTGCAGCTCGCCAGCATCAGCATTGCCAATGCGGAGAGGAAGACTGCCCCCGGTGAACGCCCCACGGAGAGGAAGTTAGTCGAAGAGTTTGGAGTGAAGCTACGTTGTAATCATCAAGAAGTGTTCTTCTGATGACTAATAGTTACGAATCCTTGGAGCAGGTGCAGAATCCTGAATCGCGCAGGGCTCTGTAGTCGGACCCTCACCACGGAAAAGTCGCGCCTTGCGGGTACGTTGAAAACGGGTCGTTGATCGGGTAGCCATTCTTGTTCGATGTCATCACGGATTGCCAGGAAAGCGGCGCCAGAGCCGCCATCGCTCGAGACGCTGCGCGCGCGGATGGATGAGATTAATCTCAAAATTCTGCGGCTCCTCTCGGCGCGCGGCAGTGTGGCGATGGAGGTCGGCCGCCTGAAGCATCATGAGGGCGGCGAGGTTTACCAGCCGGTGCGCGAGCGCGCGATCATCGAAAAGATGATCGCCGAGAACCCGGGACCGCTCACCGGCGAACAGGTCAAGCGGATTTATGTCGAGATAATTTCGGCTTGCCGCGCGCTCGAACACGAGCCGCGCGTCGCGTTCCTCGGCCCTGAGCATACCTATTCGCACGAGGCCACGCGCATCCGCTTCGGCTCGAGCATCCAGCTGATGCCGCTCGAGTCGTTCGCCGCCGTGTTCCAGGCAATCGAGAACGGCCGTGCGGATTTCGGCGTGGTCCCCGTCGAGAACTCGACCGAGGGGTCGGTGACGCTGACGCTCGATCTGCTGATAGACACGGCGCTGGTGATAGTCGGCGAAGTACTGTTGCCGATTCGCCACTCAATAATGTCGCTCAGCGGTGCGGCGGCTGAGGTCAAGCGGATCGTGTCGCATCAGCAGAGCCTCGCGCAGTGCCGCGGCTTCATAAGCGCGAACTTCCCGAAATGCGAGACCGAAGCGGTGGCGTCGAACGCGCTGGCCGCGCAACGCGCGGCCGCGGACGGTTCGACTGCTGCCATCGCGTCGAAGGCGGCGGGCGAGGCGTATGGCCTGAAGACAATCGCCGCGAACGTGCAGGATGTCGCCGCCAACACGACGCGATTCCTCGTGATGGGGACGCGGCCGGTCGAGCGCTCGGGCCGCGACAAGACGACGCTGCTGTTTGCGGTGGCGGACCGGGTCGGCACGCTTAACCAGGCGTTGAACCTGTTCGCGCGCAACGCGATAAATATCTCGAAGATCGAGTCGCGTCCGCTGCGTGCGCGGCCGTGGGAGTACCTGTTCTTTGTTGACGTTATGGGGCATCGTGACGACCCCAAGCTGGCGCGCGCGCTCAAATCGTTGTCCAGCAAGGCTCTATTCTTGAAGGTCTTAGGATCGTATCCTGAAGGTAGGTCGGCCGCTGCCTGAGCCGGGCAGTCCAACTTTCCAGTGGCCGTCATCCTGTTTTGATCAAAGCACAAGATCTCGTTCTCCCTTCTGTCGCCGCGCTTGCTCCCTACGAGCCGGGCAAACCGGTTGACGAGCTTCAACGCGAGCTCGGAATCGACGACCCGGTGAAGCTGGCGTCGAATGAGAATCCGCTGGGACCGTCGCCGCGCGCGATCGAGGCAATCAAGGCGGCGTTGCACGAGCTGAATCGATACCCCGACGGCGCCAGCTACGACCTGCGCGCGAAAATCGCCGCATATCATAAGATCGGAGTGGAGCGGGTGTTTGCCGCCTCGGGCTCGGTCGAGGTGCTGAACCTGCTCGCGTTCCTGTACCTGCGGCCGGGGTTGAACTCGGTTTACTCGGAGCATTCGTTCGCGATTTATCCGCTGGCGACCGCGGCCGCCGGCGGTGAGCATCGAGTGGTGAAGACTATTGACGGATATTCGCACGACCTCGATGCGATGGCGGCCGCCTGCGACGCGAACACCAGAATTGTTTTTCTCGGCAATCCCAACAATCCGACCGGGACGATATATCGGCGCGTCGAGTGGAAGCGTTTTCTTGAGCGCGTGCCCGAGCACGTCGTGATTGTCGCTGACGAGGCGTACTTTGAATTCGTACGCGATCCGGACTACCCCGACTCGATGGAAGATCACGACGACCGCCGGCTTATCATCACGCTGCGGACGTTCTCGAAGATTTTCGGGCTGGCCGGAATTCGCGTCGGCTATGCAGTTGCGCGGCCCGACCTGATCCAGATGCTGCAGAATGTGCGGCAGCCGTTCAACGTGACCTCGCTCGCGCAGGTGGCTGCGATTGCAGGGATGGAAGATCGCGCGCATATCGCGCGCACGCTGCAGGTCAATGCCGAGGGCATGGACTACCTCGAGCACGAGTTCGCGCGCCTCAAGCTGCCTTTCGTGCCGAGTCATGCGAATTTTTTCCTGGTCGACGTCGGCGACGGCCGCGCCGTTTACGACGCGCTGCTGCGTAAGGGCGTGATCGTGCGCGCGATGAACGGTTACGGATATCCGCGACACGTGCGGATCAGCGTCGGGCTGCCCGAGGAGAATCGGCGTCTGATCGCGGCGCTCGGCGAAGTTATCGGCGCGGGGGCGCAGTCGTGAAAAATCGAAATGCAGAACGGCTGGGCTGGGCGCTGATCGTCGCGATGTTCGCACTCGGAGCGTTGACGTGGTCGTCGGCGCCTGCGTCCATTCCCATTCACTGGGATATCACGGGGCAGATTAACGGCTACGGCTCGAAAGAGACTGGGCTGTTACTGATGCCGGTAATCGCGCTGGGTGGCTACGCGCTACTCGGGTTCCTGCCGGCATTCCGGCCTGAGCAATTCGACGACCGAGTGATCGGCGCGCTCTCCTGGTTCAGGCTCGCGTACGTTGTCGTGATGGCGGGAGCGTTCGTCGTGATTGTCGCCGACTCGCGCGGCGCGAACATCAACATGAACTACGTCATGTTCCCGGCGCTCGCGCTTATGATGATCGCGAGCGTGAACCTTGTCGTGCAATTGGGCCGGCTCAAATCGTCGAAGGCGGCGCCGCCGGGCGGTGGAATCCGAATCTGATGGCGCAACTGTTTCGACAGATGACCGTGTGCGGAGTGGGGCTGATTGGCGGCTCGCTGGCGTTGATTGCGCGGCGCGCGGGCCTAGTCGGCAAGGTCGTCGGGCTGGGACGGTCGCAGGCGAATCTGGACGTCGCGCTCGAGCGCGGCATGATTGACGTGGCGACGCGGGATCCGGTCGAGGCGGCACGCGGCGCGGATCTGATCGTGCTGGCGGTGCCGATTCAAACGATGCGCGCGACACTGGAGAAGATGATAGCGCACACTGCGCCGGACGCGGTCGTGACCGACGTCGGCAGCGTCAAGGATTATGTAGTGCGGCAGCTCGAGCCGCTAATCACCGGCCAGCGCGCGCTCGTCGCGGCGCATCCGGTGGCAGGCAAGGAAACGACCGGTGCGGTCGCGGCGGATCCGGCGCTGTTTCGCGATCGGCGCGTCATACTGACGCCGTCGGCCAAGAGCACGCCCGAGGCTATTAATAAGATCGAGCAGCTATGGGACGAGACCGGCGCCTGCGTTGAGATGATGGACGCTGACACACACGACGCGCTGCTTGCGCGATCGAGTCATCTGCCGCAGGCGGTATCGACGGTGCTGGCGGCGGCGCTCGACGGCGAGTGCGTTTGCGACAAGATTGCGGCGGAGTACGGCGCGGGCGGACTGCGCGATACAACGCGGCTGGCGTCGTCGTCGTGGGAGATGTGGCGCGATATTTTTGCGACGAATCGCGAGGCTATCGCGGCGGCGCTGAAACTCTACGGCAGAACCTTCACCGAATTTCAGCGGCTCGTAGAAGCCGGCGACATGGATGGCGTCGAGAAGATTTTCAATCGCGGGCGCGCGATGCGGGAAAAAATCCGATGAGCCGGACGCAGCCGATAATCGCGATCGACGGCCCGGTCGGCGCCGGGAAATCCGTGGCGGCACGCGAGCTCGCGCGCGCGCTGGGGTTCTCTTACCTGAATACGGGTGCGATGTATCGTGCGGTCGCGATTGCGGCGCGCGAGGCGGGCGTGAGCCCCGACGATGCGAAAGTCGAAGCGCGATTGGCGCCGGTGTTGGCTGCGATAAAAATAAAATTCGACGGCGAGAACATAATGCTCAACGGCTGCGACGTGACAGCCAAAGTAAGCGAGCCGGAAATCGGCGAGCTGGCGTCGCGCTTCTCAGCCCTGGGCGCCGTGCGCGCGAGGATGCGCGACTTGCAGCGCGCGGCGGGCGCGGACGGCGCAGTGGTGATGGAAGGCCGCGACATAGGCACGGCGATCTTTCCCGACGCCGAGTTCAAGTTCTTTCTCGACGCCGACGTAAAGACGCGCGCGCGCCGCAGATTCGACGAATTACGGAAAAAAGGCGCGTCGATCGCCGAGCATGAAGTGCTCGAACAACTGATCGAGCGCGACCGCCGCGACAGCGGGCGCGAACTGGCGCCATTGAGGCGCGCTGACGACGCGATAGTGATAGACTCAACAAAACTTTCAATCGACGCGGTGGTCGCGGCGATGAAAACGAAGATAAACGCTCGAATCAACGCCGCTAAGGACTTGAAACGAGCCTAGCCCGGTTGTAAGGATTGCAGCAGCCCCGAAGTCCCCTAAGGTCCCAAGGTCCCCCCAAAATGGAGAAAGCGTTGCCTGAAGAGCAAATGAGCGGAGGAGAAAATGACTTTGAGTCGTTGATGGAAGAGAGTTTGAAGGCTCCCCGTCCCGGCGATGTGCTGGTTGGAAGAGTGCTTCTAATCACGCGCGACAGCGTCATCATCGACATCAATTACAAGTGCGAAGGGCAGGTCCCTCTCGCCGAATTTCTTGACCACGAGGGGCATCCTACGGTCAAGGAGGGCGAGGAGGTTGACGTGTACTTCGAAGGCACCGAGACCGACAACGGTACGGTCATGCTTTCGCACGCGAAGGCCGAGAAGTTCAAAGTCTGGCGCGAGCTCGACAAGGCGTTCCAGGCGGAGACTCCGGTCGAAGGCGTGGTGCTTGGCAAAGTCAAAGGCGGACTCAAGGTCGATATCGGCGTGCCGGCGTTTCTGCCGGGATCGCACGTCGACATTCGTCCGGCGCGCAATCTGGACCGATACGTGGGACAGCGCGGGCGCTTCCAGATTCTGAAGTTCAATCGCGCGCGCGGCAACGTGGTGGTCTCGCGGCGCAGCGTGCTCGAGCGCGAGCGCGCCTCGCTCAAGGAACAGACGCTCAAGGTGCTCGAAGAGGGCGTGATCCTCGAAGGCACCGTGAAAAATATTACCGACTACGGCGCGTTCATCGACCTAGGTGGAATCGACGGCCTGCTGCATATCACCGATATGGCGTGGGGCAGATTGCAGCATCCGTCGGAAGTGCTGAAGGTCGGCGACAAAGTTAAGGTCGTCGTGCTGAAGTACGACGCCGAGCGGGAGCGCGTCTCGCTCGGCATGAAACAGATCATGCCCGATCCGTGGACCAAGGTGGCGGAAGCGTATCCGCCGGGCACGCGTATCAAGGGCAAAGTTGTCAGCGTGACCGACTACGGCGCGTTCGTGGAAATCGAAAAAGGCGTCGAGGGCTTGATCCACGTCTCCGAGATGAGCTGGAGCAAGCGCGCCGTGCATCCATCGAAGGTCGTGAACCCTGGCGACATGGTGGAAGTGCAGGTGCTCGGCGTCGACGAAGCGAATCGACGGATTTCACTCGGACTCAAGCAGACCGAGGCGAATCCGTGGGAAGAGCTCGGACTCAAGCATCCGATTGGCAGCCAGGTGAAGGGCAAGGTCAAGTCGATCACGGATTTCGGCGTATTCGTCGAGATCGAGCCGGGGATCGACGGCCTCGTGCACATTTCGGATTTGTCGTGGACCAAGAAGATTCGGCACCCGAGCGAAGTGGTGAAGAAGGGCGACGAGCTCGAGGCGACCGTGCTCGGCATCGACGTCGAGAACGAACGCGTGAGCTTGGGCGTCAAGCAGCTGACCACCGATCCGTGGAACACGGTGGCCGAGCGCTATCCGCTGAACACCCGCGTGCACGGCAAGGTCAGCTCGGTCGCGGACTTCGGTGTGTTCGTCGAAATCGAGGAAGGAATCGAAGGGCTGATTCATATCTCGCAGCTCAGCAACGAGCGCGTCGACAAACCGTCGTCGCTGTACAAGGTCGATGACGAGCTCGACGCGCTGGTCGTGCAGCTGGATCCGAAAGAGCGCCGGATAGGGCTGTCGATCAAGGCGGTCAAGCAGCACGAAGAGCGCGAGGAGATGCAGGCCTACCTCAAGCGCGAGCACGAGGCGGCGCGATTCTCGATGGAAGATATCCTGAAAGAAGAGCTCAAGCTCGATCGCGACGACGGCGAGCGGCGCGCGGCGCGCAGCAAAAACAGCTAGACGCGGGCCGCCGCCCGCGGGAAGCGCGCGCGAGCGGCGGCGAGATCGATGACCAAGCGGGAAATCATCGAAGAACTGCTGGCGCGCCGGCACAAGTTTACCCATCGCGAGTCCGAGACCATCGTGAACGCGATGTTCGACGCGATGGCCAACTCGCTGACCCGCGGCGAACGGATCGAAATCCGCGGCTTCGGCAGTTTCGCGGTCAAGCAGCGTCGCGCGAGGCAGGGCCGCAATCCGAAGACCGGGCAGCTGGTCAGCGTCGATGCCAAGCAGATTCCGTTCTTCCGCGCGGGCAAGGAACTCCGAATCGAAGTTAATGGCGCCGAAGAAGCCGCCGATTAAGCGGTCCGCCAAGCTCCCCGACGCGGCGACTGTCCCCGCCGAAGGCGAACGCCTGTGGGCGCCGTGGCGATACGAATACCTGACCGGCGTGCGTTCCGACCCGATGGCGTGCATCTTCTGTTTCGGCAAATTGTCCGAGACTGAGCGCCGCGAGCGGCTGGTGCTGTTCGACAATCGCGACCTGCTCGTGATGCTCAACAAGTACCCCTACAACAACGGACATATAATGGTGGCACCGCGCAGGCATGTCGCGTCGCCGGAGCTGCTGCCGCGCGCCGATCGCGCTGCGATTGCCGACGCGGTCGCGGCGTCCATCAAGCGAGTACGCGAGAAGTTGCATCCGCAGGCGCTGAACGTCGGCGCCAATCTCGGCGGGGCGGCGGGTGCGGGAATCGCCGATCATATGCATTGGCATGTGGTGCCGCGCTGGGGCGGCGACAACAATTTTATGCCGGTACTTGCGTCAACGCGTGTGCTATCACAGAGTTTGGAAGATAGTTACGACCAACTGCGGCCGATTTTCAAAAACCTCGGCGCTGAATTATCCTAAGATCGAGCAATCAAACCGATGAATGAAAAACTGCTGAAAATCCGGACACTGGGCGAACTCAAGAGCGCAGGCTACCTGACCATGCCGGTGCGGATGGAGATGCGCAAAAATCTGCTCGAGCGGCTGCGCAGCAAAGAGCAAATCCTGCCGGGAATCGTCGGCTATGAAGAGACGGTAATTCCGGAAATCGAGAATGGCGTGCTCGCCGGCCATCATATGATTTTTCTCGGTGAGCGCGGGCAAGCGAAGTCGCGAATAATCAGATCGCTCGTCGGCTTGCTCGACGAACACGTGCCGATAGTGGCCGGATGCGAAATCAACGACGACCCGTACGCGCCAATATGCCGGCGATGCGTAAAGCTGAAAGAGGAGAAGGGCGACGCGCTCGAGGTCGCATGGATCGGGCGCGACGCGCGCTACGCGGAGAAGCTCGCGACGCCCGACGTTTCGGTTGCGGACCTGATCGGAGAAATCGATCCAATCAAAGTAGCCGAAGGGCGCTACCTGGCCGACGAGGAAACGATCCACTACGGACTGATCCCGCGGACCAATCGCGGCATCTTCGCCATCAACGAGCTGCCCGACCTGACCGAGAAGGTGCAGGTCGGTCTGTTCAACCTGATGGAAGAGAAGGACGTCCAGATCAAGGGCTACAAGATTCGCCTCGCGGTGGACGTGGTTTTCGTGGCGAGCGCGAATCCCGAGGACTACACCTCGCGCGGACGGATCATCACGCCGTTGAAGGATCGTTTCGACATCCAGATTCGCACGCATTATCCCAAGACCATCGAGCACGAAATCGTGATCATGGAGCAGGAAGCGGCGCATCCGCCGCGCGACGGCGTGGACGTGCGGATTCCGCAATTCATGAAGGACATCCTCGCGCAGATTACGTTTGAGGCGCGTGCGTCCAACGAGATCAACCAGTCGTCGGGCGTGTCGGTGCGCGTGACGATCAACAATTTCGAATCGGCGATTTCCAACGCCGAGAAGCGCGCTGTGCGCAATGCGGAGAACGAGATCGTGCCGAGGATTTCGGATTTGCATTCGCTCTACGCGTCGACCGCCGGCAAGATCGAGCTCGAGTACGTCGGTGAGGACAAGAAGGAAGACGATTTGATCGAGCGGCTGATCAACCGCGCGGTGCTCAAAGTTTTCGACAAGTATCTGAAGCTCGATGATTTGAAGAAGGTCTCGAGTTACTTCGAGCAGGGCTGGGGCGTCGAGGTTTCGGACAGCGCGCCGTCGTCGGAATACATGGAACCATTGCGCGAGGTCACCGGACTGCGCGAAGTGATCACGCTGCTCGGCCCTTTCGAGACGCCGGGTTTGATGGCGGCCGCGAGCGAGTTCATTTTCGAGGGCCTGCATCTGCATCAGAAGCTCAACAAGGATCGCCAGGGCGGGCGCTTCGCCTACCACGCATGACGCGCAGGGGAATGGCAGCGGTCGTCACCCGTTACACCCAGTGGGACGGGACGCAGCGGCTCAAGCTCGACGCCGACAAGGTGTTCGAGAAGCTGGCGGAGTACCTGTCGTACACCGACGACGTGCGCCAGGCGATGGACTGGATGATGCGGCAGGGAATGGACTTCGACGGCGTCAAGGTGATGGGCCTCGAGGAGTTCATCGAGCAGCTGCGGCAGGAGATGCGCCAGCGCTATCGCGACTTCAATCTGAAGAGCGCGCTGTCGGAGATGGAGCAGAAGCTCGAGGACATTTTGAATCGCGAGCGCGGCACGCTCGAATCGCTCAAGGGGCAGAAGCCGGGTATCGAGGAGAAACAGCGCGAGTTGTCGCGCATGCCGCGGCGGCTGTCGGAGGCGATGCGCAAACTCGAAAGCCACGAGTTCGAAGACGCGCAGGCCAAGGAAGATTTCGACAAGCTGCTCGAGGAATACGAGAACATTCGCGACCTCGAAAATTTTCGCGATCGCAATCAGCACATGTTCCACGGGCCCAAGAGCCTAGGCTACGACGACGCGCTCGAGCTGATGCGCGAGATGGAGCGGATGCGCCAGCTCGAACAGGACCTGATGTCGGGCAACTTCGATACGATCTCGATGGAAGACCTCGAGCAGATCCTCGGCCAGCAGGCGAGCAAGGATTTTCAAAATCTCAAGCAAGTGATGGTCCTACTGACCCAGTCGGGCTATATGGTGCCGAAAGGCGACCATTTTCAGCTCTCGCCCAAGGGCGTGCGGCGAATCGGTCAGCTCGCGCTGCGCGACATCTACCAGAACCTGCTGAAGGATCGATCGGGTGGGCACGTCACCGACCATCGCGGCGTCACCGAGATGCGGCCGGAGCAAACCAAGCCTTACGCATACGGCGATCCGCTCAATCTCAACCTGGTCGCGACGCTGAAGCACGCGCTCGCGCGCAAGGCTGGCGTGCCGCTCGAGTTGCGGCCGGAAGATTTCGAGATATACGAAAACGATTACGCCAGCTCGTCGTCGACGGTGTTGTGCCTGGATATGTCGTGGTCGATGAGCTGGGAAGGGCGATTTGCGGCGGCGAAGAAAGTCGCGATGGCGATGGAGACGCTGATTCGCTCGAAGTTCCCGCGCGACTTCTTCTCGATCGTCGGCTTTTACACGCGCGCAGTGGAATTGAAGCTCAAGGATCTGCCCGAGGCGTCGTGGAATATGGGCGATCCGTTCACCAACCTCCAGGACGGGCTGCGTCTCGCGTCGGATCTGCTGGGACGGCATCCGTCCCGCAATCAGCACATCATCGTGATCACCGACGGGCAGCCGACCGCGTATTTTCTCAACAAGCGGCTGTACTGCGAATGGCCGCTGTCGTTTGGCGGCATCAGCATGCGCGCGGCGCAGGAGACGCTGAAGGAAGTCGAGCGAATTACCCGCAAGGGAATCACCATCAACACCTTCATGCTCGACGATTCGCCGAGTCTGCGCGCCTTCGTCGACAAGATGACGCAGATCAATCGCGGACGCGCGCTCTTCACGCGTCCCGACCATCTCGGCGAATACATGCTGGTCGACTACCTGTCCAAAAAGCGCAAACGCGTCTGAGGGCGCGTGCGTACGCCGAGATACGCTCGGCCCTCACGCATTCCGCAAAAGGTGTCATACGTGGATTACGCCGGATCTCCGTGTTGAGGCGCCGAGTACGCCCAGACCGGTCGTTTGCTACCTGCTATTTTGACTTTCTGGCGCCTAAGCATCGGCGGCCGCGCTTGAACCAAACTCAATAGGGGCTGCGTCAGGTCGGTGCGGCGCAACTGATGGCCCTTCTCGGACGCGGTGTCCACAATATCGTGATAAGTTCGAGGCTCTGCGAAGTATCCATCGTCGAGCAGTTCATCCAATACCGAACGAGCCCCACCACCATTTCTGGCCGCGCGCTGAACCGCTCCTGGACTCCCTTCAGAATTTGGCGTGTTTGTTCCTCGCGAGGGAGCTGCTCGCCGAGGCACTGATGACCGCTCCGCGAATCGACCTGCTGCCGCGGTTTCCCCTCGATTCGTAATATAATAGTTGTCCGGCTGATCTGGGCGAGCGGCGAGCAATCCTGCTCGGACCGTGTCTTTGATGTCCCGCGGCAGGTTCTTCGGTGCAGCTTCTCCAGCCGAAACGAAAAGGTCTCGAAGGCTTCGCGCGGTGAACGACTCCGATCCCTGAGCGCGAAGATAGAGACCGAGGGCCGTAATTTTCTCTGGGTTTGTCTTTGCGCCCGCGCGATCAAGATACTCGCGAGGCGACTCGCCCAAATTCGCGACGACGACGGGTGGGGCAGCGGGTGATTGAAGTCCCGACGTTTGCGTGAACATGGTCTGTGCCTTTGAACCAAGCAGGATTCCGAGGATTCGGAGAACAAGAGCTTCCTCCACTTCGCGTTTCAGGGTGAGCCCTGGGCCTTCGATATGTATGCTAAAATCTGACATCTGCGACCTCCTGTCGGATGATATGACATTGTATTATCGTCGCTTGGATTGTCAACTACGATACATCCTGTCATACGACTGATTCAGCTCGGTCAATTCCGAATTGTCGAATCGAGCTTGTGGATATGTTCGTTGAGCGCGGGTCGTAGAATTCCTATAAACTGGCACTCTGATGGCGGTGGTTGTTGAGGCGGTAGAGAGTCGCGATAAGCGAAGACCTCCTTTGAAATGGGCGGGCGGCAAACGATGGCTCGTCCCGCACCTAGCTCGTCTTTGGGATCGTCACCGGACTCGTCGCTTGGTCGAGCCTCTGTGCGGTGGCTTAGCAGTCTCACTAGGATTGATACCTGACAGAGCACTCATAAACGACATCAACCCTCATTCGATAAACTTCTATCGCTGGCTCAAGAAAGGTCTCCGCATCACTCTGAGGATGCGAAGCGACGAGACATGGTTCTACGCACAACGTGCCCGCTTTAACGAACTTATTCGCGATGACAGGGTGAATAGCAAGGAAGCGGCCAGCATTTTCTATTATCTGAATCGTACTTGCTACAACGGCCTATGCAGGTTCAACAGCAAGGGCGAGTTCAATGTCCCGTACGGCCGCTACACAAACCTCAACTACAAGACCGACTTCACAGAATACGTTTCCGCCTTCGCTCAGTGGGATTTCACTTGTTCCGATTTCGAAAAGCTTCCTTTGGAGCACGATGATTTCGTCTACGCCGATCCACCTTATGATGTCCAGTTCACGTCCTATTCAAAGGAGAATTTTGAGTGGGACGATCAGGTGCGATTGGCCGAAAGGCTGGCTCGGCATCGCGGTCCCGTGGTTCTATCGAATCAAGCTACCGACCGAATCCAAGAACTGTACAGAAAGCTAGGATATAAATTCACCATTCTGCCCGCCCCACGAATGATTAGTTGCACTGGCGATCGGACGCGCGCTCAAGAAGTTCTCGCGACCCGAAATGTGTATAGGTAGAGAATCCTAGCGGCCGGCCGCCTGGCGCGTCTCGATCGACGCGGGCATCGTCCAGGTTCCGCCAATTTGGCGTAGGACGATTCGATCCTGCTGATCGCCGGCTGCCTTGATTAGCCGCTGCAGCGGTTCTTCCATCGGTTCTTTCGACAGCTTGAAGGTGCCCCAGTGAATCGGCAGGAGGTAGTGCGCGCGTGTCGATTGGAACATCGCCCAGACCTGTTCCGGATTGGCATGATTGAGGATCCACGGATCGTAGGCGCCAATCGAAAACACGGCCACATCCGGCGGCATCGCGGCGAGGCTCGCGAACAGGTCGGTGTCGGCGCTGTCGCACGCCAGCAGCATTCGACGGCCGTCTTTTTCAAGCACATAGCTGTTGAAGCCGTAGTCTTCGCCAAACGGCGGCCATCGCTTGCCCCAATGCCGCGCGCCCATCGCTCGGACGGTGAGTCCTTTGACGACGGTGCTCTCGCCCCACTTGAGCTCGCGCACGTCTTTGAAACCGAGCGGCGCGATAATCTGCGAGCATTTATCGCACGCGACGACGACCGCGGTCTTCGGCAGCGCCTTCAGTGAAGGCACGTCGAGATGGTCCATGTGCGCGTGCGTTATCAGGATGACGTCGAGCTGCTGCAGCTGCGAAGGAGCCAGCGGCGGATCGACGTGCCGTTTCGGACCGATCGTGAGAATCGAGTCGATCGACATGCCGACGCGCGAGAACAGGCTCGGGTCGGAAAGCACGCGCGTGCCGAAAAAATTCATGAGCACGGTAGCATGGCCGAGATTGGCGATCGTGAGCGCGTTGTCGGGCCAGGATGCGGGCTCGGGGTGCGGATGCGAGAGTTCGGGCGTAGCGTTCATGTTCTGAGAGTACGACCTGGCGGCGAGCAGTGCTAGCGCAAAAACTGCGACGATGACGATTAGTCGTGCCAGTGGCCGTGGCTGGCGGGACGAATTCGAATTCACTTCTCCTTCTCAGGTTTGAAGCAGGGGAGTTCCTTCACGAGCACATATGAGTATGTGCGTTCGCGCCATTTGAAGGTGCCGATGCCCGTGCCGAACGCGGTGGTCATCGAATCGAACTGCTCGCTGTCGGACACGTTGACGACATCGGATGGAGCATAGGCGAGATACTGCGGCTGATCGGTCTTGAGCACCTGGTACAGCGGCGGATTGAAGAAGAGATTGGTGATGCCGGGCTTCGGCTGCCACGCGTCCTGCGGTGAATCCTGGGTCTGGCTGCGCACCACTATCCAGATCGGATCGCCGCTGGTCTCTGCGATTTTCCACTGCCGCGATTCGATCACGCCATCCTTGGTCTTGCGAACTTCCTCGACGCCGATCGGAGCGCGCACGAGTTGATCGCATTCCTCGGGGTTGTCTGCCTGGGTGATTCCGCCTCCGTTGTTTTTTTTCATCGCGACCTCGGTGCTGATGACCTCCGCGCTGCCGGCGGCAGCCATTGGCGCTACGGTGGTGACCAATCCGACTGCGCCGGCCGCGACGCATCCCGAGCATGCTCCCGCCAGCGCGACTAGTATCGCGAAAGACACGATCCTGCGCGCGATGAATTGAGCTACGGCTTGCGTGCGATCACCATCGAGGACGTGAACGGAGGACTTGGCAGCGCCTCGTGCTTGATGTCGACGAAGCCGGCGTCTTCGAGCCATCGCGAGACTTCGTCGAATGAATAGTCGCGCCCGCGAGTGGTGAGCAGCAGGTAGAGAGCGAAGATCGCGCCCGCCGTCGGCGAAGTGAGGTCGGGATTCATGATGTGATCCTTGACGATCATCATGCCGCCAGGTTCGAGCGCGCGAAAGCATTTGCGGAACAGTTGAGTGTTGGTCGTTTCATCTTCACTGTGAATTATATTCGACATGAACAGGGCTCCGCATCGGCCCGGGAACTCGTCGTACAGGTAGTCGACGCGCACCAGATCGAGGCGTTCCAACATGGCGGGTTCGCGTTCGGTGAGGATTCGGCGGGCGACTTCGAGCGTTGCAGGCAGGTCGTAGATTTTTGCGCGGAGATGAGGCCATCGGTGGAGCATCGCGACGGCATAGGTGCCGGGGCCGCCGCCGATGTCGGCGAACGTCGAGACGCGGCTCAGGTCGAGCCGGTTGGCGACGTAAGCCGGATCGCCGCGGGCGCGCGTGAGGCTGTCCATCGCGCGAATGAATCGCTCGGTCTCCTCGGGTCGGCTCTGGAACATGTCGGTAGGGCGCGCGGGCGCACCGGTGCGAATGACTTGATCGAGATGCGCCCAGGTTTCGAAGATCGCTTCGTCGAACAAGATCAAACCGCCAAGGTATTCGGCGGACGAGCGCAGCAGGTAGCGCCGCGACACC
>Ga0210393_10000969_pt1 | contig 24707 bp, 21 predicted proteins | sample IncBWC27OmetaG_FD_160068 | JGI IMG/M metagenome (GOLD analysis project Ga0210393, IMG submission 160068) | Forest soil microbial communities from Barre Woods Harvard Forest LTER site, Petersham, Massachusetts, United States - Inc-BW-C-27-O ... | reverse complement strand
GCGCTGTCCGGTCGCTCAATTCCACATAGGAGTGTCCAATCTCAGCAGCGATCCGCGGCCACAAATAGCGCTCCCGAACTCGTGCTTGGCCATTTCGCCCTGCCACTGTTCGAGTCCGCGCGTCGGAAAGGAGGAAGCGTAGCATCCGCGCGAGGTCCGCTGCGTCTCCAGGCTGAAAGGTGAAGCCAGTGCCATCGATGACTTCCCGGTTTTCAGGAATGTCGCTAGTCAATACGCACACAGCGGCGCCCATGGCGTCTAGGAGAGCCAGTGAGAGGCCTTCGAGGTCGGAAGGCAAAACGAATAGTGCCGCATTTGTCAGCAATTCATCGAGGGCAGCGCCGTGAACCCAATCAAGGAATAGAATCTGGTCGCTCTGATGCTTGCGCAATTCATCGACGTAAGCGCTTGTGTAACTCGATCCGCCAGCGAGCACGAGCTTGGCAGATGTGTCTAGTTTTTCGTAGGCCTCAATCAGCAGATGGCAATTTTTCTCGGGTGAAAATCTGCCCAGAAACAGAATGTAATTGTCGGGTTCCAGCCGCCACTCTGCAACTTGCGACGGAGCGACGCGTGTGCGGAGCACCGATCCGTTAGGGACGTATGTAGTTTCGACCCCGTACCTTGTCTGGTAATGGCGCTGCAGAGCTCGCGAGACGACCATGGTGCGGTTGGGCAGCCGCGCGGACGCGAGTTCTCCGAGGCGAAGAGTAAACGAGGCAAAACGCCCCCACTTCTTTCGCTGCCAATCTTGTCCCTGAACCGTGACGATCGTCTTCTTCCCGACCAGACGCGGGAAGAACGAAAACAGCGCCGGACCCTGCGCATGGTAGTGCACGATGTCGCAACCGCGAAACATTACGTGGACTGTGCTCAGCCAGGTATGCACGAACGTCTCAAGGTGCTTCGAGCGAAACGTAGGCAGGCGAACCAGGCGCATGCCTTCGTACTTGGGTAGCGCCGGAGTGAAGTAACTTCGACAATACACGGTGACATCGTGGCCCATTTCTACCAACCGCTTGCCAACCTCCTCGTAATAGGTCTCGATCCCGCTGTACTTTGAAACGGTACCGCGCCCGCCAATAAACGCGATGCGAAGCGGCGCAGGGCTAACGGGCGGAACTACGGCTTTTCGGGCGGGGGGCCAAGGCCTCATCTGGGTATACAGGCGCATCATTGCGCGATAGTGAGCTTCCGGCGTGTGTTGGGTCTGCACGAATCTCCGGGCTGTTACTCCCATTTGAATTGCTAACTCGGGCCGCTCTACGAGGAATGAGATAGCTTTCCCCAGTTGTTCCACATTTCCCGCTGGATATAAAAGTCCGGTCTCACCCTGGTCCACCAGTTCACGGCGTGACCCGAGGTCCGACGCTACCACCGGGCGTCCCCAGGCGTAGGATTCGAGAATCGTCTTGCCAAGGGTTTCATATGCTCGCGAGGGTAGGACAGTAAAGCGCGACGAGGCGATCATGTAGTCCAAGACTTTGCCGCCGACATGGCCGACAAATTTCACGTTAGTCAGATACAGTTCGCGAGCCAGGCTTTCGAGCTCAGGCCGCTGCGGCCCATCGCCGGCAATCTGGAGTTGGACTTGCGGCAGATGCTTCATAGCCCACAAGAGGTCGGCAACCCCTTTTTCGGGCGACAGGCGGCCGAAGTAGAGAATTGGCGCGTTCGGTGCAGCATTTGGCGCAGCTTGCGCGGGCAATTTCTGGAAATGGGGAAGAACAGCAATCTTCTTTGCGCTGAAACCATTTTGGACAAGTTTCTCTCTGGCGAAACGGCTGGGAGTCAAGAACTGATCGATACACTTCCTGTAAGTTCCCAACCAACGATGGAAGTAGGCTTCGGCCATCAGCAGCAGCGCCGAACCTGGCGGCCCGGCGTAACAACCTTCGGTTAGAACGTGCCTGAACTGTCCGCCGCGACAGCGCTCACACGCTCGTCCTTTTGCGACCATGTTGTAAGTGGGGCAGAGCAGTTTGAAATCGTTCAGGTGATAGAGCACAGGCACGCCCTGCGCCTTGAGCTCCCAAAGAATCGACGGGGACAGGTGATGATAGATGTTACGCACATGGGCGATGTCGGGACGAAAAGCAGCAATGACCTTCTTCAGACGCTGCCGAGCGTCAGTGGAATAGATGGCGTGCGCCGCGAGTTTTGCCCGTGCCATCCAGCCTTGGGGAGGGCTCTTGAAATCGATGTAGGGCACAAAGTACTCGTCGTAGGGCGTGGGTTGACCGCGAGAGTCCGCCATGGAAAACAGCGCGACTTCGTGGCCCTGAGCTCGCATCAAGTCCATGAGCTCGAACATGTAAACCTCAGTACCGCTGAAGGGAAAATTGTATTTATTGCAATAAAGAATTCTCATAGGAAGGGTGCTCCGTGGTTGGTCTGATATTGGTAGGGCGGATGTGCGAAAGAATAAGATCGCAGAAAGCTGCTAGATTTTTTTCGCGGTTGAAATGCTGAAGCACATGCTGCCGAGCGGCACGGCCAAGCGGGCCGAGTGCAGATTCGGAGCGGTGGACCAACTCAACTCTTGCCACAAAGTCTTCCAGCGAGCCCGGGCAATAAAGAAAACCGTTCTTGCCGTCTAGTACCAGTTCAGGAATGCCAGTGATCCTGGGTGCGAGCACGGGTATGCCGCGCACCATTGCCTCCATCAGCACCAACGGAATACCCTCACTGCGGCTGGTCAGCACGACCAAGTTGGCAGCGCCGTAGCGGATGTCGAGTTGGTGGCGCGACAAATGACCAAGAAGGCGGACCTCGTCTTGGAGGTCCAACTCCCGAATCAGCCCTTCAATCGATACCCGCTCTGGACCGTCGCCTGCGATCAGGCAAACGAAGGGGAGGCCGCGGTTCTTCAGCATACGGCATGCTCGAATCATGAAGTCGTGGTCCTTAACCGGATGCAACCGTCCGACTGCAAGCATGGTCAACGGACCTCCAGGGGAAACTTTGATGGGATTGTTGCCCGGGTCGACCCCCGTGCGTCGAACTATGATTTTGGACGGCTGAATCTCGGGATAGCGTTCGAGAATATAGCTTCGGTTGAATTCGGAGATGGTTACGCAAAAACTGCACTGCTTCAGCTTTATATCGAGATATGCTGGATGCAGCAGCAAGTCCGATCCATGCAGCGTCATGCTGAAGTCGATTCCCAGCAACCGGGCGGCGACCATTGCGATCCACGATGAGAAATACCCGTGGTGCACATGGATGTGCTCGGGACGGGATCCCCTGATCAGGAGCGCGTAGTAGAGTCCAAACCAGGTATGTAGAAGAGCGCGCAGCCGCCGAGTGAACGGCTCGCTGCCCCCCAACATCGCCCGATAAAAGAAATCCTTGAGCAAATGGAGTTTCAGGATGCACAGGAAGGCAGCGTAAATTGCCAGCTTGAGACGGATGGGTTGCAGATACAGAGTCTCAGTGGTGAAGACTCCGAGGTCGGAGTCGAGGGCAGTAGGGGTAGAGCGTGCGCTGCATGAGATCACTGTGACGCCGCGTCTGCGGAGTTCGCGAATTTCGTCAGTTACGTAAGGCTCGACCGGAGAGGGGAACTGATTCGCCAGATAGGCAACTGTTGGCATTAACTTGCCAAAGCAACGAGCCGTGTTTCTGTGTGGCGGCGGTTTTGTGCGGCGAGCAGACCAGCCAGCGTGAACAGAAAACCATTCACGAATTGGTAATTCATCACCACAAAAGACGCGTTCAGTAAGTAGACGCCTAGAATCAGTGGCCACAATGTGGTTCGAAATTCATCATCCAGAAACGTGCCGAGTGTAAACGTCGTGGCCCGGTTAAGGCGTCGACCCACTTTGAACAGATCAACCACAATCCATAGGTATAGGACCAAACCAACGAGACCGTATTGGACGACGATCTCAAGATACGTATTGTGAAAAAAGAACTGCTCCTGGTGAAAGTCGCTGATTCTTTTGGAAAGCTCGGTTTGCATCTCAGCCGCGCCCCATCCAGCCAGCGGTTTCTGAAGGAACATCTCAAAACCGGCTTGATAGATCTCCATCCGGAAGATCACCGGGCCGCGTTCTTCCAGCCGATCAGTCAGCGAAGCGTTACGATCCGCAAAAGTGACGGCAGTTGCGAGTCCTATGCCGCCAGCGATCACGAGGCACAGACAGACGCGCCGCAACCGGCGGCTTGATGAACAAAAGAGCAGGCCTAAGATTGACAAAGCAAAGGAAAGCCAGACGGCCCGCGTCTTGGTGGCGACAATTGCCAGGGGCAATGATGCCAGGAAGAAGAGCGCCAGCAGTGCCCGCAGCCGTTTGCGCCGAAATGAATTGAGGGCAAGCAGGCCGAGCAAATTCAGTGCGACACCGTTGGCCACAGCCTGCAGAAATGGTCCACGTGCACGATCGGCGTGATAGCCCAAACTTTCATCGAGAATGTAACGGGGGAAGATGAATTGCTTGGCATCGATCATGAAGAAAATGGCGGTTAGACTCAGGTATCCAAGCACGACCAGAGAAAACGTCTCAAACCTTCGCAGCGACTGAGCGTCGTCGAAGATGTAGGCCGCCAGATGATAAAGAGCAAAGGGCACCAGCCATTTTGCCGCAAACAAGCTCCAGTTCTCAGCGTCATTGGGTTGCGAAACCACGCCGTAGAACGCCAGCAGAAGCATCGCCAGCATGGGCCATGTAACCGGGCCGCCTAGTCGGAGCGGTTGCCGCAGCACACATACGCGCAGGAGCACGACCAGAATCAGGAAGCCAAACGCAAATCGATCAATGGAATGGAAATTGAAGTCTGGCGGATGGAAAAGCATCAGCATTAACGTCGCTAAGAAGAGGATAGAAGGCGCCACGATCAATGGGTGCAGCAGCCGGAAAGAACTGCTGACCGCCCATGCCGGGACAACACTCCCAGGAATTCGAGTCGTCGTGTGTGCGACTGAGGACGTGCTATACCCCGCTTCCGTGTAGAACTACGGAAATCGTTTTGTACAGAATCTGGAAGTCCCTCCAGAGGGTCCAGGTTCGTATATATTCCAGATCGAGAGCCAGGCCGCGCTCAAATGATGGATCGCGACGCGCGGTAACTTGCCACAGTCCAGTAAGCCCTGGCGGTACGTCCAAGCGCTGTAGATCGCCGAGGTCGTAGCGCTCGAAATCATCGAGTGGGTGAGGCCGCGGCCCCACCAGGCTCATTTCACCGCGCACTACGTTCCAGAGCTGCGGCAGTTCATCCAAGCTGTAGCGGCGGAGAAATCGTCCCGCCCGGGTAACCCTGGGATCGTCGACCATTTTGAAAAATGGCCCCTGACGCTCATTGGTGGCTCGCAGAAGTTCTTTTAGTTTGTCCGCATTGGCGTCCATGGTGCGGAACTTGTAGCATCGGAACCGCCTTCCTTTCAAACCTGCCCGTTCGGCTTGATAAAGCACAGGCCCTGGTGATTCCAATTTAATTACCAGCGCGATGATTGACAGTAACGGGGCTGCGAACACCAGGGTTGTGGCGGCCGAAACCGTGTCTACTACCCGCTTGAGGAACAAACCGAACTTCGGCATGCGTTCCGCGCGCAAGGTTAGGACCGGAATGTTGCCGAACTTCTCAAACACGAGCGGATCGTCCGGCTCAAATCCGAAGAGATCAGGAACCACTTTTACATCGAGCTGGTTGCGCCGCGCCTCTCGAATCACCCGCCGCGCTAAGTCGGGCTGGTACGGGGCGGTGAGAATAATCTCATCCACAAAATCGGTGCGCGCGATGCTTGCGAGATCGTCGAGCCGCCCGTGCACATCGCCGCCGATGGGCTCATTCTGGTCAAGAAAGCCCATGACCGAGCGACGGCAGGAGATGTCCTGGCTTATGTAAGCTGCGAGCTGGCGACCGACCGGACCTGCTCCTATGATAAGGACGTTTCGCACGTCACGCCCGCTCTGCGATGATTGAGCTGGCACGCATCTCCAGCGCCTTCTCCATGCGAGCATGAATAGGAAATTAAGGGGAGCACTTGCGGCCAGGGTTGTGAGAGAGATCAAGTGAGGCCCGGACCATCCCACCGCGGCGATAACCAGTGCTGCGGACCAAAAGACTACCTTTGCCAGCACTAATTGTTCCTGCTGCGGTATTTGAATGGTCTCGGGGTGATAAAGCCGTTCCGAAAAGCCCAGCAAAGTAAAGAGGGATCCGTAGACCAGCAGCAATCCAGGCCCGGCAGTGGGAAACGGTTCGGGACGAAGCAACGAAGCCGGATCACGGTAAATCACGAACTCCAAAAGCAATATCAGATGGCCAACCGCGGCAAAGCCAAAGATGATTAGGAAAAAGTCTGCACTTACTTGCCGCGCGAGATTCCAACGCTGGCCGTGAACCGAAAGTCTGGGAAAGAACGCCTCTGCGATGATTTCAGAAAGATGGCGCTTCCTCGGTTCTCCGAGGGCGTCCTGCCCTTGCCAATCCCAGAATCGCCCATCGACGGTGACTGAGGATTTCTTCCGGGAAACCTCGCCGGCCGCTGCTTGCGCTCCGGGAATGAGGCGGGAGGGAGACGCAAATTTGCGGATCGGCGTTACGGGCCTGATTGTTAAGGGGGAACGCACTTCAGATCATCTCCAGTTCGTATCCTTCTATAGTGATAGCAACCGCGCGCTGGATAGATTCAATGGAGATCACGAGGTTCTTTTCCCCGCGCTGTTCCAGGATTCCTTCGAGGCCATCCAGGCAGCCACCTCGAATCCTTACCTTCTGTCCGACTTTCAGAAAAGCGTGGAGGGCACACGGGACCTTCTGGGATAGCAGCCTTTGCAGATCATGAATTTGCTTAACCGGAATTGGAATTCCTACTCCTCGGAAGCCAACCAGGCCAATGATCCCTTCAGTGTGCAACAGTTCCATTCGCAACCCGGATGACAAATCAAAATGCACGAACGTGTAACCCGAGAACAGCGGAACGTAGACGGATTGACGGCGATCGCTCCAGTGGTGGAATTCTTCGAGCAACGGAAGGAACGTCTGTATGCCTTTACGTTGAAGTTGAGCGGTTACCTTTCTTTCAAAGCGGTACCGGGTTTGAATCGAATACCACTGCGCTTCTGCAAGGGTGAATGGTATAGAAAAGTTGGGTACAGCTGTCATCAAGACGATTCTTTAAGCGCGGCTCCGCTAATTGAGTCCCGACTGATTTTTGGTCTGTTTCCCACGAAGTTTCTAAGTTTCCTACCACCAGAATTCTTGTTTCGCGCTTTTGCCTAAATGATGACCCAGTCCATCGCGCAGCTCCTCAAACTGATCACACCGAGTTACAATTTTCGATAAATCGTCTCGGGGATGGGGAACGTTCGCTCGCTAAGCACCGCTCCGAGTAGACGAGCATTGGCCGCGTGCAATTTTTCCTTAACTTTTTGAGCAGCCACGCGCCGGGTGGAGTTCGCCTCTACAACCAGCACCATGCCGTCACAAAGACTGGCCAGCAATGCGGCCTCGCTGCCAACCGCGGCGGGCGGCCCGTAGAGGATTGTGTAGTCGAACGTATGGCGTAGTTCGGTAAGTCGTTCGCGCAGCCATGCGCCCGACAAACCATTTTCGTTTTCGCCGACAAAGTCACTTCGCGGAATCAGCCACAATTCGTTGGAAAGTTGACGGGATGGATCCCGGAAAGCAGAAGTCTTCTGATTCGCGATTAGACCGTGACCATTTTTCTCGACAACCTGCTCCAATCCAGGACCGTTAAGATTTGCTTCTACGAGGCATGTTGTTCCCCGTACTTGTGCGGAAAGAGCCAGACCGATCTGCATGCAGATCGAGCTGATATCAGTCTCGCGATCGACAGGGCTCACAACTATCTGATGCGCAGGCTTTGGCCATCCCGGAAGAAATACCTGCCGAACCAAACCGCGGATCTGCTCCTCGGCGAAGGACTCGGAATTCCAAACTACGGGTCCGGTCTGGCGGTATCCTTCGCGTTCAACTTCGATGGCGGCTGGCTCGTACACGTCATCCAGCGTCTGCGGCAATAAATCGACAAATGTGCTCATTGTCCCTTTCGTGGAGCAAGTGTTCGTGCGATTTCTGACTCGGTCGTCCGATCATTCATAAAAAACTCCCGATGTGCTTCCATCTCCAATGTTGTAAGAGCGCCTGGTTTATTCGTTTCTGCGCGGCAGCGAAGCCAACACCGGACTTCCCAAATAAGCAACGATCTCGTCCGGAGTTCGAAAAGCTGGATTCAGGTAGTCAGCAACAAAAGCCAGCGTGATACCTACTGTGCTTGCACCCGCCAGGCCCATCAATCCGAAGCCCAGCGAGGAAAGCTCAGGGAGCGCGGGGATCGCAGGCTGCTCGGCGATGGTTACATTGAGAATGCCTCCCTGATCCAGCGCATCTCCAATCCTTGCCTCCTCACGTTTGTTGAGGTAAAGCAGATATTTTTCTTCGCTCGACTTCAAATCGTGCATCAACTGTTCCTGCTCGATGGCGCGATCGCCCAGTTGACCCGCCGCTTCCCGGTAGTGCATCAGTAAAGTGTTTTCGGCTTCGGCGTGTGCGCTCATCGCGGTCAGTTCGACCTGAGTCTTTAGTAGTTCGCCTCTGGCCCATTCGTGATCCGGATGCTGGTCGCTGCTGCGCTCCCGAATTGGAGCCTTATCTTCGGCGGCGATGGAAGCTTTGGTTTCCGCAATCTCCTGGTCGAGTTCCTGAACCGGCCGATAAGAAGGCTCGTATTTGGCCAGGAGTTCAGTCCGACTCAGCTGCAACTCAAGCAGTTGCGCTTTCATTTTTTGCATCAGTTGGGGATTGTCGGAGTCACGCATTACCGTAGTGATCCGATCAGGCAACAAGCTCAGTTTCTTCTCCAGGATGCGCGCGCGCTCGGTGGACACAGCGATCGATACCTGCGTTTGGCGAGCATCCGCATCCGCTTCGCTCAGTTTTTGAAGTGCTAAGTCGCGCTCCAGAGCCGCTGATGTCACTCCTTGATCGGCCCCGAACCTCATGAGTTGCAACTCTGTTTCTTCCAGAGCGCTGCGCGATTGAACGACTTGCTGATCAAAGAACTTGAACTCTCCTGAGGGACGGTGCAATTGTTCGTGGCGTTCCAGATACGCGGACGCCAGGGAGTGAAGCACGTTTGCTGCCTGAACTGGATCGGAGTATTTGTAACTCACGGTGATCAGGGTTGCTTTTTTCACCGGTTCGACTGTCAGCCGCTTATCGATGCGACGCACCGCTCGAGCCAGTTGTCTTTCCTGGTTGTCACCGAGCAGACTCCAGAACCACGAATGCCCCTCAGAAATCAGGCCGGCACGCCGCACGACTGTCCGCAAGATTTCGTCGTCGTGCAGCAGTTCCACTTCCGAATTCAGTTCTTCTTCGGTCACGCTCTCGCGTTCGAATTCCGCCTGGCTTGGCGTCGAAGTGACCACGGGATCGACGCGGCCCCGACGGACTAGCACCTTCATTTCTGATTTGTAAGGGGGCGCGATCAACCCGTAGAGGAATATCGCCACGAAGACGCCGACGAATGACTTCAGCGCTAGTCGACGTTGCCGAAAAACCACTGACAGCAGGTCGCGCAGGGTGGGGGAAGACACATGCACCGATCTCGGGATGATTCTAAGGTCCTCCGCCATATGAAAGTCCAAGTGCTCATTTCTGCTTCTGTTGCTTTATCGTCGGGGACTGATCCCGATGGTTGCGAATACATTGTCCCCTAGAATTGTGTCGGACTCGCGTACATACTCATGCTGGAAGTGGGCAAATACTGTTTGATCTTGGAAATCAGATTTTGCGGCACGAATAAAAAGTCGCCGGGTTTGAGGCGAATATCCTCCGCCAGAGTCCGTGATTTCATGATTTCCTTTACATCCAGCAAGTGCGATTCGACGAGATCGTCAGAAACGCGTCGAAACAGCACGATCTGAGAGTGCTTGGCCCGCGGGGTGAGACCTCCCGCAATGGCCACCGCTTCGGTCACGCTGATATCCGAGCGTAATTCGTATTTCGCGGGATGATTCACCTCGCCACCCACGATGAAATACGGTTTGTCAAAATCCTGGAGCGCGATCGTGACCTCGGGGTCACGCAACACGCCTGTATAGGCCCGGCCAATGGCTGCTTCCAACTCGGGAACCGTTGCGCCCTCGGCAACCAGCTGCTTCACGCCTCTCAAGGTGACGTACCCATCCGGCTGCACGCTTACGGTTTGGTCAAACTCGGGCGAGAAGGTGAAAGAAACTACTACAACATCACTTTTGCAAAGCCGGTAGAGCGGACGCCGCACCCCCGTCAGGGCTGGATTCGATTTAGGATTCCTAGCGCCGTCCGCCACACCGGATTTCGTGGTGACCGCTGGCCCCGTCTGTGCAACAGCCGTGCTTGGCTGCTGTTCTTGAGCCACGACCACCAACCCCTGCTGCACAGAGCAGCAGCTGAGAGCGAGAACGCAATAGACCACATTAAAGTCGATCTTCATTTTTCCGTTCAGGCCTCGACTCGCCACCGAGGAACTGCAACCTTTCTATGGGATTCGTCGAACATCCTGAACTTATCGTGGTGTGCCATAAGTGGCAAGACATGGGAAGCGCCGTACACGAAGGTATGCAGTTAAGACGAAGGCCGCCTCGATCTCCGATCTGCGTCGAACGGCATCGCAAGCTATAACCACTACGGGCTTTACAGAGCACAAAAGTTGAGATTCGCCCGCGGCCAGCCGGTTCAGCGCCTACTACTTCGGTCGCACCGCCTAAAGTGGACTTGACGAAACTCGTTCATGGAGGAGCGCTGAGTTCCTTCGGCTATGCGCAGAGTTCCGATCAGCGTAGCGGCGTGCAATAACGGGAAAAGCTCAGAACTGTTATGGGCTCCAGGAAGGTTTTCCACACAAATAAGGCTTGCTGGGGCGTCCCCATGTCACAGCATTCCGATCGGCTCAACCTCTATCATTAACGAATCAGTTATAACGGAGATGTGAGCTATGGAGTCTGCACGCGTTAGCATTTCGACTACGATTGGCGTCCTGGTAGCCGACTCCAATCAGATGCAGTGTCAGCTATTGGTGGGCGCGTTGCGCCGGCGCCCGGAATTCCGCGTGAATTCTTGCGGCGTGGATATGAATCTGATCCTCAGGGCCGTGGCAGATTTTCAGGTCGACGTAATCCTCATGAATGCGGATCATCCCAAGCTAGCCGGCCAGGATATGGCCAACGTTCGACGCTTGCATCTGGCTTATCCGCAAATCGCCAAAGTCTTGGTCCTAAGCGAATCGAATCGCGACTCGGTTGTGAATGCCTTCCGCTCCGGTGTAAAAGGACTGTTCTGCTTTGCCGACTACCCCTTTCGCTTGCTGTGCAAGTGCATCCAGAGTGTTCATCAGGGACAGGTGTGGGCCAATAGTCAGCAGTTGCAGTACCTGGTTGAGACCGTAACCCACGTTCCTTCTTTGAGGGTGGTGAATGCTCATGGAGTTGGGCTGCTCACTCCGCGCGAAGAGCAAGTCGTGGCCCTGGTTGCGGATGGATTCAGCAATCGTGAGGTAGCCCGCGAGCTCGGGCTTAGCGAACACACTGTGAAAAAATACGTATTCCATATCTTTGACAAGCTGGGAATGTCCAGTCGTGTCGAACTCGCCCTCTATGCGGTCAGTCACGGCGACACGCGGCAAGCCGAATGGGTGGCTGGCGGAGGGGGATAGAAAGTTGGCCGAAAGTTGAGTTGGGTTTGAATCCGCCGCCAAACCCCTGTATAAACGAGGAACTAAACCTCGTGGCCGACAGCCGATCCTATTCTCGCCGATGGACTGTGATTGCTTCCGCCCTGCTATGCTGCGGGCTCGGTGTGGTCGTGCTGTATACGAGACGCAACGCCTTCTTTAGCCCACTTGCAGTAGTAGTTGTGGCTGCTATCGGATTAGCCGCGGTGCTGCTTCAACTCCGCTTTTATAATCGGGGGCACAGCAACCCAGTGCACGCGCCAGCGTGGCTGAATATCCTCGGAGTAGGGTTTGCCCTGGCTGCATTGTTCGCGGATTTCCTGGGTTTGAGTTGGCAGATAGCCGAGGTCGTGGCTCTGGGCGCGGTGGGCAGTTTCGCGATTAGCAGCGCGATGATTCTGCATGCTTTTCGCAAGAATCGGACGGTGCCCAAATAACCTACCCAGCAGAAGTCTACCAAATCATTTTCGAAATACGGTCGCAACGGTCGACCGAAGACGTCGCAGGGTTCAATCCCCCCGAAATTCCACTGCCAGCTTGGTTTCAACTTCGACAGGCTGGCCTTTTGCTTGATACGGTTGGAAGCGCCACCATTTCACGGCTTCGAGGGCTGCGGTGGTGAGTTCGTCGGGGCCGCTGATCGGGTGCACGTCGATGACGGTTCCGTCGCGTCCGATGACGGCGTCGAGGATCACGATGCCTTGTATGTTCGATTGTCTAGCGGCGTCGGGATAGAGCGGTTCGATCTTGTGGATTAATAGCCGTTCCATCGCTTCGGCGGGAACATAGACAGGAGCTTGATGCGAGGGCTTCTGGCTTGGCGGAATCTGCGATTCCAGTTCGCCCCAGGCCCGGCGCCAATGCCACCAGCCGCCGGCCGCTAGCAGGAGTGCTCCGACAACCGCCACCCATGCGGCGCGCCGCAAGATTGGCTGGACGCTCTTTTGAACCGCGATCTTTTGATTGATGCCTTGACCGTGGAAGGCACGCGATTGTGCAGGCATGGCCGCGGGTTGCCCCGGTGAGGGTAGAACGCCGGGAGTTGTCGCGGCTGGATTGACGCCGGACTTCCGTCGCGTCCAGTGCTCGATCAGCGTTTGTTGTTCCGAGGTCAGATTTACAAACTCAAGACCACAATGGAACAGCGCCTGATAGCGAACCACAGCCTTCAGGCGGAACTGCCCGCCGGCATCGGGCAAGCGAAATTCAATGCCAACGGAATCGCCGGGATGAAGCTCCCCGGCCAGCACCAGGCCGACACCGCGCTCACCGAGGGTGACCGAACGCCCGGGGATGGAATAGGGAATTCCTGATCGCAAGACGGTGACATCCGCGGGCACCGCCAACGGGAAGCGAGGAACGCGCCGAGTGTCGGTGAAGACTCGAACCGGTGCCTGCGTCGCTGCCGCGCTCACGGCTCAACCTCTGCCTGTCTCGGCACACCACCCCCGCCGCCTTAACTTGAGGCGTAATAAATAAGTGCTTCGGCCAGAGTTATTGCGTGGAGTATAGCATCGCTCGGTGGGAGATTTCCTCAGCAGTTCGAAACCCGTTGGGACCAGGGACACAAGAGTAACAACGTAAGGTTATCAGAAGTTAGTCAATTGCCCTGATTGCCTTCGACGACCTTTGTGTCCTCACGAACTCAATACCTTGATTCCGCGGACGGAGCAAAGCACGCCGTCGCCAACCTTATGGCCAGCGCTTGGCTGTGTCTTCCCAACCCGCTGCGCGCGCCGGTTGCGGGCTGGCATTGACGGCCGCCTGCGGGATGCGGATAGGCTGCTGCGTAGTTGTGGGACTGGTTAGTGTCGGTTTATTGCTGGTTGCTTCCAGCATCGATTCCTTATCATCGGACAACAAGGGTGCGGCGACTCGTAAGGCCTCAACCTCTTTTTCCAGCCGCGCCAGTTCGAGTTCCTTCTGCCTCAGAACCTCATAGACATTCTTCATACCAGGGTCCCTTCCTCAAATGTGCTTGGGAGAAGCCATTTGGCCGCACTCTAACAGGTATGTTGCTTTTGTCAAGGAGGAACAGGTGGAAAACGGGTTAGCTTGAAGAGACGGCTTCCCCTGCCGGTTGATTCCTGCCTTTGTGGGCTGCCGGTACATCCTCTTGTTGCCACTTGCGCGCCAGTTGGTCTAACTCCCCGAGCACCTTCTGAATGTCCTTCATGCGCTTAGTAATGCCATAAGTGACGGAGGGCGGAATGGTAGGTTCGTAGTCGCGATAAATGAATCCCTTTTGCTCCAGCAGACGCAGCCGCTCCGTCAAAACGCGGGACGAGATGCCCTCGACCTGACGTCGAAGAACCCCAAAGCGGGTGGGTCCGTTGGTCGATAAGGCCCACAGAATGTGCATAGTCCAAGGGCGTGTGAGCACTTCGAGCAATCCACCCATGGGGCACGGAGTAGGCGATTGAGCATAGCGACGCATACATACCTCACTTAGTTACTTTAAAGTGCCTACTTTACAAATAAAAGTAGTTATTTAAAGTAACTTACAAAGAAACAGTTGTCATCTAGTTCGAAATAGCAGGGACGTTTTCGGGTCCCAGAAATTCTTCAGGAGGATCTTTTATGGCCAGCAACTCAATTTCGCAGCGTTCACAAACTGCCAGTGCAGTGCGCACGACAGACTTGAGAGAAGGAGCATCCGTGCGCGCGTTCGTCACACTTGCAGGACGGACACTGTTCTCCATCATTTTCATTCTTTCGGGATTTTTCCACTTCTCCCAGCAGGACATCGCTTACGCCGCCCACGCGGGTGTGCCCATGGCCAATTTCTTGGTTCCCGCATCAGGAATTCTGGCGCTGCTCGGAGGACTCAGCATCCTACTCGGATACCGGGCTAAGATCGGCGCCTGGCTGCTGGTGCTGTTCCTGGTTCCAGTCACGCTCGCAATGCACAACTTCTGGGCGGTGAAAGACCCGATGATGGCTCAGATGCAGATGGCCATGTTCATGAAGAACGTGAGCATGGTTGGGGGCGCATTGCTGATTTCCCAATTTGGAGCGGGCCCGCTAAGTCTGGATGCGAAGCGAAAGTAGTCAGCACTTAGCATCTAGCACTTAGCATTTAGCACTAACACTCAGCGCTGTCCGGTTGGCTAGCAGTAGCGTAGACCCACAAGGACCAAGTGCTAAATGCCAACTGCTGAGTGCTGACTGATGAGTGCCAAGCACTGCTTCATCCTCGCGGAAGTAGTATTCGTCCGCGCTTTGCGACCACTTGTCACATTCTTGTAAACAACCTCACCTTTCCCGAGTCCTAACGTCAAACTAAACAGTCATTTCGGCTTGGACGAATTCCATCTCGTCCCGGAAAACGAGCGTGGTGAATTCGCGTGATCAGACCCGTTTCTCAGATTTTTCTCGAATCGAGCTATGGAACTCGGGAGCACATCGCTGCGTATCTAGGCGCAGGAGTGGTGTGCAAGGCTAAAGCGAATTAATAAAGAAACTGGTCGGGCAAGTTCGGAGGGTGTTGTTATGCATCACGGAGCGAACGGCGGTAACGGGACGGGCAACGGAACCCTTCTACACACCGGGGATCCTCATGTCCAGGAAGTAGTCAAAACAGCCCATGAAGAACTTCGCCAGCTAATGCGTCAGCGGGCTGAAATCATGAAGCGCATTGGCACTCTGAAGCAGACAATCTCAGGGCTCGCTAATTTATTCGGCGACGAAATCCTTGGAGAAGATTTGCTGGAGTTGGTCGATCGCAAAGCCGGAGGACGCCAGCCGGGCTTTACGAAAGCGTGCCGCATGGTTCTGATGGAATCGGGAAGGCCGCTGGCGGTGCGGGAGGTTTGCGAACAGATTCAACAACGTCTTCCCAGCATCTTGGTTCGTCACAAAGATCCGCTGGCCTCGGTGACTACTGTCCTCAATCGACTGGTGGAATACGGCGAAGCATTAAGCGTGGTCCGAGAAAATGGCCGGCGAGCGTGGCAGTGGGTTTCGGATCCACTTCCGGTCGAACAGCGCAGCGCTCCCCTTTCTCAGCTGTAGAGACGCAGCTTCCTGCGCCTGACGCGGCGAGCAGGATCGTTTGAGTTGACGTCATCTGCGTGGGGATGGTCGAAGTTGACGTCATCCTGAGAGGCCGTCAGGCCGCGAAGGATCTAGCGCGCATCACCGAGAATCCTGGCCAGCGCTGGCCTACCGCTACTTTTAGATCCGTGCCACTCCGCGCGAGGTCCTTCACCGGCTGGCGCCGGGTTCAGGACGACTGCCTTCCAGAATAATGTGTTGAGCTGCCACAGTCTTCCTTACGCGGGCAGCAGCATTCCTTTTTCCAGGTGCCGCGTCACGTGCGCGTAAGACGCTGCGTGCGGATCGTGGGTCACCATCACCACGGTCTTGTGAAAATCCTCATTCAGACGCTTCAGAATCTCCAGCACTTCCGTGGCGGAGTGACTGTCGAGATCGCCGGTCGGCTCGTCGGCAAGCAACAGCGTGGGATCGCTGACGATTGCACGAGCAATCGCCACTCTTTGTTCCTGCCCGCCTGAGAGCTGTTTCGGAAGGTGGTTTACACGTTCCTCCAGGCCCACAAGTTTCAAAGCTGTCATGACGTGATCGCGACGCTCTTGGGCATTCAGCTTGGTGAGCAGCAGCGGAAGTTCGACATTTTCAAATGCGGTGAGTACGGGAATCAGGTTGAAGGTTTGAAACACGTATCCGATATGCACGTTGCGCCAGTGCGCCGACTGAGAATCGCTAAAGCGGAACACGTTCTCACCCAGCACCAGCAGTTCTCCCGCGGTGGGCCGATCGATGGCCGCGATCATATTCAGCAACGTCGTCTTGCCTGAACCGGACGGCCCCATCAGAGCCAGGAACTCGCCGCCGCCGATTTCGATGGACACGTCATCGAGGGCTTTGACCTCGAACGCGTCGCGTTTGAAGACTTTGCTGACGTTGCGGGCCTGAACCACCTTGGTTTGCACTGCGGTATGGGGAATCGTAGCTGCGCTCATGACTGTCCTTTAATCTTGATTTTTTCGCCGTCTTTCAGCTCTGGTGGCGCCGAAGAGATAACGTCTTCGCCACCGTTGAGGCCCTGCACCAGCGCGCCGCCGTTGCGTTGCGCCTCGATTTTGACTTCCCGTGACAGTGCCTTGCCGTCGAAGGCGAGGAAAACGAACTTCTTGCCATCGCGATCGTGAATCGCGCTCGTGGGAACAAATACTCCCTGCGGCTGTGCACTCGCTTGTTTGTTTTCGTCCGCCAGAAACTTTACCGTGGCGTTCATATCCGGGCGCAAGTGCGCATCCGGATTGAGAATTTGCACTTTTACCTGAACTGTCGCCTTAGCCCGGTTGGCTTGAGGCGAGATTTCTGAGATTATTCCATCCCACTTGAGGTCAGGATAGGAGTCCACGGTGACTATGCCCTTCTGTTTGGGACCGAGCCTGGCGAAATCATCCTGTGCGATATCGAGTTCGACTTGAAGATCGTTCAAGTCGGCCAGAGAAACCACAAGACCCTGCGGACCGCCCTCGGCGGTGCTGGCGAATCCCGAAGTCACGAGCTCACCCTTTTCAGCGGCGCGCTCCAGAATGGTTCCCGTAACTGGCGCGCGGATCAAGGTAGCGTCGAGCAGCGACTTGGCATAGTCCGCCTGCCCTTGGGCCTGTTCGAGAGCGCCGCGTGCCCGCGCAATTTCCTCCTTGCGAGGACCAAGCTTCGATAACTGGAACGCCTTGTCCAGAGAATTCACGCGTTGCTGGTCGGCTCCGAATTTGGCCGTGGCGTCGTCAAGAGCTTGTTTCGAAACCACGCCTTGGCCCCACAACTCCTTCGTGCGGTCGAGAGTCAGCTGATCATCTGCCAGCGTAGCCTTGGCCTCGTCCAGATTATGCTGTGCCTGCTGGATTTCCTCGGGACGAGATCCGTTTTGCAGTTCCTCGAGATAAGCACGGGCATTCTCGGCCGCGCCTTTGGCCTGTTCATACTGGGCGCGGAATTCATCATCTTCCAGACGTACCAGAATCTGGCCTTCTTTGACTTTGTCTCCTTTTTCCACACCGATCCACGCAACCCGGCCAGTCACCTTTGAATTCAGATTGATCTTGTGATGAGCCACGATGTAGCCGCTGGCAGAAAGCACCACGCCGCCGACATCGTTGCTTTGGGCCGAGGCGCGAACCACGTCGACCTCAGGCGCATCGTGCGACAGCAGGCGGTAGGCAGTGGCAACCACTCCCAACAGAACCAGGACTCCGATTCCGATAAGGATGTACCGCCGTGCCCAGACTGGAGGCTCGCCTTCGCCGCCGGCGCGAGCCGTCCGATCGATTCGCAGGCTTTGCAGGTCTTCGTGTTTTGCGTCAATCGGCATGGTGTCTAAAGATGATTCGCTCGTCGCTGATGCAAAGTCCTTCTTCAAATATAGGTGGCGATTCTAGTCCCGCAGAGCGCTCAGTATATCTCGACGCGAGGCATGCCAGGCGGGAGCAAACCCGCCTACGACGCCCATGATCAGGGCAAACACAATGGCGCTGAAGACCACGACTGGCGTCATCTGCAGGCTGAACACGACTTCACTAAACGTCACCTGATTTTGCGTTCCCGTGGTCATGCCGTTGAACGGCAACATCAATACGATGCCCAGCGCCGCTCCCAACAAGGACAACAACAGCGACTCCAGCATGAACGAAGTCAGAATGCTGGGACGTGAAAACCCAATCACGCGCAGCGTGGCAATCTCGCGCCCGCGATATGCTACCGCGGCATACATGGTGTTGGCGGCGGCGAAGCAGGAGCCGACTGCCATGATGAATGCCACGATCCAGCCAACGATTTTTATCGGCGCACCTGACTTGGTTTGCGACGCATAGTAGTCGGGTTCCAACAGGCCATTGAGTTCGAGGCGCTGATCGTCGTTCGCACGGTTCTTCAGCGCTTGAGCCGAGGCCGGGTCAGTTGCGCGCACCAGAACCGAGGAGTATACCGTGCGTTCAAAATCGGTTACCAGTTGGTTGATGTCCCCCCATATTTCGGAATCGTGCGCCGTCCCGCTGCCGTCAAAGATGCCCACAATCGGCCAGTCGCCTTTGCCGATGCGCACCGTGTCGCCAATGTTGGCCTGCTCGAATCGCCGGTTGATCGAACTGCTTACCACCACCTCGCGTTGCCCTGGCGTAAACCAGCGACCGGCGATCAGATGAATCTTAGGGCGCATTTCGATTCCCAGCGGCGTAAGGAATCGCGTAGTAACGTTGGTTTCGCCCGTCCCACCTTTGCGCGGCATCACCACGACCAGAATGTCTTCGCCCGAAACCAGAGGCTCGCCCTGGCTGTTCTTGGCGACTCCGGGCAGATCTTTCAATACTTGCATTGCATCTCGCGAGACTCCACCGGCGGCTAGCTCCGAGTCCGAGCCTTTGCGCAGCATCAGCACATTCAGCGGATCGCCGGTCGTGGCAAAGGCGCGGCCCAATCCCGCCAGGAGCGCCATGATAAAAACCGCCGTGGCCACAGTGAGCGCGATTCCCAGGGCGGTCATTACCGTCAGGCTTTTGCGTAGCCGTAGATTGCGCACGTTATAACTGAGAGGGATTGCCATTTCTATTCTCGTCCTTCAAGTGTCTTCATCCGATGTGACGCAAGCCGTCGACGATATTGATCTTCGCAGCGTGGTAGGAAGGGATGAACGAACTGGCGAATCCCACTACCGCCGCTATCAGCAGTGCCGCCGCTATCGTGATCGGAGTAACCTTCATGCCGGTGAACATTCCACCCTGACTCGCCATCGCCTTCACCACCACGAAGGCGAGCAGCGACCCGAGCAGCCCGCCCACCAGCGCAAGCGAGACCGCTTCGCCGACGAACAATCCCAAGATGCTGTTGCGGGTAAAGCCCAGCGTCTTCAATACTGCAACTTCCCGCGTCCGCTCGCGAATCGACATCGCCATGGTGTTCGCCGACACCAGCAGAATGGTAAAGACCACCGCCAGGCAAATGCTCATGATGAAAGCTTTGATGTTGCCCAACATCCCGATGAAGCCCAACTGGAAAGCATGTTCGCTCTCGGTTTTTGTGGGACGATCCGCATTGCGGAATTCTTCGTCAACCGCTCCCGCCACGCCCGGAACAGAATCGGGCGAATCGGCGAGAACCGCGAAGAACCCTTCCTGTCCTTTAAGCCTGGGAAAGCCTTCGTCGATGTAGTCTTTGTTAAAGTAAATCGACTGCGTGGGATCCGGTGGAGTGAAAATTCCGCGGATGGTCAACTCCAAATTGACGGGAAAAATCTTTCCCGTAATATTCAGGCGGTCACCGACTTTCCAGTGAAACTTGTTCGCCAGCCCAACATCCACAACGGCGCCGGCACGATCATGTTGCCAGGCTGCGAGTTGGTCCGCGGGTATTTTGAATTCCGAATAGACCTTAAAAATTTCTTGCGGATCGGTGCCGAACTGCGCAAAGTAGTGTTCCGGCTTGTCGTCCATGTATTGCCCGCCAAACCATTGCTCATTCACCACTTCCTTCACGTGGGGGATGGCCTGAATCTTTTGCCGGTAATAGCTGGGCAAATTGAAGACGAGCGAAACCTTATGGCGCACGATCAGGCGCTGTGCCGACTCTTCTGAGGGCTTGCTGTCGTAGAAACTCCGCCAGATGGTAATCAAGAAGGTGAGCAGCAGCAGTGAGCCGCCAATACTTAAGATGGTCAGAATACTGCGGCGCTTGTTGCGGAACGCGTTTTTCGTGACGAAACGGGTCAGGGTCATGGACGAACTCCGGGAAATAACTTAGCCTGCCTGCGACACCCCAAGGTTGCCTTAAGCATAGCCGATGGGCGCGGACCCGGACAACCTCAGCGTCTTCCCAGTCCCAGCATCGCCGACCGAGACCGCGGATGCCAGTGGAGATCGTCACCGGCGTGGAATGACAAATGTCACACTGACTGCTTAACGCGCGATTGGAGCCGATCTCATCTCGGCCCGCAGAGTAGACCAGCACTCGGTCACGCCTCGCCTGATTCCGGCGGCATTCAACGTTTGCGGATAGTCAATCCTTCACGTGCACGGTCAAGGAGCATCCTCGCGGAATGTGGAGAAACGTCGTCCAGGACAATGCCTTTTTTACCAACCGGCACCGGGGAATCTTCTGGTAACAACTCTCCATAGATGATCATGAGTTCCGTACGACGATCGGCGGTTGGCAGATGAAACATGCGAACCCGTGCGGCCCTCTTCGGAAACGAAAGAGTGTGCTGCGCCAGTAGCTTGGCGATAGCAGCCCCATCCGAAGCGGGATCGTCGGTTTGGACAGCCTCATAGTTGGGGAAGCTCTTCACGTCATAGATGAATTGCAAACCGCCAATATCAGTAGTCCGAGTAAGCGCATAGTCATATGTCATCTTGTTCGTGGGCAAGAAATGCTCGAATTGAACCCAATAGAAACTTCGGACCATTCCACTACTCGCGCCGGAAACGAACAGATGCTGTTCAGCATCGGCGTTTCCGTAAAGATTGACCACCTGCCCACCTAAATACTGGAAGTTTTTGCCGAAAGTTAGCTCAGCCGCCGGCAATTCTTTGGACGTGATCGTTTGACCTTGAACCTCGCGCTCCAACTGCGCAGCGCCGGCTGCGGGCAAGCCCTGCGCCATCCCTACAGAGGTAAACAAAGCACCTAGAGCAAGGAAAAGAATTTTGTCCACTTCGTTTACCTCCCACGAGAAGATTCGGACAAAGCGGCACGGAACTGATGCTTTGACGGTCAAACCTGTGGAGTAGTGAGCCAACGCGTTCCTCCCGCAGAATCGGTCACATGGGTTCACCAGCACACTCAATCATCAATAACTCGGTGGCGGCGGAAAGGTCACGGTCGGACGAGGGTCTGTTTTCCAATGCCATGTCTGCCTTTTTCGACCGGAGAGCCAAGCCTTGCAGTACTAAAGTTTCCACAGTCCGCCGCGCAATCGAATTTACGAGCACTTTCGTAACTCCACTTTCGCCCTACTCCCGGACTATCCTGATCACGTCACTTCCCCCAAGGACGTACCCGAGGTTTCCCCACCGAGGGAAAGTCCCTGTTTGTCTTCATGAGGCTACGAAGATAATGTCGAACAAAATCGGGCGCTTCGAAATACTCAGCGAAATCGCGCACTCGGATACAATTTCCGTCTACAAAGCCACGGATCCAGAGAGCAACCAAACGGTGGCGCTGAAGACGGTCAAAGTGGAAGCTCTGGGCGAGCAGGCGACTGCTCTCGTGAAAAACCTTTTGGACGAGGCAGCCGCCAGCAAGGTTCTCAACAGTCACAATATTGCCGTGCTCTATGGCGCCGAAGAAGTGGATGGAGTGTTCTGCGCCTCTTTGGAATATGTCCAAGGCAATAGCGTAGCCACTATGCTGGCCCGCAAAGAAGGATTTTCCATCTGGGATCTGCAGGACATCGCCCGACAAACCTGCCAAGGCCTCGATCACGCCCACGCCAAGAACCTCGTGCACTACACCCTTGAGCCGGCCAAGATTATGGTGTCGTGGGACGGCACAGTGAAGATGTTGGGATTCGGAATTTCCACCATGAGCGCCTTCGCCGCTCAGGCCTCGGGGGCTGCTCCCGGAGTTCTCCATTACATGTCGCCGGAGCAACTGCGCGGAGATCCACTTGGTGCACCATCCAACATCTTTAGCTTAGGCGCAATTTTTTATGAGATGGTCACCGAGCGAAAAGCTTTCGACGGCGAAGATGCAGATCAAGTCCGGCAATCGATCTCGGAAATGACGCCGGTCGCTCCCGATCAGATCAACCGCAAGATTCATCCCGCGCTCAGCCAAGTCATTATGAAGGCTCTGTCGAAAGCGCCTGAGGAACGACACCAGTCTGGGCAAGATCTGGTGAACGATCTAGAAAGGTGTAAGGAGAGCGCCACCAAAGCTGCCGCTGCCGCGAAACCGGGGCAACCCGGGCAGAAGGCGCCCGCCGCGCAGAAACCCGCGCCAGCCGTCAGCGCGCCGACGATGAAGCCAGCGGCGCCGGCAGCGACTTCGCAACCAAAACCGGCCTTCAAACCGCCAGCACCGGTTCCTCCTCAACCGAGCAGACAAGTTACGCCGCCGCTCGCGACGAGGGCAGCCGCAGCTGGACGGGGCGCCGGAAACGACCGCGCCACAAGCGCGACTGGACTCAACGCGCCGAACCTCGACCAAGCCGCACCGGTCATCAACAATTCTGAAGCCGGCGTGGAGACGTTCTCGGTCGAATCATTTTCCGCTCCATCCACAAACATGTCGTCGGCCGCGATCGTCGAGCCTGAAGTGGAAGCTCCAAAGATCCACGTTGATCCAATGATGGCTGAAGGCCCGAGACCGGGCGCAGCCGCCACCCGCAGCTTTTCCGAGATCAATGAGTTGCCGCCCCTCAAAGAGGTACGCATCGCGCCGCCACCTCGACCGCCGGTAGAAGAAACTCCCGAACCCGATGCCGTGCACGCCGCGGTATTCAAGGGCGCTGCTGTCCCGGAAAAGCCGAAAGTGCAGCCGCGCGAAGTAGCGAAAAAAGCAGTGTCTGAGATCAAGAAGACGCCGCCGCAACTTTTTATGGTTTCGATTGCGGCCGCGATACTCGTCATTGCGGTAGTTGTGGCCGGAATTGCATGGCATATCCACTCCGAGAATGCCGATGACGATGCCACCCCCGTGCAAACGCCGGCTGTAGCCGCGAGCGCGCCGGCCCAGCCGAGTGCATCCGCGCCGCCCGAAAGCTCCGCAGCGAACCAAACCACAACGCAGGTCGCTCCAGAAGCCGTAACCGTAGCGCCTCCCGCAGTCTCGGTACAACCGAAATACAACAACAAAAAGAAAGCGAAGCCCAACAAGCCGACTGCTCCAACTATTGTTCCCGGACAGTTGAGCGTGGCTTCAACACCGGCGGGAGCGCAGATCCAAATCGATGGGCAAAACGATTCCACCTGGGTCACGCCCTTTAACCTCGCCGGACTCAATCCCGGACAGCATACGTTGACCATCAGCAAGCCCGGTTATGCGGCCGAAACTCGCACCATTGATGTTGGCTCGGGCAGCAAATCGTTTGTCAGCGTGCAGCTCGCCCAGCTCTCAGCCACGGTTTCCGTGAACAGTGAACCGGCCGGCGCGGCCATTTGGATGGATGGCAAAGATACGGGCAGGGTCACTCCCGCCCAGATCTCCGTAGACCGCGCTGGCAATCACAGCTTCGTGTTCAAGAAGCAGGGCTACCTGGATGAAAGCGCCACTGCAAATCTCCAAATAGGACAAACCTTCCGCTTGGCGCAGAGCCTGAAGGCGCTGGGCAATACCGATGACATCAAGATTGGCGGCAAGTTCAAGAAGCTCTTTGGCAACGGCGACACCGCCGGAATGGGTGCAGTCAGCATCAAGACGTCGCCGAAGGGCGCACAGGTCGCTATCAACAATCGCATTCTCGACAAGAATTCGCCAGTCGATTTGTTCCTCGATCCTGGCAACTACGTGCTCGACATTACGTTGTCAGGATTCAAGAGCATTCATAAAGTCATCACGGTGGAGAAGAGCGGTAAAGTCGCGATCGACGAAAGCCTCGACCGGGAATAGCTTCGAATAATGGAGGACGGGCATCCTCGCCCGTCCAAATCTAACCTGCGTGCTGTTCAGACGTTGCTCGCAACGTCTCGCCCGCCACCACTGCTCGTCTCCGAAGGTGTTAAACTCTGGAGTTTTCCTATTGCTTGCAGGAGAAGGCCCTCATGAATATTCAACGAGTCGGAGTGGTCGGCGCGGGAACGATGGGCAACGGCATTGCGCATGTCTTTGCCCGCAGCGGCTACGGCGTGGTTCTGTGCGATGTGGAGCAGCGCTTTCTGGACCGAGGTCTTGAGACGATTGGCAAGAATCTCGACCGCGAAGTCGCGAAGAATAAGATCACGGCCGAAGACAAGGCCGCTACGCTCAAGCGTATTGATCCGGTGGTCGAGCGTGCAAAGCTCGCTGACTGCGATTTTGCGATAGAAGCGGCGACTGAGAAATTCGATATCAAATCAGA
>Ga0210393_10000965_pt1 | contig 24765 bp, 20 predicted proteins | sample IncBWC27OmetaG_FD_160068 | JGI IMG/M metagenome (GOLD analysis project Ga0210393, IMG submission 160068) | Forest soil microbial communities from Barre Woods Harvard Forest LTER site, Petersham, Massachusetts, United States - Inc-BW-C-27-O ... | reverse complement strand
CGCGCCGATCGCATTGTATCCAGATGCGCTGGTGGCACAGATCCTGGCAGCGGCAACCTATCCCGATCAAATTGTGGAAGCCGACCGGTGGCTGCAGCAACACGGCGATCTTAAGGGCGAACAACTCGGCCAAGAAGTCGACCAGCAGCCCTGGGATCCCAGCGTGAAGGCCCTCGTGGAATTTCCTTCGGTGCTCGCCAACATGGACAAAAATCTGTCCTGGACCTCGTCACTGGGCGATGCTTACGTCAATCAATCGCAGGACGTGATGAATGCTGTTCAAGTAATGCGCGACCGTGCGGAGAAGGCGGGCAACTTGAAAAGCACGTCGCAAGAGAAAGTAAGTAAGCAGGGGCAGACCATTGTGATCGAACCCGCCGACCCGGAGGTTGTTTACGTGCCTGAGTATGACCCGTGGCTGGTGTATGGAGGACCCATCGGAATCTGGCCGGGCTGGTATTCATATCCTGGACTCTACATTGGCGGCCCGGGAATCGCGTTTGGCCTCGGCTTTGGAATCGGCTTCTTTGGCGGATTTGGCTGGGGCTGGGGACACTGGGGATACGACTGGCGTGGGCATGGAATTCTCTTCGACCACCACGGCTACGTTTCCCACAGCAGAGTTTTCGTCAATCGCAACAACTTCAATCGCGCCGGCGGATTTCATGGAGGCGGGGGATTTCACGGAGGCGGTGGCTTTCATAGCGCCGGTGGTTTTCATGGCGGAGACGCCAGAGGCTTTGGCGGCGGCCAACATGGATTTGCGTCGCCACATAGCCAGTCTGGTGTCCACTCAGGCGCATTCAGCGGCTTTAATCATGGAGGAGTTGCGAGAGGATTTTCGTCTCGTGGGCAGTCTAGCTTCGGCGGTGGCTTCCATGGAGGAGGTGGAGGTTTCCACGGAGGCGGAGGCGGTCATGGAGGCGGCGGTCATCGGTAGTTCGATTCGACTACCACAAACCAGAGTGATGATACGGAGAAGAACTCATGCACACAAGAAATATGAAGCTTGAAGGATTTAAACTGAGACTGGCCTGGATGTTCGCATCCGCCGTCCTCCTGCTGCTGATGGTCGGTCTTCTGCTGGTGGTGGTCGGCTATTTTGGATCCAGCTTTGCGCAGGGGGCACAACCGCAGGGGGTACAACCGAAGACCTTCTCTTCTCCCGCTGAAGCCAGTGGCGCTCTGTTTCAGGCTGCGCAAAAAGAAGACGAGCCGGCTTTAGAAGCCATTCTTGGAGCAGGGAAGGAAGTCACTTCATCGAGTGACGAGGTGGAGGACAGACTCGAACGCGAGCGGTTCAGCCAAAAATACCAGGAGATGCACCGTTTAGTCCGAGAGCCCGACGGGAGTACGGTTCTATATATCGGCGCAGAAAATTGGCCTTTTCCGATTCCGCTGGTTTCAAAAAATGGCGTATGGTATTTCGATTCCAAAACCGGCATCGAGGAAATCAAGTTCCGGAGAGTCGGAGAAAACGAGACCACTGCGATCCAGGTCTGCAATGCATTCGTCATGGCAAAGAAGCAAGGCGAGACAAAAGCTGCCGGTGAGGATGATTCGATCAGTCAGTACGTCCAAGGCCTGCTTTCTGCCGGTGTGACGAACGGCGACAACAATGAGTCCTCTCCCTTTCACGGGTACTACTTCCGAATTGTGACTGACAATTCTGCGGCCCAGAATAAAGGCGACGTTGCGGGCGGCACCAAAAGAGATGGCCTGGTTTTGATAGCGTATCCCGCGGACTACCGGTCATCAGGAGTGAAGACCTTCATAGTCTCGCAGGATAATGTGGTTTATGAAAAAGACCTCGGGCCGAAGACCGCAACCGTCGCGCCAAGTATCAGAGCGCGCAGTTCCAGTTGGCACGCTGCGGATTGAAATCCGCGGCCGGTTTCTCGTCGTGCGATTCGTGGGACCCACGAGCCGCCGAAAAAGAGCACCGATCGCATCGGCCCAGGCATCTCAAACAGAAAGGCATTTTGGAGATTGAATATGAACGAGAACACAACCCCTAGTCTATCGGCTGCCGGCAGCGGAACAATCTCCCTCGGTGGTGAACTTATGGTCAACCGTCTCGGCTTTGGGGCCATGCGCCTCACGGGCGACGGAATTTGGGGGCCACCGAAAGACTCCGCGACGGCGATCGCCGTTCTTCGCCGCGCCGTCGAGCTAGGCATCAACTTTATAGATACGGCTGACTCGTATGGTCCTAATGTTAGCGAAGAATTGATTGCCGAAGCCCTGGCGCCTTACCCAGCGGATCTTGTCATCGCAACGAAAGGTGGATGGAATCGTCCCGGGCCAAACCAGTGGACCCACGATGCCAGCCCCACGCACTTGCGGGAAGCGGTAGAAGGCAGCCTGAAGAGACTGCGCCTCGACCGGATTGATGTCTACCAGCTGCACGCGCCCGATCCGGTGATACCTCTCGACGCGTCGATTGAAACCTTGGCCAACATGCAAATGGAAGGGAAGATCCGCCTGGTCGCGTTGTCCAACGTGACGGTCGAACACATCGAGCGCGCGCGAAAGATCGTGCCCATCGTCTCGGTTCAAAACCGATATAGCTTTGCCGATCGTGAATGGGACTATGTCGTGGATTATTGCGAACACAACGGAATCGCGTTCATCCCGTGGTTCCCGCTGGGAGCAGGTACCGTGGCCAGCAAGCTGCTGGAACGGATTGCCAAAGCCCGCCAGGTGAAACCCATCCAGGTCGCATTGGCGTGGTTGCTCAAGCGGTCTCCGGTTATGTTGCCCATCCCCGGGACTTCGTCGCTCGCGCATCTTGAGGAAAATGTACGGGCGGCCTCGCTGCAGTTGCCTGAGGAAGAGTGTTTGGAGCTTAACGGAATCGCTGCTCTGGCTTCTTGAAGCGCACCAACATTCAATACTGGCCTAGAATTGTTTTAGCCGGAAACTGCAGCCAACGAATTAGGGCGCGCGACCCTCGGCAACGGGATTGCTCGGCAGTCTTGAAGCGGCGCCCACGAGGCCGGGATCTCTAGCGAATAAAGTCCGCGGGCTGATCAGGAATAACGATGACGAGGCGTGCTTCCCTTCAATCCGCCCGCTTCGGTAGTTCGCGTCACGCAACTCATGCCTTGCTACTAGCGATGTTGAGTGTAGTCACGCCAGGTCTCGCCGGCGGACAGGCGTTGCCCATGCGACAAGAAACGGCGTCACCTTCTTCGACTCCGGTGCATGAAGGACCCCGAAACAACCCGTCGGCTTCGATCCAGCTCGCGCCCTTAGATCAAGTGCCGACCAGCCGTTGTCGCTTGCGAGTGCCCGACGCGACTCCCGAATTCCCGGCGAAAGGTGAACCCGCTACACCAGCGAGCAGTACCTGGGCTTTCGCCCCTTTGTCCGCTCGTTGCAAGTTCAATCTCTTTTTGACGACCACGTATTCGCCCTACACATTCCTGGGGGCTGGTTTTCAGGCGACTCTCGATCAAGCCCAGGGGCAATGGCCGCACTACGGTGGTGGAATGCAAGGTTGGGGGAAGCGGTTCGGAGCGACTCTGGCGGACACGGAATCGCGCAGGTTTATCCAGACCTTTGCTCTGGCGACGATTTTGCATCAGGATCCTCGATACTTCCCCTCGCACAGGAGAACTCTCATTGCGCGGGGTTGGTATGCCGCAACCAGAGTTGTGGTCACCAGGAAGGACGACGGCGATCCCGCATTCAACACGTCGGAGTTCCTGGGCGCTCTACTCACCAGTTCGCTACAGAACAGCTACTATCCGAGTGACGACCGAAGCTTCGGGGAAACCATGAATCGCTTTGGTGGTGCGCTGAGCTCCGATGCGGTTAGCAACCTTCTACGCGAATTTACGCCGGACATGAAGCGTCTCTTTCGGAAACATGCCCCGAAGGAAGTCCTGAGAATCGAGGAGAAGCTTCCTATTCCTGCCGACGATAAGCCTTAGCTGGGCTGATCGAAGGCTTGAGTCTGATGGCGGGTTTCGAATTCGGGAACTGGGCGATCACATCAACCCTCACCTCCTCGACACCTGACCGCGACAAAAGCAGTTTGAGAGTGGGCCACGCCCGTATACCTCCCGAGCTGGGTTATCGGAACTCTCAGTTGGATCCCAACTGTCGAAATGTTGACGCTCTGTCAGTCGCACGCCTTTTCATCTGTGTTTCGGCCTGCCGTGCGAACCATCCATTTCACCGAAGTTGCTGAAAATACACGCCTCAATTAGGGGCGACCGATTGGAGAACAGCGTGCACTTTCAATCGGGAAAGAGGAGGCACAGCCATCATGCAAGCCATAGACGGTTACCGGGGAAACGAACAGCGCGTAGACGTTCGCGTCCCCGAAAACAAAACTGCGGAGATGCAGGACGTTCTCGCCCGCTATCTGCCGATGTTTTACAAAAAGGCGTTTCGACAGCTGGGCAACTCCGCCGACGCCGAAGATGCGGTTCAGGACGCCCTGTTGTCCGCTTTCAAGCACCTCGACCAATTCAAGGGGCAGGCTCAGATGTCGACGTGGTTGACCTCCATCGTCACCAATTGTGCACGGATGCAATTACGCAGACGCCCGCGCCTGGCGCATGTGTCGATCGATGAGCGATTCGGGGAGCAGCAGGAGCATGCCGTCTCAGAACGCTTGCCCGCCCGCGGGCCGAGCCCTGAAGAGGGGTATCGGGAGTCGGAATTGCATGGGCACCTTAAGCAGTATTTAGCGGAGCTTTCGCCTCCGTTGCGCAGAGCATTCGAGTTGCGCGACCTGGATGAACTGACCACGAGCGAGGCGGCGCGCATTTTGGGAGTGGCGGAGGGAACCGTGAAGGCCCAGGTCTCTCGCGCTCGCGCTAAGTTGCGGCGATTAATGCGCCGCACCGTCGATGCACGGCGTCGTCCAACGCCGGCTTCCACCGTCGGGGCACTGGTTGAAAGAAAGCAAGACAAGAGTCGGGTAGATCGTGAAAGCGCCGCGGTGTTGGTCTAAATAAAACTGGATCAAAGATGGCGAGTTTCAACCGCTGGTCGTAGGCAGACCGGAAAGAATCTTTATGTGGATTGTTCGACTTGCATTACGGCGGCCCTACACATTCGTAGTGATGTCGATCCTCATTCTGATCATGGGTGGTCTTGCCATTGTTCGCACTCCAACCGACATCTTTCCGACCATTGACATTCCAGTCGTCAGCATTATTTGGACCTTTAACGGTCTCGTTCCCGAGGACATGAGCGACCGGATCGTTAGCGTTACAGAGCGAGCGTTAACCACCACCGTCGACAACATCGAACACGTCGAGTCGCAGTCGCTCAATGGAATTGCGGTCGTCAAGGTTTTCCTGCAGCCGACCGCGAACATTCAACGGGGCATTGCACAAATCACGGCGGTTTCTCAGACCCAACTCCGGCAATTACCTACCGGAACGACGCCGCCCCTTATTCTTGCCTATAGCGCATCGAGTGTGCCGGTTCTCCAGTTGGCCCTGTCAGGGCAAAATCTTTCAGAACAAGAACTCAACGACTATGGCCTGAACTTCATTCGGACCCAGCTCATCACCGTGCCTGGAGCGTCGGTACCTTATCCCTATGGCGGTAAACAACGGCAGGTGCAGGTCGATTTGAACACGACGGCATTGCAATCAAAGGGGCTCTCGGCGCTGGATGTGGTCAACGCGATCAGCGTGCAAAATCTAATCCTGCCCACAGGAACGTCCAAGATCGGCTCCAAGGAATACGATGTTTCGATTCCGAATGCTGCCCCGCAGACGATTGCGGACCTGAACCGAATCCCGATCAAGACAATCGGCGGCACCACCATCTATGTCAAGGATGTTGCATGGGTGCGCGATGGATTCCCCCCGCAGACCAATATCGTACGCGTCAATGGACAACGCTCAGTATTGCTGACGATCCAAAAGGCGGGAGATGCGTCAACCTTAGACGTTATCTCGGGCATCAAGGCCCTTCTGCCCCAAATTGCTGCGACCGTCCCGGCTCAACTGAAGATGACCCCGCTGGCGGATCAGTCGATTTTTGTGCGGGGTGCGATCAGCGGAGTGGTTAGGGAAACGCTGATTGCCGCCTGCCTGACTGCCTTCATGATTCTCACCTTTCTGGGCAGTTGGCGGAGCACCGTGATCATTGCAACGTCGATTCCGCTGGCCATCCTGACCTCCATCATTGTTCTTAGTGCCATCGGACAAACGATCAACATCATGACGCTCGGCGGACTGGCTCTGGCGGTCGGCATCCTGGTGGACGACGCCACCGTCGAAGTCGAGAACATCAATCGCAACCGCGAGGCCGAACCAGATAAAGACATGGACGAAATTGTTCTCGACAGTGCATCACAGATCGCGACCCCTGCCTTCGTGTCCACGCTTTCGATCTGCATCGTGTTTGCTCCGATGTTCTTGCTGTCTGGTGTCGCGCGATACCTGTTTGTGCCGCTCGCTGAATCGGTAGTTTTTGCCATGTTGGCCTCGTATTTCCTCTCGCGAACGATCGTTCCTACCATGGCAAAGTACCTGCTGCGAGGCGAGAAAGAACACGGTGGAAGTTCCGTTCCCCGCAATCCGCTGGTACGGCTTCAGAGGAGCTTTGAGGAGGCCTTCGAGAAATTTCGCGGCAGCTATCGCGGCCTGCTGGAAATTTGTCTCCATCATCGGAGTGCGTTCCTGATTGCTTTCTTCGCGACTTGTCTCGGTTCTCTGGCAATTCTGATTCCGTGGCTAGGCCGGGATTTCTTTCCCAGCGTTGACAGCGGCACATTCAAGCTCCACGTGCGCGCTCCGACCGGAATGCGAATTGAAGAAACCGCCAACCTTTGCGACCTGGTCGAGCAGTCAATTCGAAAGCAAATTCCGACAGGCGAAGTTCACAACGTCATTGACAACATAGGTCTGCCCTACAGCGGCATCAATCTCTCTTACAGCAATTCCGCGCCAGTGGGCACATCGGACGCTGACATTCTGGTGACGCTTTCGGTCAATCATCACCCGACGGACAATTACGTTCGACAGCTTCGCCTAACTCTGCCGAAGCAGTTTCCCGGCGTTACGTTCGCCTTTTTGCCCGCCGACATGGTCAGCCAGATTTTGAATTTTGGCTTGCCAGCTCCTATCGACGTTCAAGTCGTGGGGAACGATTTAGAAGGAGATCGACTTTATGCCGACAAGCTGCTCGAGAAAATTAGATACGTGTCGGGAACATCGGATTTGCGAATCCAGCAGCCGTTCGACGAGCCCTATCTGCGACTCCGGGTCGAACGCACCAAAGCCGAACAACTTGGCTTCACCGCCCATGATATTGCGCAGAATCTCCTGGTGTCATTGAGTGGCAGCTTTCAAACTTCGCCTACGTTCTGGGTGGACCCAAAGAATCGCGTGAGCTATCAAATCGCAACCCAGACGCCGCAATACCGGGAAGACACGTTGCAGAATCTGGAGAACATTCCAATCACAGGCACTGATCCCAACGCTGCTCCGTCGCTGATGGCCAGCCTGGTATCGGTGCAGCGGGGTGCTGGGATGGCTGTGGTTTCGCATTACAACGTAGCGCCCGTGATCGACATCTTTGGCGCAGCCACCGGGCGCGATCTAGGCGGCGTGGCTGGCGACATCTACAAGATCATTGATGCATCACGCTCGCAATTACCGCGGGGTTCCCGAGTCGTTGTCCGGGGGCAGGTTCAGACGATGCGAGCCTCGTACATCGGCCTTCTCAGCGGGCTGGCGTTCTCAATCGTGCTCGTATACCTGCTGATCGTAGTGAACTTTCAGTCCTGGCTGGATCCTTTCATCATGATTTCCGCGCTGCCCGCAGCCCTCGCCGGGATTGCCTGGTTCTTGTTCATCACGCACACGACTCTGAGCGTACCCGCACTGATGGGTGCCATCATGTGCATGGGCGTTGCAACTTCAAACAGCATTCTGGTCGTAAGTTTTGCCACTGAAAAAATGACGGAAGGGATGGATTCCGTTGCTGCCGCCCTGGAAGCCGGATTTACACGGTTTCGCCCCGTCCTGATGACCGCTTTGGCGATGATTATCGGCATGGTGCCGATGGCTCTCGGACTGGGGGATGGCGGTGAACAAAATGCTCCTCTGGGCCGGGCGGTCATAGGTGGGCTGCTTTTCGCAACCGTCTCGACGCTGTTCTTTGTCCCTGCATTCTTCAGCCTTCTGCAGGCTTCACACCGTCATCCGGTTCAAACCGCACAGAGCAGTAAAAACCAGCCGTAGGGAGTTATCTATGTCGACTCAAACTGAAGATACGAGACAAATCGGCTGGCACACGCTCCCCTGGGGTGAAGTGGCAATCGGGAAGCGCCCGCCCAAACGTTGGCTGGGCTTGGTGATTGCGTCGGTCGCGGCGGTGGTCCTCCTGGCCTCGGGCATATGGTCCCGTGTCAAGGCACGAAATACTCTCGACGCGGAGACTGCACAATCGGCGCTGACAGCAGTCTCGGTTGTGTCGCCCAAACAAACTGCCCCCGCGGACGAAATTGTCCTTCCCGGCAATGTGCAACCATTCATCACGTCACCCATCTACGCGCGTACGAACGGTTATCTGAAGAAGTGGTATTTCGATATTGGGGCGCATGTCAAGCAGGGACAACTGCTTGCCTTGATCGAAACGCCAGAAGTCGATCAGCAACTCCAGCAAGCCCGCAGCAACCTGCTGACCGCGCAGGCCAATCTCGAGCTTGCTTCCATTACCAAGATCCGGTATCAGGGTCTTTTGAAAAGCAACGCTGTCTCCCAGCAGGACGTCGACAACGCGGTCGGTACCTTCAATGCAAATAGAGCCATCGTCGAGGCCGACAAGGCAGCCGTTGAGCAGTACTCGGCATTGGTCTCTTTTGAAAAAGTCTACGCGCCATTCGATGGTGTGATTACGGCGCGCAACACCGATATCGGCGACCTGATTAATTCCGGAAGCGCTGGCGGGGTGAAAACCGATCTCTTTCACATCGCGCAACCAGGAACGTTGCGGGTATACGTAAACGTTCCCGAAGAGTACTCGCAAGGAATCAAGAGCGGTATGACGGCAGATCTCAGTCTGGCTGAATTTCCCGGCCAGAACTTTCAAGGCAAGCTGGTGCGGACCGCCGATGCCATCAATCTGACAACCCGCACCCTGCTGATCGAAATCGATGTGGCCAATCCGAAGGGCACCCTGCTTACGGGTTCTTATGCGGAGGTTCACTTGGCGGTCCCGACGCAGGCCTCCACATTCCTGCTTCCCGTGAATACTCTTATATTCCGCTCGGAGGGTTTGCGTGTCGGGGTTGTGAAAGACGGCAAAGTCGCGCTCACTCAAGTGACTCCAGGGCACGACTTCGGCAATGTGATAGAGATCGTGTCTGGCCTTAAGGCAAACGATCAGGTCATCATCAATCCACCCGACTCAATTATCTCCGGACAAGGAGTGCAAATTGTTCAGGCATCCCTGCCAGGGGACATTAAGTGAACTGTAAGTAAACTGTCTGGAGAATTTGTTTCTGCCGAAAACCTGCGGCAAGCTCTCTGGCGGACTGTGCTTGGGTTGGCTGCGCTCGAGTCAACGGGACGCGTGGTTGGCCCAAAGTATCACCCTCCCACAGCGCCAGCTCCGGCGTCCTATAAAGAGGTAGGGGACTGGAAGCGGGCCCAACCCGATGACCAAAATCTTGGCGGTTTTGGGCGATGATGTCGACGTGGCGGCGGCACAGCGCTCACTCGATCTTTCAGTCACTCGTTACAAGGGTGGGGTTACAAGTGATCTCGAAAGTGATCACGGCGCGAGTGACGCGCTTTCAGATGAAGTGACTGCAGTCAATATTCTGGGTCGGCATAGGGCGGACACCGTATTACTGGTTCAAGCCCTCGGTGGCGGGTGGGGACCTGTTGACTCTGCCGCCGAGACCAGAATGTTGCGGCGAGCTCGCGAACAACACAACGGCAATTGATCAGGGAGCCGACTCTGCTGTTGAACCTACGAACTGGTGGCTTTAAACAACTTCGTGAGACTGTTTATATCGGCCGCGCCTGCGTCGCCGATCACAAAATAGCGGAGTCCGCCCTGGCTCCAGGTTGCCAGGTTGAACGAGAGCTCTTTTTTCACGCCGGAATTATCACCCCATTTACCCCGCATCGCTTCTTCTTGGAACACGAACACAGAAATCTCGTGTTTCCGCACAGTGTAGATCAAATGTGCTCCGGGAGTTTGACCGAGATACGTCATGCGGCCTCCGAGAAGGGAAAACTCGGTGTTCTGAACTTCCGGCAAATCGAAGCTGAAGGGGATCTTGCCTTGAAACCAAGGCTTTACTGTGTGGCGATCGGTGGACAGCACATCGACTCGCGAGGGGCTGGCTAGCGCCGCCACGTGCAGGTCGGCGACTTCGCTGTAAGCCTGTTCTCTGCGGGATCGCTGCACTCCCACGTAGGTTGAAAGCAAGCCCGCGACCACGACGACGGATAGTGCCGCCGCCAATGCCCAGGTCAGACGGAAACTGCGGCGCGGTTTTGTTGCGATGGAGGCTTGCACCCTGCGCCGAAAGTCAGGGGTCGGAGCAAACCGTTTTCCGGCTGCCTGAATGCTGCGTTTCAACTGAACGCGCGCCAGAGCATCTGCCGCGCAGGCAGGGCAACTCTGCACATGCGAGCCAAAGGCGCGCATCTCCTCCGACGGAAGCTCACCATCGAGGTAGGTATCGAGTTTAGCCTTCCAAGCTTCACAAGGCACGGTTTGTCCCCTTTGCAATCGGCGCCGCAGTACTGCCTTCTCGAACCTGAGGGCGAAGGCGGTCGCGTAACCCTTTTCTCGCACGGGATAAACGTGACATCACCGTGCCTACAGGAATGGAGAGAGTTTCTGCAATCTCCTGATACGACATCTCCTCCACCTCACATAAAAGGAGGATCTCGCGGAAATACCCCGGCAGTTCGTCGATCGCGCTCTGCAACAGTTCGCGGTTCGCGCGTTCAAACAGAATCGTTTCTGGCGTGACACACTCAACCGCCAGTTCAGGTCCATCTTCCTCGGGCTCAAGAGGTACAGTCATTGTCACTTTCAAACCAGTCCGGGAGGTCAAGAACGTGTTGCGCAAGATGCGATACATCCATGCCCGAAAATTAGTTCCCAACTGGAAGGAAGAAAAACCTTTCAGCGCCTTAGCGTAGGTTTCCTGGACCAAGTCTTCGGCTTCCTCGCGATTCTGAGTAAGCCAGTGAGCGAAGTTATACAACTGATCGAAGAGCGGCATGGCCAGTTCTTCGAACGAATCGAGTTTAAGATCCGCTCCTGACACGTCCACAAGAGTAAACCAGCTGCCGGCCGTTTTATTCCCTCACACCGATAATAATTCCGAGGCATAAGCACCTGCCCCTCCTTACGTTTACCGTTACCTCGCCTGGAATGTCTCGGGCCGTCTACGTTCGTGGGAGGATCCTCCTTTCCCGTTGCCTTAGGGGACGTCACCCAGGGCAATCCATATTCCGCTGTACGTCTTTGGACTGCTTCCTGCCATCTTTTGTAGAGAAGAAGGCTAATTGAGAGAAGAAGGCTAAGGAGGACCAATGTCAGAGAAAGCAAATCCATACAGCCATGTCCCGCGCTGCCAGAGTTCGTCTGAGATAGCGTTGAGCTGCCCAGCTTGCCGATGGAGCCTCTTAAAATCGAGCGCGCCACGACCGGGGCAAAGCCTGGAGGAGCGGCTAACAGTAGAAGATGAGATGTGGCTGGCCAAAATGAACATCAGTTTGACTGGGACTTCGCGTCGCGATGCACGCAGAGTTCCAAGCGCCGAGGTCGGTAACGGGTAATTGGGCGCACCATCAGGGGGATCCCGCGGCACCGGGAAATGTAATAGTGATTCTCTGTTTGGCGATCAAGGGTTTCGCGCCCGCGCAGCCTCCCGCTCAAGGTCGATTCGTACGCGCCCGGTTTTGTCATGCCGTGTAGAAAAATACGGCGCCGAAAAGGGCGATCCAATACAACTAATGAGCTACGAGCCCATCCCCGTTCCGAATGGGTTACCATTGCCCTGCGTGAGCCTTTTTCTATAAGAGTTTTGACGCGAACCTATGACGCAAGTCTCGGGCAACGGATACCTCATCGGTGTGGATGTGGGCGGCACAAAGGTGGCGGCCGGTCTGGTGAACGCGGATGGCGAAATCACCTTCCCGATGCGCACTCCCATGGCCGCCAACAACGCTGCGGCCGGTTTAGCGGCAGTGATTTCGGCAATCGACGCGGTGCGGGCCGCAGCCCATTCTCACCCCGGGACAGACGGATCGATTTCCGGGATTGGAATCTGCGCTCCGGGACCGCTCGATCCGAGGACCGGAATTGTCATCAATCCTCCAAATCTGCCGGCCTGGCGAAATTTCCCACTCGCAGCCGAGATATCAAAAATCTACAGCTTGCCGGTTCGAGTCGACAACGACGGCAATGCAGCTGCGCTGGCGGAGGCTTTGTGGGGTGCTGGTCGGGGCTTTCGCAACGTCTTCTGCGCCACCATCGGCACCGGTATCGGAACCGGAATTGTATTCGATCGCCACATTTATCACGGCCGCACCGGCGCCGCCGGTGAGGGTGGGCATATGACCATCGACTACCGAGGCCCGCGTTGCGGATGCGGCAAGAGAGGCTGTATCGAGGCTTTCGCGTCCGGTCCGGCCATTGCCCGCCGAGCCTCCGAAAGAATAGCTGAGTCGAATCGTGCCTCGACAATTCTGGATGAGGCCGGAGGTCGGTTAGACCGCATCACCAGTGAGATGGTGGGACGAGCTTACGCTGCAGGGGATCCACTGGCCAAAGAAATCTTACAAGAGACCGCGCTGTTTCTGACTGTTTGGTTGGGGAGTATCGTGGACTTGCTTGAGCCTGACGTAATGATTCTGGGAGGAGGCGCGGCGTCTATGTTGCTTCCATTCTTTGATGAGATCCGAGATCAGCTCCCTACGTGGTGTGTAAATTCGCATTGTCAGGACATTCCCCTGATCTCAGCTCACTACGGCGCGGACGCCGGCATTGCGGGAGGCGCAGCGCTTTGCCGGACTTGAACGATCTCCCTGCGTACTTCCTGCCAGCGCTGAAGTTCGTCGTCATCGACCCGACATCACTCTGATGGATCTTCGCCTTCCGGGCACCAACGGCACCGACGCGCTCATCGCAATTCGGGGAGAGTTTCCACAGGCTCACATCATCATCCTGACGACCTCCGATGGCGATGGCGACATCCAGCGTGCATGCCGCCATTGCTCTCGGCTTGATGATCGTAGAGGGCACAACTGGCGCCGCACTCGGCACAGGGCCACTCCAGTTTGTTTTCATGGGCTAGATAGACGTGCACCTCGCCCTGCTGGAGTTGCAGTTCCACACGCTCGACTCGCCAAGGAGCCGCGATGCCTAAAATACGTCCGTACAGTTCGCAATCTTGCATAACTAAATTTAGATTTTCCCACAGCGAAAAGCGTCGCAGCCTTGTGGGGGGACGTTCAGTTCCCCTCATTCCTTCCATAGTGGAGCGGGTTCGCAGCGGCCCGGAGCGGTCAAGGGTGTGCCGTTTTTTGGCGCGGCGAAGCGCCACCCTTGACGGCGAGGACCGATGCGAAACAATCACGGAAGGATGGAGCCCTCTTTCCATTTTGCTCATCCACTACAGAGCTAGAATTCCCAGTTTTGTTCGAAACGCTGCTTCGCAGCGGCTGAAGGATGACACCTCTGAGGAAGAAGAATTACGATTGTAGGAAAGGTTCCGCTCCGAGTTGCGGCGCCAGCGAAGCAGCGGTGTTTTCGCCACATCGGTCCGAAGGCTCCATTTATCAATCCAGGTTGGCCAGAGGATTATCGAAATTGAAGCCGAACAAGCGAGGATTCTCGCCGATAACCGCAGCCGAGGCGATGTAAAAAACGTAGTCATACGTCTCTTGCGGAATCTTGTCGCGGTGCTTCGAAAGCAAGCGCCAGAAGTTTCTCCCTTTGGGGTTCTGCGGCATGCTCCGAATGAGCGGCAGCACTTGATTTTCGCCCCAATTGTAGCAAGCCATCACCAGCAGACCCGAAGCTTGCGCGTCCGTGCTGTACAGGTCCTTCAGATACCTGGCCGCCGCTTTCGTCGCCTTTTCGTAGTTGTCCCGTTCGTCTCCCGGGTCCGGCCGTCTCAGATCCACCATCGGTCCCAAGTGCAAGCCATATCTGGTCGCCGTTTCGGGCACAAATTGCCACATGCCCTTAGCATAACCCTTTCGGGTCAGCGGACCGCTGGAGTAGGGATCGAAGTTGCTTTCTTGCAGTGCGAGATAGAAAAACTGTGGTGGTAGTCCCTGCTCCAACAGTTCCTTTGAAATCGTAGACGTGTAGCCTTTATCTTTCGCCGTCTGAATTGCCGCAGCGAATCTGCCCGAAGACTGCCAGTACTTGATGTACTTGTTAATTTGCTTTTCGAAGTCGGGCGGCATGTCGACCTCGCACTCGCCGAAGACGCGTGCGATGCGCAGCACCAGTCGATGCTGCTCGGTCATCCTCGGGCTATAGACATGCAGTGTGTCGAGGAAATGGTCGTAGCTCTTTTCCATTTCTTCGCGGCGGCCTTCGTAATTCTTGATAACTTCTTTTCCCTGGGCGCTGTTCGATTCGACGACGGCTTTTTCGAGATTGGCAATGTCAAGATCCAAAGACTTCATGGCATAGAAAAGATCCTGCGCCATCGCCTTCTGCCTCTGCACTTGCATGTGCAGATAAAACGCATAAGCCCCCGCACCCAGCGCGACCAAGAGCAGAGCAGTGATGAGTTGAGAATACTTTCGTTTCTGCGCATGTTGCACTTGCGCGAAAGCGCGGCGCACGAACATGGTGTGCTCGCCGGCAGATTTGTCGCCCGTTGCCTTGCCGAAATAATAGTCAACGTAGCGCGCCACCATGGTCCCGCTGCCGGTCGAATGGTCTTTTGGTGGCGCAGACGCTGGTACTTCCATGGGCTGGACCTCGAAGAAAAGTTCGGGTCCTTCGATCCCCAGCCTGATTGCCAGTACTTGGGGAATGTTGACGCTTTCAACGCGTTTGCCATTCACGAAGATGCCATTACTGCTGTTCAGATCGCGGATGCACCACTGACCGTTTTCGAAAACCACTTCGGCGTGGATGCGGCTGACGTAGTCGTTCTGGATGCAGAGTTCGCATTCTTCTGTGCGGCCGATGCGGAAGGGCTTGGTGAATTGAAAATGCTTGTGGTCCGCAGATGCTTGGTTACTCACCTTTAGCGACGGAGAGGAAGTTTGGGTTCCACGCGCCTTCATTTGAGAATCCCGCTCTCAGGAACCGACCTAGGCGTCTTGTCGAGGAATCGCCGGATGCTCTTTTCGCCGCTTATGACTTCGATGCGGTCGGCGTTAGGCCTCCGGACGTAGGGCTCGAGAACATGTGCAGAGATCGGCTCCTTCGTCGTCACGGCAACTGTATGAGGAACGCCGGGCGTATTCTCCTTATTTATGCCGGCGTCCGAGGTATAACTGCGTGTACCTTGACCGCGAAGGTCTCGGGACCGTGCATCAGCGCTGGCCGATATCCGAATTCGGAAAAATAGATCTTGCCTTCAGAATTTGGCGCCATGAGCCTCTGAGAAAGCATTTCCAAGATCTTGTCGCTGTCGGTCCCGTGGTAAAGTTTCCGGGTTACCAAGCGTTGCTCCTTGTCCATCAGCGCGCAAAACCCTCTAAGGCAGATACATCATCGGGACGGGCACATCCTTCGCAATCCTTGCGTTGAACCAGCCAATGTCCCTCACCTGAGGCGTTCCAAACGCTGGGTCGTTAACGTAAAGGGTGCCGTTAGAGTCTACACCCGTGATCACTATGATGTGAGGTGCCCCATTCCACATCCCGGCGGCCCAAATGGGTCCATGGTGGCGAAGAGTCTCGTCCACGAAAGTCCAGTCGTAGGACATATTTACCCTCGGAAGAGTGCTGAGTCCCACCGTTTTCGCTAGCTCAACGAAACTTGAGGCTGAGAGCCCACGGTCCTTGCTATACGCGTTCGGCAAGGGATGGGTACATGCCAATTTCTTGTACCCATATAGCATGCGCGCCGACGCGTGCCAGCAGGAGTTAAGTTTCTCTTGCCTAATCAGCAGAACGTTAGATAGACGCATGTTCACCTCCGCGGCGCCCACGATATCACACAATTCCAGGAGACTTTCAGAGATCCAGAGATTCTGGCTTGGGCGAAAGGAACTCCGCAAGACGACAACGATGGTGCCAATGCGGATCGTCGCCCGAATGTCTTGGCTCCGATTATCCCCCTGAAACGTTTTTCCCCCGCCCGACACTATTCTTTACGTGAGCCCTCGCCAAGTGTGGTAATTGGATGTATATTGGCACTCTCCTAATACTCTGTCGCCCTTGCGCAGAGCGGATGGGGCAAGCTGTGCATCCGATCGGGCCGAACTAATCTGGGAAACATCAGGGTAAGCACAGTTCTGCAAGAGTTCCTCAATGAGGGCCGTTCATTGTGGTGAATCCGATTGAGTCCGGCAGGAAATCCTCCGCGTCCGCCGGCCGAATAGCGGGCCGGTACGAGTTACAGGACCAACTCGGCGAAGGCGGTATGGGCGTCGTCTGGCGCGCCCTCGACATCAAGACCGGCAGCTTCGTTGCCATCAAAATCATGAAGGACATCTCCGACCCGGTTGCGGTCGAGTTGTTCGCCAAGGAGTGGAAGGCCTTGGCGGAAATTTCCCATCCCAACATTGTCGATGTCCGCGACGTCGATGTGATCGAGGAAAACAGGCAGAAGAAGCCGTTCTTCGTCATGCCCTTGCTGCAAGGGGCGACTCTGGCCGAATTGATTACCGATGCCAGCGCCCGACTTACCCTGGGCCGCATTATCGAGATCTTCGTCCAAGTCTGCAAGGGACTGCAGGCAGCCCATCAGGTGGGATTGGTTCACCGCGACCTGAAGCCCAGCAACATTTTCGTGATGGCTGACGACACCGCCAAGATTATCGATTTCGGAGTCGTCCATCTAGCCGGTTCAAAATCGGTCACTGGGCAAAAGGGAACATTTCAGTACATGTCGCCCGAGCAAGCGCAGCTCAGGGAGATCACTCCTGCGTCCGACATTTTTGCCATGGGCGTGATGCTCTATGAAGCCTTAACTCTGCGCAAGCCGTTTGCTCGCAACACCGTCGAAGAGACCATGCAGGCGGTCATTAAGTACATCCCGCCGCCAGTTTCCGAGATCAACCCGACCGTCAATCAGTCTATTAGCAAGGTCGTACACAAGTGCCTGGCGAAGCGGCCAATCCACAGATTCTTGAACGCTCGCGACCTTGCGGAAACCTTACAGAAAGCTTACCGCAACGAGCCGATTTTCGATGAGGCGAGGATTCAGCCGCGAATCGAGAGGACGAGAAACGCACTGAAAGCCGGCGATGAGGTGTTTGCCTCTGAGATCCTCGCCGAGATTGAGGCCGAGGGTCATCTGGACCCGCAAATCACGGTGCTGCGGACGCAGATCGACATGGCGGTCAAGCAGAAGAATATCCGGCAATTGCTGGAAAGCGCCCGCGCCCGGATGGAACAGGACGAGATACCGCTGGCACTCGACAAGATTCGCCAAGTATTGGAACTGGATCCCGAAAATGCCGACGCACTGGGCATGCGCAGGGCGATGGAGAAGCAGAGGAGCGAAAGCCAAATCGCGAAGTGGCTCGATCTCGCCGGCACGCACCTGAGCAACCGCGATTTTGCAGAAGCCCGCCATGCGGTAGAGGAAGTGCTCGCCATCCGCCGCGCGGACACGCGGGCGCTCGATCTGCTGGAGAAGATCGCATCAACCGAGACCGCCGCGAAACGGATTCGGGAGCAAAAGGAACAACTCTACAACTCCGCCTTGATGGCCCGCCAGAACGGTGAAATCGAGACCGCGCTAAGCAAACTGGAACGGCTGTTATCGGTTGCGCGCATGAACCCCGAAGCGGCGATTCCCGAGCGCGACGCGGTATACCAGACTTTTTACAATGAAGTTCGCTCCGAGCGCGACAGCATTCAAAGCGCCAGGGAACAGGCGCAACGCCTTTTGGCCGAGAAAAAGTTTTCCGCAGCTCTCGGCATCTGCCGGGACCTTCTGGGGAAGTATCCCAATGACGGCGCTCTGCAGGCCCTCAAGATTCAGATTGAAGACACCGAACGCCAGGAAAGGTCGGCTTATATCGCAACGGTATCGAAGAGCGTGGAATCGGAGCCGGATCTGGACCGTCGCGTGAACATTTTGCGGGAAGCCTGCGACCGTTACCAGGACGAGACCCAATTTGGCCAGCAGTTGAAGCTGGTGCGGGAGCGCCGCGATCTGGTGAATTCGAAAGTCGCGAAAGCCCGACAACACGAGGAGCGCGGGCAATACTCGGAAGCCATCAGCCAATGGGAGATCTTGCGGACCATTCACCCGCAGTATCCGGGGATTGCCTTCGAGTTGGAAGAATGCAAGAAGAAGCGTAACCGGCAAGCACAGGAAGAGGAGAAAGCTCGGGCGGTTGAACAGATAGATGGAATGATGGAAGCGCGAGCTTACGCGAAAGCGATTGAATGTGCGATAGCCGCCCTCCTGGAGTTTCCTGGCGATCTCGAACTCGCGGCTCTCCAGAAGCTGGCAGAAGAAGGACTGCAACGGACGAAGGAATCGCGCCGGTTGTTCGACGAGGGACAGCAGGCGCTCGCGGAGAAGGATCTGCATCGAGCGACCGACCTGTTTCGCAGCGGGCTAAAGTTGGATCCCCGAGGCCCAGGGTTGCGGGAGGCGCTGGTAAGCGTGCTGACCGAGAGCGCGCGGGCATTGGTGGAGGAAGACTGGCGCGCTGCTGAGCCGCTTTATGAGGAAGCGAGAGACTTGGACCCGAATCATGCCACGGTTCGGGCGCTGCGGTCATCAATCTCCGAGGCGAAGCGACAAACGTATGTGGGCCAATGTCTGACTGAGGCGAAAGCTCTGCTTGCCTCGGGTGACTCGCAGGCGGCTCTCGAAAGAGTCCGAACTGGGAGGGCAGAATATCCGAACGATCCGCGGCTGGAAGAGTACGAAGCGAGACTGTCCAGGGAAGAGAACGAGCTTCGCCGGAGAGAGGAGCGAAACCGGGACAGGGCAGCGCTCGGAGAGGAACGTGGCGCGTTGGAGCGAAATCCCGACCTCGCAAGGGTGAAGATTGCGCGCGAGAGATCGCAGGTAATGCGCAGTAAGTATCCTGACGATGCGGAGATCGAACAGACGGCAGCCTACATCGAGCAGGTGGCGAAACGCGTCGAGGAAGATCTCAGTTCGCTTCTCAGGGGGACAGGAACGGATGGAAGACCGAGCCCTGCGCAAAGACAAGACACGCGCAAGAGGGGCCTGAAGCTAGCCGATGATAAGACTAAGGTCTTTCCGAAGCCGCAAGAGGAGAAAAGCGGAGCGCGAGCTAAGAGTATTTCCTCAGTCTTCGAAGCAATTCAACGGCACGTATCCGAGTTTGTGACACCAGGCAGAAAATGGTCTGGGCTGCGGCTGGGTGTCTTGGGTGCAATCGTCGCCGTCGGAATCATTGTATACATCGCTATCCGTTGGCCGAAGGCACAAAAATCAGAGCAAACCTTCCACTCAGCGACGCAGCCGAGGCAAATTCACATGATCACGGACCCGTCCGATTCCATTGTTACCGTCGGTTCCCAGCCGGTCCGGGACGGTATCGTTCAACTCGGCGTGGACGGGACCGCGGTGGTGGAGGTCTCGCGCTTGGGGTACAAGCCCAATCATACCCGCCTCCAGCAAGGTTCCGATGGTCACATCGTACTGGAGCCCGAGCCCATACACTTGTCGGTCCAGACTTCCGAAACCAATGGCACAGTAGAGATAGATGGCCAAAAATTCGATCTTTCCGAGGGCTCGCTGGAAGCTCCGGAAATCACTCCTGATGGAAAGCCGCATGAGCTCAGCGTCGTCGCCTCGGGCAGGCGACTGTTTACCATCCATTTTCAGGCCAGGCCGGGGGCTCCCCCGCAACTAAGCCGCCCGCTTGATGCCAATGACGTATTCGTGATCACAAGTCTTGGCCCCCAAGCCACTCTCTACGCGGGTAATCAACTCAAGAATGTCATGCTGGGGGACCAGAAGATAACGTCCACTGCGGCGGGAAGCGGTTTGCCGGCTTTGACCGACCAGAACCGAGTCTTGAAATATGGCGAAGCGGCCGAGCGGGGAAGTTATGAGATTGATACTTCAAATTCCCCCACCCTGGTCATCGTTCGCTCCGTCAATACGCAGGCGCAAGTCAACGTCACAGCTAATGTTGACAATGCAAAGCTTACGGTCGACGGACGAGAGGTAAAACCGGGAAGAAACGGCTGGCAAGTTCGTCGCCCCCCCGGCAAGAAATATGATTTTCTCCTTACCGCCGAAGGGTATGACCCGCAAGAATGGACCATGGAGTTACAGAGTCGGCAGACCCTCAAGGAAACGCGGACGCTAGTTCGTCGAGTAATTGAAGCTGCCAGTTCTGCTTTGTCGATTGTAGGCAGCACTCCGGGCGCACTGATTGAAGTGGACGGCAAACCGCTTGGTGAAGTCGACTCGACTGGCGGCCGGCAATTTCCCAATTTCCTAGCGCAAGGTCCTCATAAATTGGTATTGCGAAATGCCTGTGCTGAGGGAAGTTATATCTTTTCGGTAAAACCACCGGCGACCGTCAAGGTTCCCGAAATAAAACTGTCATCTTGCGGAACCCTCAGCTTTCAGGGTGCCATTAAGAATGCCAAAATTCAGGGTCGGCACGTCGGCGATTCCGCCTGGCTGGATTTCGATCCAACTCTGAAAACACCAGTGCAAACCGGGGAGTGGGAGATTAGAGCGGACGCGCCTGGCGCGCGCCCTTTCAATCAGAAGTTAAACGTGGAAGCCGGTCAAACTTTTCCCCTTACTGTGAATCTCACTCCGCTCTCCTCCTGCCTCTTACAAGATCCCACGCTGGTTGCGCCTGACAAGGAATGGTACAGGCTGAAAAACTCCAGCAACTTTGTGTATTTCAAAACCGGATGCGTTGACGTGAATTTAATTTTTGATCGGCCCAAGCAGGGTCCCGGTATTACTCACATGTTCTCGAAGAAAAGAGTGCAATGGGTCATCGATCTCACCGGTCGCAACGGACGCGTGCAATACGAACTGGAAGACCTGAAAGACGGACAGAAGATCACGCGCAGGGCCACGGTTGGAGACGAGCCGCCAGAGCCGAAAGACCTAAAAGTGAATGCTGTATCCAGTAAACAAAGTAGTTCGGTTAGCGTGCGAATTCGGATCGAGGGGACACAGGTGAAGATCACCAACGACAAGGGCGAGATTTTGGACACCTACGACTTCAAGCAAACCCTTTCTAACGCCCGGCTGGGGATCAAGACCGACTCCTATTTTCTATGGAGCAATAACTGATGAGTACCATGGCGAGCCAAGTCGTAACTCCCAACCCAGTTTTAGTCAAGCAAGAGCCCGCGCCCAAACTGGACCGCTTTGCGCTGCTCTATGAGGGCATCTTCACGGCCATCGTGCGCGTGCACAGCGGACGGCAGCACGTCCAAGACGCCGAAAGCTTCCGGTCCCGTATGAAGCAGGCGCTGCGGGAGATAGCGTCGACGGCGGCGCGCCGAGGCTATTCCGCGGAAGACGTTCAGGAAGGCAACTTCGCGGTGGTGGCTTTTCTGGACGAAACGATCCTGACCGCGCCAGATAACAGTGCGTCGCAATGGGCGGGAAAGAGTTTGGGGGAAGAGTTGTTCGACCAGCGCTCGGCCGGCGAACTCTTCTTCAAACGGTTGGAGACTCTTAGAGCGAACCGCGATTCCCAGGAACTGGCTGAGGTCCTTGAGATCTACTATCTGTGTCTGCTTCTCGGCTATGAGGGGAAATTTGCGGGAGGCTCGAAAGCTGAGTTGCAGTTGCTGATGACCAATCTGCGGGAACGAATTGAACGGATCTTTGGGCGTAATCCGGAGTTCTCGCCGGACGCCGCTGTGCCCGATGAGCCCGCCCCTGCCGCAAGGGTGACCGACCCTCTGGACCGGCAGGTCAAGCTGTTTGCGGCGGCGGCTCTGGTGTTCGCAATTCTGTCCTATGTCATGTTTTCGGTGCAGTTGGGGTCAAAGTCTTCCGCCATTGAACAAAGTATCCAGGAAAGAATGGCGGGCAGGTAAATGTCATGTTAAGTCTGCGCAGACTTTTCGGGCTGATGCTGCTGTTCCTCTTCTTTGAGGCGGTGGTCGCGGTGGTGACCACACTTGCCTGGCCGAATGTCAGCGTGTTTCTAGCGTGCTTGGCAATGACCGGCCTGGCAGTCGGAGTCTGGGTAGTTTTTGCGCTGGTCACGCGCATCATGACTCGCCCGCGCGTTGCCCCACCAGCGCCGCAGGCAAGAGTCACAACTTTGCCCGTTCCCAGGCCATCCTCTGGAGACGATGCCTTTGCGCTCGAGATGAATGCGCTGGTGCGCGAGGCCAACCGCCGGTTAGTCGGCGCGGCACAGTTGAACGCAAAGCGCGAGCAGCCTACGGTCGCCACACTGCCTCTGTTTTTGGTGATGGGCGCCGAAGGCGGGGGGAAAACCAGCGCGCTGGTGAACTCCGGGTTGGAGCCGCACCTGCTTGCTGGCGAAGCCTCCCGCGAGGGAATCGTTCTTCCCACCCGAGTCTGCAACCTGTGGCTGGCCGAAGGATCGGTATTCGCGGATATCTCCGGGCGCGTCGTCATGCAGGAGCCAGAGCATTGGGAAAAAGCGCTGCGCATTCTCTCGGCGCAGCAGCGTGTGCCCCGATGGAAAAAAATACTGTTCGGCCGGCAGGGGCCGCAGCCGAACCTTACCGGCGTTGTCGTAGTTGCTGATACCAACTTGTTTGTGAGGGCGCCCGATCCTCAGCGGATCAGTGCTTTTGCTCGAACCTTGAATGATCGCCTGCAAACCGTTGGAACGGTCTTTGGCAAGGATTTCCCGGTCTATGTTTTGTTCAGCAAGTGCGACGCCCTGCAAAGCTTTCCGGAATTTTTTGCGCATCTGAGCGACGCCGAGGGGCGGAAGTTGGTGGGTGTGACGCTTCCCCTGCTCAGGCCCAAGAACGAGTCGGCCGACATTTATGCGGACCGGGAGGGCAAACGCCTCACCGACTATTTCAACCGGCTCTACATGTCTCTCGCCGACAAACGCGGGGTGTTTCTGGCTCGAGAGGACGACTCGCGGAAGAAATCCCTCGGATATGAATTTCCTAGGGAGTTAAAGAAGCTTCGCGGCGAACTGGTGCAGTTTCTGCTGGACGCCTTCCGTTCAAATCTCCTGAACCAGGGCTCAAGATTGCGCGGGTTTTACTTTGCCGGCCAGAGATATGTTTCGCGAGCTGCCGCAGCGACCGGACTCGAAAACAGCGTGGCCGACTTCTCCGTGGTCAAGAGACGCACCGAGGCAACCATACTTTTCGGATCGAAGTTGCAACCGGTCGCTCCCTCACGCGCGGCGGCGCCGGAAGGAACGATTGCCAAGTGGACATTTCTCACTGAAGTTTTCCACGAAGTCATCCTGAAGGATCGTGCCGGGAACACCACGCCGCGAGTCGATACGCGCGAGCAATCGTATCGGCATCTTGCATTGGGGGCGGTGGGCGCGGTCTTTCTGATCCTGAGCCTGTTGTGGGTAAACTCGTGGAGGAACAACCGGCAGTTGCTGGACGAAGTCGCATCCGCGGTCGCGGCAACTTCGCTAGCCCCGCCGACCGCGGCAACTCCGATTGCGATCACGGGGCTCGAGTCCTTGCGCGAACCGCTGGTCCGCCTTCTGGGCTACCAGCGCCATGGCGCTCCGCTATCGTACCGCTGGGGACTCTATTCGGGAAGCGACGCGACCGTTGCGCTGGATCGCCTTTACTTCGACCGATTTCGTAGAATCTTCATAAGCCCCGTGTTGGAGCTGCTCACAGCCCGCTTTCTGTCGTTGCAGCCGAATGCTCCGGTACAGGACGACGTCTACAACCTGCTGAAGTCTTACCGGATGGTCGCTTCGCAGACGTGCCCTCCCGACGATAATTTCCTGAGCACGACGCTCATTCCCGTCTGGACCTCTGCAGTTTCGGCTCAGCCAGACTCAACCTCTCTGGCTGAAAAACAAATGGACTTTTACATTGCTGAGCTGAAGATTCAGAATCCGTACAAGGCCGAGCTTAGGGAGAACAGCGAAGCTGTCGGCCGGGCTCAGGCTTACCTGCAAAACCTGAACGGCCCGGACAAACTCTTTCACGCTCTCATGGCGGAGGTGAACCGCAGGCAGCAGCCCGATTTGTTGACGCGGTACGCCTCGAACTACACGGAGGTGATGACGGGGCCGAACAGCATCGACGGCGTCTACACGCGCGACGGCTGGCAGGCGATGATCGACAACATTCACAGTCACAAGCTGGCTTCGGCGGGCGAGCCCTGCGTGGTCGGGAGTACGTCGGCTATTTCGAAGTGGTCGAGCGATGCGTCCACCGATCGAGATCTACAGGATCTCTACGTCAAGAGTTACGTCCAGCACTGGAAGTCATTTTTCGAGGCGCACCATGTGGTGGGTTTCAGCAATACGGCTGATGCCTCGCGTAAATTGCGCATACTGGCCGACAACAACCGCTCACCGCTGTTGGGGCTGATTTACATGGCCTCGCACGACACGAATGTTGTCGCGCCCGCAACGACGGTGTCAAAAGCGGAGGAAAGTATCGAGCAAGGCGCTGCCAGCGTAAAGCAAACCGTGACCGACCTTTTCGA
>Ga0210393_10000964_pt1 | contig 24797 bp, 20 predicted proteins | sample IncBWC27OmetaG_FD_160068 | JGI IMG/M metagenome (GOLD analysis project Ga0210393, IMG submission 160068) | Forest soil microbial communities from Barre Woods Harvard Forest LTER site, Petersham, Massachusetts, United States - Inc-BW-C-27-O ... | reverse complement strand
AGGTGGCGGCAGCAATTGCGATTGTTGCACGGGATGCAACTGCTGGCAGGCGGGGAGAAAGTGACGGCGGCGGCTTTGGAAGCCGGATATAGCAGCACAAGCGCGTTCATATCGATGTTTCGCAAGCAATTGGGGACGACGCCGATGCGTTATTTGGAAAATGGGACGGAGCGGGAAGCCAGGGCGGCTGGTTGATGGAATTGCTCACTGCTGGCGCGGTGGAATCGCGGTGGTGCTTTCTTGGCGGTGACTTGCCCGTGCTGTAGGCTTAAGCTTGAAAACTATGAGCGAGAAAAAAGCAAATTTTGTGCCAGTGAGCGCGCTGGACAAGCGGGCTCGGACGAAGCGCGAGTTGCTGCGAGGGATGGTGAAGCAGGCGCCATTTGTGGCGAAGAATTTTCGGCTTTATTTTCAGAATGCGTGGCGGCGGCGCATTCTGCGGACGAATGTAGTGGCGCCATACGCGGTGACGTTTTATGTGACGCACAAATGCAATCTGGCGTGTTCGTATTGCACGCAGAAAGAGCCGGACGTTTTCAGCGAGGAATTGGACACGAAGCAGACGATCGGGTTGCTGAAAAGGATTCGACGAGAGACGGATTCGATCGTGATGACAGGAGGGGAGCCGACGCTGCGCGCCGATATCGAGGAGCTGACGGCGGTGGCGCGGTTCGAATGCAAATTCCGGTCGCTGCTGCTGATTACGAATGGGACGCTAATTGACCGCAAGCCGGGGATTCTGGATGCGGTCACGGGGCTGGTGGTGAGCTTGGACGCGCTGGCGGCTGATCCGACGAACGCGCTTTCGAAGCCTGCGGCGGTTGGGAAAGTGCTGCAGAATCTGGCCTTCGCGCGCGAGCGGCTGGGAAGCCCAAGGCGGATCACGATCAGCACGGTGATCGAGGAGTGGAACCTGGGAGAAGTGGAGCGGCTGCTGGACTGGTGCGGCGAGCAGGGATTTGTTTTTGCGGCACAATCGGCGCAGATGGACAAGATGCCGAATCTGGCGCTATTGCGGAATGCGAAGTATCACGCGCTGGTGGATAAGATTATCGAACGGCGGCGGAGCGGAGTGCAGCCGATCAACGGAACACCGAAAACGATTGAGACGCTGTTGAGGTTTGGAGATTTTCAGTGTTACCCGACGATGTTTCCGAGAGTGTACCCGAATGGCGATGTGTTTTATCCGTGCGAGCCTTTGCGGAAGGTGGCGGGGAATTTGCGGCGGGACGGATCGCTGAAAAAGATTTTTGCGAAAGGGAAGAGGATGTATGGGGATATTCCGCCGTGCCAGGGAGTTTGTTATTTGTTCGGGAATGTTTTGTCGCACTACTATGTGAATGATTTTTGGGGACTGGCAGGGGATTTTATCCGGTGAGGGGAAGAAAAAGATAAAACACAGCGGGCACGTAGAGCACCTAGGGCACAGAGAAGAGGGAGAAACCCAGAGGGGAGAAACTGGAACTACTTTAGGTCGGAGATTTTCTTGTCGAGGTGGGCGAGGGCGGCTTCGAGAGATTTGCGGTGCTGGGGGTGGGTGGCGTGTTCGAGGTCGTTTACGATGCGGGTGCGGGAGAGTTGCAGGTCCTGGATCTCCTGTTCGCGCATGAGCTGTTCGGGAGTTTTCGAGCCATGGGCGGAGTGCGACTTGGGCTCTTCGACAGCAGCCACCTGCGCTTCAACGTTTTTGCTTTCCCAGCCTCGCGCCATGGCCCTAGTTTGACACAGATTGAGGTATAGAAGGGCTTTTAGAGGAAAAGAGTTCCTTGGCTGAGAGTGGATAGAGTGGGCGAAAGATCTTTCGGAATTTGCGATGCGAGCAGGCGGAGCAAGCGGCGAAATCAATTTGAGGACCATGAATTGTGTCACCAGCCGAAGATTTGATTGAAACGGGCCAGTGGTAAGTCGGAAGTTGAAAGATGAGTTGCCCGCCATAAAATTTCGACCGCTCTTTTTCGGGTAAGAGACTAAGCGCTGGCGGCGCGGCGCTGTGGAATGACTGGAAGCGCCGGGCGTATGACGCTTTGCAAGGTGGTTTGTGCGACGCGAGCTAGATGCTCCGCAAAGACGCCGCGATAGGAGAATTCGGCGGCGCGGTCGCTCCACTGGATGCGCAAAACCCAAAAGGACTTGGGATGCTCGGCGCTGGCCGCGATTATTTCGCTGGTCGGCAACACGAGCAGCGGCCGCAAATGCGAGTCGAGAGCCCATATACGCTCCGGACCGACAAAGAGCTGGACGGCGGATGGGGGTCCGTTGCCCGGCTGGTAGGAGCCGCCATTGACGACGATGAACGCGCCGAGTTCGCGAGCTTTTTCGTCCACGTTGGTGCTGGGTTTGGCTGGCGGCAGAAGAATGGCGGTGAGGAAGAGCGCCAGGCCGCCCAGAGCGAGAAAATAGATATTCCAGAGGCCGAGCGGCAAAACGACAAGGGCCGCACCGACGAGTCCCAGGATAACGCGAAAGGCGAGCCAGGACTGCTCGTTGCGGCGAAGATCCAGCACGCGCGGCACGAGCAGGACGATGGCAAAGAGAGCGCCGACGGCGAAGTTGCGAAGCCTGGCGCCGAATTTTTCTTGGTGCTCCGCGGGTGGGTTTGCGGGGGTGCTCATACGTTTGAATTTACCTTCTACAACAATCCTTAGGGGTTGATCCCTCAATTTCTCGCATGTGCGAAAAGGCGCGCAGCACGTGCGGGATGGTAATCGAGCCGCCGACGATCAACGTGACGTTGATCGCGTCGATCACTTCCTTACGGTTCCAGCTTTCCTCGCCACAACGGACCAGATTATAGATGATGCCGCCGTCGCAGCGAAGCACGGCGGAAGCGATCTGGCCGAGCAATCCCTTCGTTGTTGTTCCAAGTGGGCCGGGCCAGGGGACACGGTGACCCGGCGCCTATTATGAACCAACTCGATGCGCGACGCTCGGGACTATTCGTGCAAGGCGGCAAGCGATTTTTGGCAAGCTTCCTGGCGCCGGGTTGTAGGCGCGCATGAAGCCAACCCGTCTCGTCTTCAAAAAATCATGCAGAGACTGAGACAGGAGGGTCTCTTAAGGGCGTTCCAAAAAATCGCTAGCTTCCGCGCCGATGCTGCGACTGCGAATGCGAAACCAGATGGTGATGAGAACGACGGAAACGACAAAGATGAGCGTGGAAATGGCGTTGATTTCCGGAGTGATGCCGCGGCGAAGGCGGCCCCATATTTCGAGGGGCAGCGTATTGTCGCGGCCGATCAGGAAAAAGGTGACGGCGATCTCGTCCATGGAGAGAGTGAAGATGAGCAGTCCGGCGGCGATGAGAGAGAGCTTTAGGTTGGGGAGCGTGATGCGAAGAAAAGTCTGAAAAGGAGTTGCGCCGAGATCGAGGGAGGCTTCTTCTTGGGCGCGATCGAGTTTTTGGAGCCCGGCGAAAAGCTCGGTGGTGGCGACGGAGATGAGGGCCGTGCCGTGGCCGAGAAAGACGGTGATCAGGCTGAGTTGCGCGCCGACGAAGACGACGAACATCAAGAGCGAAAGACCGGTGATGATGCCGGGAAGGATCAAAGGAAGAAGAACGAGGCGGCGGAAGAGGGCCTTGCCGGGAAAAGCGGCGCGATCGAGAGCGAGAGCGGCGAGGAGCCCGAGGGTTAGAGAAAGAGCGACGCTGCAGGCGGCGACGATGAGGCTGTTCAAGACCGCGTCCCAGATTTGGCCATCGGCGAAGAGTTGGGCGTACCAGTCAAGAGTGAAATGGCGTGGAGGGAAGCCGCCGACGCCATCCTTGTTGAAGGAGTAGAGGATGAGGACGACGATCGGCAAATAGATGAACGCGAAAACGAGGACTGCGTAGACCGTGAGGAGCGGCGCACGGCGAAATGAGTTGGTGGCACTCATTTGAAGGACCAGCGTTTTTCGAGGTGCTCCGTAAGGAAGAGAAGGGATATGGTGATGAGCAGAATGCAAGCGGAGATGGACGCGCCAAGTGGCCAATCGTAGGCGGCGCCGAAGAGGCTCTGGACGATGTTGGCGATCATGGTGCCAGAGGCTCCGCCGACGAGCAGAGGAGCGAGGAAATCGCCGAGGGAGAGGACGAAAGCAAACGTGGCGCCAGCGAGAAGGCCGGGCATGGAAAGAGGGAGGATGACTCGCAGGAAAGTCTTTGCGGGGCTTGCGCCCAGATCTTCCGAGGCTTCGACGAGCGGGCGAGGGATGTGTTCGAGGGCGGCATAGATGGGGAGAAAGACGAAAGGCGTATAGATGTGGGTAAGGACGAGCACGACGGCGAAGGGGCTGTAAAGAAGGAAGCCGACAGGTTCGTGCGTGATGTGGAAATACTGGAGGAAGCTGTTGAGTACGCCGTCGCTGCCAAGGATGGTTTTCCACGCGTAGCCGCGAACGAGATAGCTGACCCAGAGGGGAACGATGACGAGTTGATAGAGCAATTCCTTGCGCGCGCCTGCGTGGAAGGACAAATAGTAAGCAAGCGGATAGCCGAGCAGGAGCGAGAAGAGCGTGACGGAGGCGGCGATCCGCATGGTGCGGAAAAGAACTTGGGCGTAGACGGGGTTAGTGAAGAGAGCTTTGTAGTTGTCGAGGTTCCATTGATGGACGACAAAGCCATCGCGGACGGCCCAAAAACTGTGGGCGAACATGAGGGCGTAAGGGAGCAAAAGGAATAGACCCACCCAAAGGAGCGGCGGAAGGGAGACGAGCGATTTGTAAGTGCGAGAGTACATTTCCCCCGTCAGTTATCACTAATCCGTTTTTAGTCAGACCCCAATGATCAAATTCCGTGCCGGTCGCGCCTCAGCAGTGCGAGGTTGCTGCGACTACCACTTATGGCGAAGCTAAGAGTCATGAACGAGAACCGCGTCAACGGGAGAAAAAGAGAATTCGTGTTCGCCGGTGAGCGGGTGGCTCGCGGGGATACGCGCTCGGAACAACTGGCCATTGCCGCAGTCGATTTCAAGAATTTCGCTTGAGCCACCGTATATCTGCTGGCGGACGACGCCGCGGAACCTCGCGCGGCTTGCGGATGGATGCGAATTCAGTTCGTGCAAAATGGCTTGTGGGCGGAGTAAGAAAAGGTTCGGTCCATCGGGGGCGCCGGAGGGCCACTCGAGCGCGCCACACTTCGCGCGGCCGTCGCGAACGTCGGCGCGGAGAAGATTGGTCTGGCCGATGAATTGAGCGGTGTATGCGGTTGCGGGACGGGCATAGATTTCGCGCGGGCTGGCAATCTGTTCGAGGGACCCGTCGCGGAGGAGAGCAACGCGATCGGAGAGCGCCATGGCTTCTTCCTGATCGTGGGTGACGAAGAGAAAAGTGACGCCGATCTCGCGCTGCAGCGATTTGAGCTCGCTCTGCATTTGTTTGCGAAGATTGGCGTCGAGCGCGGACAGAGGTTCATCAAGAAGGAGAAGTTCAGGGCGATTGACGAGTGCGCGCGCGAGGGCCACGCGCTGCTGCTGGCCGCCGCTGAGCTTGGTGGGGCGGGCATCGAAGTATTCGGCCATCTTCACCATGGCCAGGGCTTCATCGACGCGGCCGGCGATTTCATTTTTCGGAGTGTTCGTAACGCGGAGACCGTAGGCAACGTTATCCATCACACTGAGATGGGGGAAAAGTGCATAGTGCTGGAACACAGTGTTTACGCGCCGTTTGTACGGAGGGAGAGTGTCCAAGCGCTTGCCGCTCATCCAGATTTCACCGGAGGAGGGCTGTTCGAATCCAGCGACGATGCGCAGCAGCGTGGTTTTGCCAGAGCCACTTTCACCGAGCAGAGTGAGGAATTCGCCGGAAATGATGTCCAGTGAAAGGCTCTTGAGGACTTCGCGAGCGCCGAAGCGCTTGGCCACCTGGCGCACTTCCAGAAGAGCGCGCGAGGCGGAGGGAGAAGGCGCGGGATTAGCTGCGGCGGAGTTCACTGCGCGGCTTTCACCTCGTTCCAGATTTCGTTGTACTTGGCGCGGCGAGGGACGTCTTGCCAAAAGTAGATGCGTTGCATGTAGGCGTCGGGGTCGTCGAGATGGAGGGCCTTCCTTTCTTCCGCAGACATGTAAGCGGCAGCGACGAGATTAGCCGGAACATAACCGGTGACATCCGTGATTTTTTTTTGCGTTTGCGCTTCGATCAGATATTCGAGAAATTCCTGAGCGAGCTCTTTGTGGGGGCTGGCGGCGGTGACCATCATGTGATCGATCCAGCCGGTAGTGTTTTCCTTGGGAATGACTTCTCCGATGGGGAAATTGAGTTTGCGAAGCTGATTGGTCATCAACGGCCAGCCCATGGCGGCTACAATTTCGTGGTTTTGAAAAAGGTTGGTCAAATCGCCGCCTGCCGACCATATTTTTCGGACGTTTGGCTTGAGTTCAATTAGTTTTTTCTTCACATTTTCAAGTTGATCGTCAGTGAGATTGTAGAGCTGGGCGGGATCGGGCTTGTCGTAGCCCAGAACTTGCGCGGCCATGTAGACGGTGGATAAATCGTCCCAGACGGAGATTTTCTGTTTGAGTTTGGGATCCCAGAGGGCTGACCAGGAATCGGGCGGCTGGGGAAAAGCCGTGGTGTCGTACAGAAGCGGGTTCGGACCCCACATGAAAGGGACGCCGAAGACTTGCCCGTTGGCTTTCACGAGCGGCAAATTCCTTAGTCTTGGAGAAATTTGGGAGTAGGAGGGGATCTTTGAGAGATCGAGAGGGGCGGCGAGATTGGAGCGGGTGATCATGGCAGCGACGTCGCTTGAGGGAGAGATGACGTCGTAGTTGGATGCGCTGCCGCCGCGAAGTTTAGCGACCAGTTCGTCGCTCGAGCCCATGTACGAAGCGACGATTTTGCAATGATGGCCCTCTTCGAATGCGCGGATAAAAGTTGGCTCGGCGTAACCTTGCCAAACGAGCAAGCTGAGCGTGTCTTCCTTTTTCTTGCAGGAACCGAGCGCGAGTGCAAGGAAAAAGAAAACCGAGATGATCGCGAATTTTCTCATCGATTTGTATCTCCAGTTTTCCAAGAACTGCCAATCTAAGAGTATTCCGTGTGCTGAAAACGGCCCAGCTGTTGCGGGTCAGCGAAATCAGAACGTTGGTGGCGTGTTGATCCAGAGCAGCCATGCTTCTACGCGCCCGGGATTTTTCCATCGATGAGGCGTTGAGCTGTCGAAGTAAAGGCTGTCACCATGCTTGAGACGGTAGTGCTCTTCGCCGTTCAGCCAGATTTCAAATTCGCCGCGAAGAACGTGCAGAAATTCTTCGCCTTCATGTGTGTAAGATTCGCCGCTGCCTCCGCCGGGCTTGACGCGAAATAGATGCGGCTCCATGGCGGTGCGGCCCCAGGCCAGAAGCTCCATGCGGACACCAGGAGTGGTTTCGAGAATTTTTCGTTGAGCGGGGCGAACGAGACGGGGATTTTCTTCCGCGGCTTCAAACAGGGAAAGGATATTGGTGCGATAGAAGCGCGCGATGCGGCGAAGAGTCGCGACGGAAGAACGCATCTGGCCGCGCTCGAGAGCGCTGAGAAAACCGACGGAGACGCCGGTTGCTCGCGCGACTTGCGCGAGAGAAAGACCTCGGCGGCTTCGCAAACGGCGGAAGCGCTGGCCGGGCGACACGCCATTTTCCGCGGGTGCAGCGACTACGCCTTGTTTCTTGAGGACGTGGATAATCGCGGCAGGATTCAATCCTCGGGCGCGCCGGAGAAAAATCGCGCGCTGCAGCAAGCGCACATCGGATTCGGAATAGATGCGGTAGCGGCTCTTCGTGCGTTGCGGCGCGACCAGGCCAAGCGCTTCCCAGGAGCGCAAAGCGGAAGAGGAAATGCCCACGCGGCGGGCCACTTCGCTGATGCGAAGAGGCCGCCGAAGCCCCTGCTTTTCCGATTCGTTGGAAAAATTCTTTCTGCTTGACACTGGTCCAGGCTTTCTCTAAGTTTGCTGGATTATAGTAAGGTTTGCCGGGCACAGCAACCTCGAAGAATCGATGCGGAAAACAATTGTGGCGGGGCAAGGGGTGAGTTCATGAAGGTAGAATGGTATTTCTGTAAGCTGCGCTATTCGTTCGTTGTGACCGTTATTTGTGTTTCGGTACTTCTACTCGCAGTTATGTTTGCATCGCCGGGGGCCCGAGCGCAGAGCACGGGCGGCCGCATTCGCGGGACGGTGACGGATTCTAGCGGGGCGTCGGTGGCGGTTGCCAAGGTCACAATCGTAAATGAAGCGACCAACGTTTCACGCGACACGCAAAGCGGCCCGAACGGCGAATTCATATTTCTCGAGGTTCCCGTTGGCACATACCAGATCGAGGCAGCCCAGCAGGGGTTCAAGAAATATAGCCGTAAGGGTCTTGTGCTGGAATTGAGCGCAGTCCTTGGAGTCGATATCGTTCTGCAGGTTGGCGGGGCAACCGAAACCGTAGAGGTGACTGGCGCGCCGCCGGTCATCGACACCACCACGACCCAACTGGGCGCGGTCATGACGGAGAAGTCTGTTCGTGAACTTCCTCTCAACGCCCGAAACACTTACCAACTGCTTCAGTTGCAGCCCGGTGTGCAATCTCAGCTGGGTGCTGATCTATTTTATGGAAGCAGCAATCCTGGGGTTGTCTCCGTGAATGGCGGGCGCGGGCGTTCGAACAACTACATGGTAAACGGCGGGGACGGCAACGACATTTTTGTGAATGGGCCGGCGATTCAGCCTTCACCGGATGCAATCGACGAGTTTCGAGTTTTGACCAATACCTTCGACGCCGAATATGGGCGAAACTCCGGGTCAGTTGTCAACGTTGTGACCAAGTCCGGCACGAATCAGGTTCACGGCGATGTTTACGAGTTTTTTCGCAACAAAGTTTTGAACACAAAAGGTTTTTTTGACTCCGCGGTTCCGGACTATAAGCAAAACCAGTTCGGCGCAACGTTGGGAGGACCTATCAAGAAGGACCGGACTTTTATTTTCGGCTCTTATGAGGGTAATCGCCTGGCTCAGGGAATATCGTCGGGGAACGTTTTTTTGCCCACCGCTGCCGAGGCGGGTGGAAATTTCGGTGGCCAAACTTTCACAGGCACTCTCTCGGACCAGAATTTCGCAGATCTTCTCAATAGCCGTCCAGGTTGTACAGCCGCAGTTGCGGCAGCGGGAGGTTCTGCTATTCAGCCGAACACTCCGTTTACTAGCATTTTCCCGAACTCTATTGTTCCGACAGCATGTTTCGATCCCACAGCGCTTGCTCTATATAACAAATATGTACAACCTCTGGGAACGGGCACGGTGAATTTTGCCCCGGATCAGAGAGACCGTGAAGATCAATTCACAGTGCGGTTCGATCATTCGATCACGAGCACGCAACGATTCAGTGCGTATTATTATTTTGACGATGACCACCGGACCGACCCGTTCTCGAACTTTCAGGCCGCTGGTGCGAACCTTCCGGGATTCGGCGCGCTATTCAAGACACGCGTTCAACAGTGGAATATCAGCCACACTTGGACGCTCGGGTCTTCGGCCGTCAACGAGTTTCGGTTCAACTACTTTCGTGAGGGTCAAGGCAGCCTGAACCATCCCGTGAGCACTTTGAACAGCGTCCACGATGCCTGTGGAGCGACGATCCCGGCGGCGAATTGTTTTTCTGACCCGAACAATCCGTCATCAGGTATTACTGCGAACATTCCCGGGCGTATGGGCGTGCCCTTCATCACCGCCAGCGGCGGCTTTGTCATCGGCAACAATTTCGAAGGGGAATTGCCCCAAATTGGCAATACTTTTCAGTGGTCCGACAATTACAGCAAAGTGTATCGAACCCATAGTCTGAAATTTGGTGTCGACGTAAGGCGCCAAAGGTTCGATCAATTTCTCTATTTCAATATTAATGGAGATTTCAATTTTCAGACCAACTCCAATCTATGCAATCCAATCAACAATCCGATGAGTCCCACGTCGAATTGCGTAGCCCCTTCCACGAACGATGTGGGATCCACAGACCCGTATCCGAACTACTTTCTGGGTGCTCCCTCCAGTTATAGCCAGGGCGCGGCGCAGGCGGAGAACATCCGGAATAGCGCACTTTATCTTTACGCGCAGGATAGCTGGAAGTTAAAGCCCAATGTGACACTGAATTATGGCTTGCGCTGGGAACTGAATACCCCCTACTACGACACCGGAAACCGTATCCAGACCTTTCGGCCCGGCCAGAATACGACTCAATATCCGTGCTGGTTGTCTGCGACTAGCGCGACGGCGTTGGGTGTTTCGCCGGGAGACTGCGGTCCAAACAGCGCAAACAACGCCTATTTCCCGACGGGCTTAGTGTTCCCGGGTGACAAAGGAGTGCCTAACGGATTGACTTCCGCATACTACAAATCCTTTGCGCCCCGGATTGGGTTGGCATGGAGTCCAGGAGCGAAAGAAGGGTGGCTCGCGAAATTGACAGGTGGTCCCGGAAAATCGACCATTCGCGCAGGGTACGGGATTTTTTACAATCCAATCGAGCAGCTGGTGCTTGAACAGTTCAGTGCGGAGCCGCCCTTCGGTGTTAGTGCTTTTGCTTCCAACCCACTTTTTAACACGCCATTTCTTCTACAGAATGGTTCACAGCTACCCAACAATGCGACAGGGATAATCAATCAAACGCCCAATACACCATGTTTCGATCCAACGGGTCCAAAGGGTTGCGTGGACTGGTCGGCTTTTCGGTCGCTTCTTCTATTTGGCGAGTTTCAACCGCATTTGCGAGCGCAGTACGCGGACCAGTACAACTTAACGATCGAGCGTCAGTTGGGCGCGGATATGCTCTTGCGCATAGCGTACGTTGGAACTCAGGGACATCGACTACTTGCGTCCCATGACCTCAACTACGGTCACGCAGAAACCTGCCTGGGCCTCCAAAATATCGCCAACGCAAATCCAAACTGGGTATTAAGTGCACCGCCGGCCGCGGGAGGGACGCCCGTCTCGGGGGGGTGTGGAACGTTTGGATCCGACTCCGAATACTTTATTCCCGCAAACGCCGTAATTCCGGCCGGTGGTTTGACCCTGCCGTACGGCCCGAACGGTCCCACCACAATCCCGGCTGGAACAACGGTGAGCAGCGTTGCTCCGAACGGGATCACCTTGGTTGGGCTCCGTCGCTATTCCTCGCCCAATTGCAATCCCCTCAGCGGGACGGGCTGCCCAGCGGATGGAGTGCCAGTGTTCAGCAATATTTTTGCTGAAGACACTATGGCCAATTCGAGCTACAACGCTCTCCAGGTATCGCTGGAAAAGAACTACTCGCACGGATTGCTCTTCCAGGCGTCCTATACTTTTAGCAAGGCGATTGATCAGGGCGCTTCGTTCGAAAATGAGCTGAATCCCATCGACTTCGGGGCAACGCGCGGATTGTCGTTGTTGGACGCGAAGAATCGCTTTGTTTTCAGCCCAGTTTGGGAACTTCCGATTCCCAAGCATGACGGATTCACTGGCAAGGCAATCAACGGATGGGGAGTTTCGGCAATCATCACTTATCAGAGCGGATTCCCAATTCGCGTGCAAGATCAGAATGACACGGAACTCGAGAGCAGCCTATTTTTTGAAGGTGCGAACACGCCACAGGTGACCGGCAAAGTTCAATTCCTGAATCCTAAGACCAGTGGGGGCTTCTGGTTTAATACAGGCAACTTTACAGACCCAGCCGCGGGAGCATTCGGCAATACGCCACATTCGCTCTGTTGCGGACCCGCGATCAGCAATACGGACGTCGTTCTTTCTAAGAAAACTGGTTTTGGGGAGAGATTGAATACGGAGTTCCGCGCGGAGTTCTATAACGCTTGGAACCACACTCAATTTCAAAATCCCGATGGAAACTTCAGCAGCTCTACATTTGGCCAGGTACTTAAGGCGCGTGCACCACGTGTAATGCAATTTGGTCTGAAGTTTCTTTTCTAGCGAGCGCGCGAAGACCAAGGGGTTTCATCAGGGCGCGGCCTGCGAGGGTCGCGCCTTCGCACTCTCGGCGGTATAGTGGTTGCACTCAGACTGACAGCAGGGAACAGACCTGCGAACATGGAGTTTTGAAATGCACGACGCACTGCAAAAAGAGATAGCCACCTACGAGAAGCGCACGCCGAAATCCGCCGCCGCGCACAAGAGGGCCCTCGAGCGCATTCCGCTGGGAGTGGCAAGCAACTATCGCCACTACGAGCCCTATCCGATTTTTGTAAAAGACGGGAAGAGAAGCATCATCCACGACGTGGACGGCAACGAATATATCGACCACAACCTCTGTTTCGGCGCGCTGATGGCCGGGCACTGCCATCCAGCTGTAGTGAAGGCAGTGGAGCAGAAACTGCACGAAGGAACCACTTTCGGAATGCCTCACGAGCAAGAATGGGAACTCGCGGAAGAGATATGCAAGCGCTATCCAGTGGAAATGGTGCGCTTCGGATCGAGCGGCACGGAAGTCACGATGCACGCTTGCCGTATTGCGCGCGCAGCCACAGGCCACGACAAGATTCTGAAATTCGAAGGCTCGTACCACGGGTTGCACGACACGGCTTTGGTGAGTGTGAAGCCCAAGGCTGAGGAATACGGCGATCCGGATGCCCCTACTTCCGTGCCGGGTGGCGGCGGCATACCGAAGTCGGCGTTGGCGAATGTCGTCGTCGCGAGCTTCAACAATTTGAAGAGCGTTGAGAATCGCTTCAAGCAATATCCCGGAGAAATCGCCGCGATCATTCTCGAGCCCATTTTGATGAACGTGGGCCTGTGCATTCCGCAGCCCGGATTTCTGCAAGGACTGCGGGACATCTGCACAAAGAATGGCGCGCTGCTGATTTTTGACGAAGTGAAAACCGGTGCAAAGCTGGCTTGGGGCGGGGCGAGCGAATACTTTGGTGTGAAACCGGATATGATCTGCCTGGCAAAGTCCATTGGCGGAGGCTTGCCGCTAGGTGCTTTTGGCGCGAGCCGCACGGTGATGAATTTGATCTCCGATCACAAAGTGTTCCATGGCGGAACGTACAACACGAATCGCGTCGCCATGGCCGCCGGCCTTGCGACGTTTCGCGAAGTTCTCACGCGTGAGAATTATACACACGTGGGCAAGCTGAGCAAGACGCTCACGGAAGGCTATCGTGCGATTGTCAAGAGAGTGGGCTTGCAAGCGTACGTCGCGAGCGCGGGCGTTAATGGTGCGTTGATGCTTTATCCGCAGGAAATCCGCAACTATCGCGACTGGACTGCCATCGACGTGGATCTCTGGCGTCACTACTGGTTCGCAATGGTGAATCGCGGCGTGCTCGCTCAGCCGTATTGGTGGGACGAGCAGTGGACGATTTCCGTGCAACACACGGACGCGGATATCGATAAGCACCTGGCCGTGTTTGAAGAAGTTGCACCAGGCCTCGCTCATGCGCAGCAAGAACGCGGTCTCGCGTTTGTCGGCGCGGCTGGACATTAGTTAGCGAGCGCGGGCAGCCGCGGGACTATCGCGCGTCAATTCGCCGGGGATCGCACTTGGAGAACGAGGTCACCATGCAGCCTGCTGCGCTTGAAGCGCAAGAAGCGCCGCAGTTGCGAAGAGTTCTGGGCCGGTGGGACCTCGTGCTGCTCTTTGTGGTTGCTGTTTTTAATTTGAACGTTGTTCCATCGATTGCGGCAAATGGCGGAGTCACGGTTTGGCTGTGGCTGATCTCGCTTCTTCTATTTTTCTGGCCCCAAGGAATAGCGGTCATCGAACTCGCGCACCGTTATCCCGGCGAAGGAGGCGTTTATTTGTGGGCCAAGGAAGTCTTTGGCGACTTCCATGGATTTCTCTCGGGCTGGTGCTATTGGACCAACAACATGATGTATGTCCCGACAGTCATGCTTTATTTCGTGGGTGTTTCCGTGTTCGTTCTGGGTAGCGGACACGAATCCCTGGCCGACAATAAAACATTCGCTCTGACGGCTTCGTTGGTCTTGCTCTTGGTCCTAGTGGCGATGAACATCATTGGCCTCGGCGTCGGGAAATGGATCAACAATTTCGGCGCAATCGGCACGGGAGTCGCCGCTGCGGTCTTAATCGGGCTGGGGATTGTCGTGTGGTTTCGATTTGGCACGACGGTGACGGCCGCCGATTTCCGAATACCGGCGAACCCGCGGTTCGTTCTGAATTCTTTTGGCGTGATTTGTTTTGGGTTAGTGGGGCTTGAGCTTGCTTCCATTATGGGTGATGAAATCGAAAATCCGCGAAAGATTTTGCCCGGGGCGGTCGCTTGGGGCGGCTTCCTATCCGGCCTCTTGTATATCGGTGCGACGCTGACGTTGTTGATCGCCGTGAGCAAGAGCGATATCAGCGTGTTGCAAGGGATCGTGCAGGCAGTGGGACACATGGCGAGCCGCGTCGGTGTTGGCTGGATTGTCGCGCCATTCGCATTCCTGCTGAGTGTATCGATTGCGGGAATCGGTTCGGCATGGCTGGGAGGTTCGGCGCGGATTCCCTTTGTCGCCGGGCTTGATTCTTATATGCCTTCTTGGTTGGGGAAGGTTCACCCGCGCTATCGAACGCCGTATGCCGCTCTGATTGTTCACGCGGTTGTTTCGCTGGTGCTGGTCGTCATAAATTTCAGCCTTACGAGCGCGGGGGTCCAGGAAACATTTCAGAAATTGCTGTCTTTGGCCGTGGTGTTGCAGTTGGTTCCGTTCCTTTATATGTTTGGCGCGTTGCTGAAAATTGCCTTCGCTGATTCTTATGTGAAGGGCCGCTACAGCAAGTCCACGCTGGTTCTTTCTGGCACGAGCGGGTTGGTAACAACAAGCCTGGGTATCGCGCTGGCTTTTTTTCCGGCACAGCAGATCACTTCTCTGCTCTCCTACGAAGTGTGGATGTTCGGCGGCACGCTGTTTTTCATTGGGCTGGCTGCATTTTTCTTTTTTGTCTATGGACGGCGAAAGGCCGCGCGCAAACTTGCTGCGGCTGCTCCGGCGGTCTGAATTGCGAAGCCTCCGCTCGGGCGCCTAAGAGTGATTGCATTTGGGAGGCTGTGATGTCGAGCAGTGCGACGACAGGCGTTCGAACGTATCAAAACTACATTAATGGCCAGTGGGTAGGCAGTTCCTCGGGCCAGTCATTTCCTGTTTACGATCCATCGACGGAAGAAGTCATCGCGCAGGTGGCATCAGGCGCCGCCGCTGACGTCGACTTGGCTGTGAAAGCAGCTCGATCCGCGTTTGATTCCGGCCCTTGGCCGCAGACCAGTGCGGCCGAGCGAGGCCGAATTCTCATCAGGCTAACCGAGAAAATTCGGGCGAATGCCGCTCTACTCGCCGAGCTCGAATGCCGCAATTCGGGCAAGCCCATCGTCGAGGCTGAGTACGATATCGCCGATGCCGCGACGTGTTTCGAATATTACGCTGGCCTCGCGAACAAAGTCCTAGGCCACGTCAATCCCGTGCCGGCGAACGCGCTGAGTTTCACCCTTCGCGAACCTGTTGGAGTTGCCGGCCAGATTATTCCCTGGAACTATCCGCTGGTGATGGCTGCCTGGAAGCTCGCTCCCGCAATTGCCGCGGGATGTACCTGCGTGCTGAAACCCGCCGAGCAGACACCGCTAACCATGATGGAAGTCGCAAGCTGGTTCGAAGAGATCGGACTGCCACCGGGCGTGGTGAACGTCGTGAACGGATTTGGCGAAACCGCCGGAGCGGCGCTCGTGGCGCATCCGGGCGTGGACAAAATCGCCTTCACCGGCAGCGCTGCTGTCGGAAAAATCATAGTGAAGAGCGCGGCGGATACTCTCAAGCGCGTTACGCTCGAGCTTGGAGGAAAATCGCCGAACATTTTCTTCGACGGCGCGGACTGGGAAGCCGCCGTTGATGGCGCGCTCTTTGGCGTGTTCATCAATCAAGGCGAGGTTTGTTCCGCAGGCAGCCGTATTTTGGTGGAAAAAAAGATCTACTCAAAGTTCGTAGAAGCTATGACCGAGAAGGCCAAGCGCATCAAGCTTGGCCCGCCGCTCGAGCGGGACACGAAGATGGGACCGCTGGTCAGCAAGGAGCAATATGACCGTGTCAGCTCCTATCTGGAACTCGGAAAGAAAGAAGCCAAGGTGGCCATTGGCGGCGGCCGGCCCAAGCAGATGGAAAAAGGCTACTACGTGGAGCCCACGATTTTCTATGATGTCGACAACTCGGCGCGCATTTCTCGCGAAGAGATTTTTGGCCCAGTGGCCTCTGTGATTCCCTTTGACGATGAAGCCGCTGCGATTCGCATTGCGAACGACACACCCTACGGTCTGGCCGCCGCCGTCTGGACGCGCGATATTTACAAAGCGTTTCGCGTCGTGAAGTCGCTCCGCGCGGGAATCGTTTGGGTCAACCATATGCAGCCGACCTATGTCGAAGCCCCGTGGGGCGGCTACAAGCAATCGGGGTTCGGCCGCGAACTTGGTCCATCCGGCATCGACGAATATCTTGAGAGCAAGCAGGTATTTGTCAATCTAGATGAGGGGCCGATTGGCTGGTATTAGGATTTAAGAGATCGACCGCCCCTCTGCCGTAAGCAAAAGGATAAGGATATGGCTACGATTCAGATTCGCACTGAAATTCCTGGACCGCGCTCGCGCGCATTAATGGCGCGGCGCGAAGCCGCCGTTCCTCGCGGGCCGTATCATGCGACACCGATATTTGCTGCGATGGCGGAAGGCGCCGTCATGGAAGATGTGGACGGCAATCGCTTTCTTGATTTCGCCGGCGGCATCGGCTGCCTGAACGTCGGGCACCGGCATCCCCGGGTCCTCGCGGCGATCCGCGAACAGATGGAGAAGTATCTGCATCTGTGCTTCAGCGTGACGCCGTATGAAAGCTACGTCGCAGTTGCGGAAAAACTAAATGCGCTCGCGCCCGGAGATTTTCCCAAAAAAACCTTCATCATCAATACCGGCGCCGAAGCGGTGGAAAACGCAATCAAGATCGCTCGCGCTTACACCAAACGTCCGGCCGTGATTTGTTTTGAAGACGCATTCCATGGCCGCACCCTGCTGACGATGTCGCTGACCAGCAAAACACATCCGTACAAAACAGGATTTGCGCCTTTTGCCAGCGACATTTATCGCATTCCGTTTGCGTATTCCTACCGCGCGACGGCCGCTGCAACCGCAGAAAGTTTTGCGCACTCTTTGGAAGATGCCTTCAGGCGAGTGGTGGCGCCGGAGTCCGTTGCCGCGGTGATTGCCGAGCCCGTGCTTGGCGAGGGCGGCTTCGTTGTGCCTCCGCACGATTATTTCCGCATTCTTCACAACATCTGCCGCAAACATGGAATCGTTTTCATCGCCGACGAAGTGCAATCTGGCATCGGTCGCACCGGAAAATGGTTTGCCTCCGAGCATTTTGGCATTGAACCTGACCTGATCACCACTGCAAAATCTTTGGGTGGCGGAATGCCAATCGCGGCTGTTACCGGCCGCGCGGAAATTATGGACGCGCCGGGCATCGGTGGACTTGGCAGCACATTCGCCGGCAACCCTCTTTCGTGCGTGGCCGCTTTGGCAGCCATCGAGACGATCGAAAAGGAAGGCCTGCTGGCCCACTCGACTGCGATCGGCAAGCGCTTTGAACATCGCGCACGCAATTGGCAAAAAAAGTGGCCCCTCGTGGGCGACGTTCGCGGCTTGGGCGGCATGTGCGCCATAGAATTAGTTCGCAGTACGGAGACGCTGGAGCCTGCGGACACGGAAACCACGGAAATTGCCCACTTCTGCTACGAACACGGTCTCATCACCATCACTGCGGGAACGTACAACAACATCATACGGATCCTCGTGCCACTGACGATTAGCGATGAACAGTTCGACGAGGGTTTGGAAGTTATCGAGGCTGCTTTGGCGCATGTAACGGAGCACAAGCAGGCAACTCTTTCGCACGCGTAATCTCTCGCGCCGCGCGTTCAGACCCGTGGCATCGATTTGCTGCGGGCAAGGTGGCGAATCCCTAGGAGCACGACCATGCATGACTCAGTCACCAGCATTTCCAGCGCCGCTGCCGAGCTAAGAGACTCGCGCCTGTTCCGCGAAGCCTGTTACCTCGACGGAGAGTGGGTTCACCCAGGACCTGGAGGAACCATCGACGTCGATAATCCGGCCACTGGCCAGATTATTGGAAGAGTTCCGAATCTGGGTGACGCCGAAACCAAGCGCGCGATCGATGCCGCGAATCACGCTTTCCCCTCCTGGAGCAAAAAAACCGCAAAAGAAAGAGCGGCTGTGCTGCGGCGCTGGTTCGACCTCATGATGGCCAATCAAGAAGATTTGGCGCGTCTCATGACGCTCGAACAGGGCAAGCCTTTAGCCGAATCGCTCGGAGAAGTTGCCTACGCAGCCGCATTTCTCGAGTGGTTTGGTGAGGAAGCCAAGCGTGTCTATGGCGACACGATTCCACAGCATCAGGCCGACAAACGGATTGTCGTCATCAAGCAGCCGATCGGCGTCGTTGCTTGTATTACTCCATGGAATTTTCCGCTGGCGATGATCACGCGAAAAGCAGGGCCCGCAATCGGAGCCGGTTGCACGGTGGTTTTGAAGCCGGCGGAGCAGACTCCATTTTCTGCCCTCGCCCTGGCGGAGCTCGCCGAGAGAGCCGGCGTCCCAAAAGGTGTATTCAACGTCATTACGGGCTCGCCGGCAAAAATCGGCGCGCAACTCACGTCGAACCCCATCGTTCGGAAACTCTCGTTCACGGGGTCTACGGAAGTTGGGAAGCTCTTGATGACGCAATGCGCGGGAACCGTAAAGAAGCTTTCCCTCGAGCTTGGCGGAAATGCCCCGTTTATCGTCTTTGAGGACGCCGATCTCGACGCCGCTGTGGAAGGCGCCATCGCCTCGAAATATCGCAACACCGGTCAGACCTGTGTGTGTTCGAACCGCATTCTCGTCCAGGAGAAAGTCTATGATGCATTTGCCTCAAAGCTCGCAATCGCTGTCCAGGTCTTGAAGCCCGCTCCGGGCTTGGAAGCTGGCGCAACGCAAGGTCCCTTGATTGATGATGCTGCGGTCGCAAAAGTGGAAAGCCACATTCGTGACGCACAGTCCAAGGGAGCGAAGATCCTTGTCGGCGGGCGCCGGCATTCGCTTGGCGGGCGCTTTTTTGAGCCGACGGTCCTGACGGACGCCACGCCGCAAATGCTTCTGGCAAGAGAGGAAACTTTCGGTCCTGTTGCCCCGCTCTTCCGTTTCAGCACGGAAGCGCAAGCCATCGCGCTGGCAAATGATACGGAGTTTGGCCTTGCCGCGTATTTCTATGGCCGCGACATCGCCCGGGTTTGGCGAGTGGCCGAAGCGCTGGAGTATGGAATCGTGGGCATCAATACCGGAATTATTTCCACCGAAGTCGCGCCATTCGGCGGTGTGAAAGAGTCCGGTCTTGGACGCGAAGGTTCAAAGTACGGCATCGAGGATTATCTTGAAATCAAATATCTCTGCTTCGGCGGCATCGGCGCGTAACTCGGAACGAAAGAGTTGCAGCCTTGCGATTCTTTTCGACACGTTTTCAAGAGCGCGTGTCCTTCTATTTGTTGATATCCGTTTTTGATTCCAGTTTCTTTAGCAACGGCTCCAGCTGGGTTTTCGTTTGATCCGGCGCGCCGCCGATCGCGAGCTTCATTTCCGCGGAGGCCTTCGTATAATCACCGCCGTTCGAAGCGATCCGGGCGAGCGCCAGATGGCTGATCCAGTGATTGGGATCCCGCTTCGGCACTAGCGGATACAGTTCGAACGCTCGCGCGGCGTTCCCTTGCCGCTGAAGTCCTCGTGCATGGACGTAAAGTTGAATGGCTGTGGCTTTTTCCAGCGCGTGGGCCATTGCTTTATCGGCTTCCTCCTTTTGGCCCATGGCCGCCAGAATGCGAGATTTTGTTTCGCTATTCTCGAAACGGTCTTCGTTTTGAATTGACGTCTCTTCCCATTTCACCGCTTCTTCCATGTTGTAATTGTTGTCGAGGCACCAATTGGCCGCTTCATCGTACCCGGCCCACGTAAAACCGCCGACGCTGCGAAGCTGGTTGTGAATACTCTTGAGCGTGAGTGCCTTCACGTCCACATTGATGCGGAAGGGCACGGCCAATTTTTCCCATCGGAGTGTAGCGGCGGCCGAGTCGGGCTTAATGTCGTCAAACGTGTACGCCAAGGATTCCCGGAATTCCGCGGCCCGCGGCTTTACCGTCACGCGCGCGGCATCTTCCTTTTCGTCGTAACTAAAGCTGCCCCACGAAGTCGAGTTCTTCGAGAATATAATGGTCCATTGGTCGGCATTCGGAATCGCGTGCAGCCCGTACGTGCCAGCTGGCAGCGGCTTACCCTCGACGCTCACATCATCGGAAAGGGATATCGTGGTGTTTTCATTCGCACCCGCGCGCCATACCTGGCCGTACGGAACGGTCTTCCCCCACACCTCTCGTCCTCCCACAAGAGGGGCGTGGTAGACGATGGTGACTTCTGTAGGTCCGATCCACTGGGAAACGACACCCCGTTGGCTGACGGTCGGCAGATTTAGTTCTGTGGGTTGGCTGCCATTCTTGAACTGAGCGTTCGCTTCTCCTGCGTTACTCGCAATTCCAGCCAGCACAATCAAAACGAATCTAGACACGCTGCGCATGCGCACTTCCCTCCGTGGCGAGAATGACCAATACCTATGGAAACACAAGTCCCGTGCTAACGACACTTCCCGTCTGAATAGACGCGCTTTAATCGGATGGGTGAGCACGTGATTCTTAAGCGGACGCGGATGAAGCTGCTGACGGAAGATGCGCTTGACTGTTATTCTTATACTTGTGTGATTCGCCGGAATATGCGATCTCAGCAATTGCGGCATTTTCACCGTGCAACGTTCGCGTATCCTCGCGCATTCTCAGTAGTAGCGCGCTTCGCCGGATTGCCGCATCGCCGGTCACTTTGTAGAATTTCTTGGTGCGCGTGGCGTGGACTTGGATCCGCTCAAATCGAGGACGCATCCCGCAGGGAGAATTCAATGCCGGTAAGTAACTGCAAACGCGCGAAACAATGCGGGTTCACCTTGCTGGAACTGATTATTGCCTCTTCCGTTTTGCTGATACTTTCTTCCGCGGCGCTCCCCGCACTGAAATACACCATCATCCGCTCCAAGGAATACGAACTGCGACGTGACCTCCGCGAACTGCGCGATGGCATCGACCGCTTTAAGGATGCGGCGGACCTGAATCAGATCCGTGTGGAAGCCGGCAGCGAGGGCTATCCTCATGACCTCGAAACTCTGGTCAAAGGAGTTGATTACGGCCCCGCCGGGAAAAAACGCTTCCTTCGTCGAATTCCGGTTGATCCCATGACGGGAAGAGCCGAATGGGGCATGCGTTCCGTACAAGATGATTCCGATGCCACCAGCCAAGGCGGCAACAATGTCTTCGACGTCTTCTCAAAGTCGAACGCCACGGCGCTCGACGGCACCAAGTATTCCGATTGGTAGTAGAACGCCTCTTTCCCACGCGTCGGGTAGCTTTGCCTGCATCCATGGGAATACTTTCCCGCTCTGTCCTTGATGTAGGAATTCCAGGACATGCCCTACACGCTGGACGTGATTCACGATATGCTGGGAACGCTTTCGGCTAAGAGTGGAGTCCCGCAAGACCTGTATCCTGACGCTCTTGCCCGTGGGGCCCGTAGCTCAGCGGTTAGAGCAGCGGACTCATAATCCGTTGGTCCTAGGTTCAAATCCTAGCGGGCCCACCAAACCTTCCAAGTTGTGGCAGGCTATCAAGCAGTTGGAAAGATTACCTATTATTGTACCTACGCGCGAAGCTAGTAGGCCAAGTACGCCCAATCTGAGGATTCCGCAGCATCTCCTAATCCGTCTAATTCCCAGAGTCTTTCGCCATGGCTCTCGCAAATTCCAATCCGAATGGCCAGGTTGCAGAACAAATCTTCCTTCCAAGAACTGAACAGGAACAGCACTCGCGAACTTGGATGTTTGCGAAGATCGGACAAGATTAGTACGACGTCGCTGGCCGGGACGCATTCGGCCTAGGAGTTAAAGACCAGCGGAAGAACCGGAAATCGCATTTTTCGCAGCGAAATGGCCTCAGGAAAACCATGGTCAGAACTGCTCTTTCCAGGATTCCTTTGCGCCTTGATTGATGGATCTGTACCCTCCGGCAGTGGGGGGCAATGGATCATGGCTATTCTCCCAATGCCACGCGGGCATCTGAATTGCTAACCTATCGTCTCGTCCACTTTGGATTAATCTGTGGCGGTCTCATTTTATACACTGCTCCACTCGCGGCCTGACCGTGCCAATCACGGTGCGTGGCTTCCGCACGGCCTTTTTCCCGTACATTTCCCCCCAAATCCCCTCAAAACACAAAACTAGGCAAGTGTTCAGAATGGAACAGTCCCCGTTTCATTTAGGCGTTAAGGTGCGGGTAAGGAGTCGACCGGCTACCATCCGCCCGTGGCTGACTGCCCGAGCGGCTGAGTTGGCTCCCTGGGTAGGGTTCAATGGCAAAACTGGCGCAGAAAGAACCTCAACTTGATCGGACAAATTGCCGGTTGGAGAGCGTGCCTTCTCACAGACGGTGCGCCCTCCAAGTCCTTTTCCTTCATCGCGATGCGGACGAGATTGACTGTTGCCTGCGTGAGCTGGAGAAAGGGCAATTCAATGTCCGGTCTGATTCCGTCTTAGATCTGGAACAGTGCACTCTGCAACTCCGAGCCCAATCCTATGACGTCATCATTGTCGAGTACCCCAGTCCGAGGTGCAAGGGGCCACATTTATTGCAACTCCTTCATCAAATCGCTCAAGAAGTTCCCCTCATATTTCTGACTTCCCGTTCCGGAAACGATAACATCGCGGAACTTACCGCCCAGGAAGCTTTTGATCATGTTGAACGACCGCATCTCGATCAATTGCCGATGGCCGTTCGCCGGGTCTTGAAGGAACGAAAATTGCGCGCTGAATTGGAAGAGGCTGAAAGGGCGCTTCGGCATTCGCAATCGTTGTATCGCGCGCTGATCGAAAATCCCGCTTACGGAATTTGCCGGTGCGATGCGGAAGGAAAGTTTCTCGACGCCAACCAGGCGCTCTTGACCATGCTTGGTTATTCTTCCAAAGAGGAACTCTTGGCCGCCAACCGCGCTTCCGCGGTCGTCCTTGATCTTGGTGTGGGAAAATCACTGGCAGGTAGAACTCCTGAGTCTGTGCGAATCGAGCCGATCGAGGTCGAATGGAAGCGGAAAAACGGAACCGCTCTGAGGGTCAGGCTTAGTGGGCGCGGCGTTTTTGACGAGCGGGGCGACTTTGTCAGCTACGAAATCATTGTCGTCGACGTTACCGAACAGCGCGCGCTTGAGGATCACCTACGCCGTCAAGCGTGGAGCGATTCGCTGACGGGCTTGGCCAATCATGGCCGGCTGTTCGATGTGCTGCACGCTGAAATTTGCCGTTCGAAGCGCACCGCGCGTGAATTCTCCCTGATCTTGCTGGATCTCGATGGCCTCAAAGAGATCAATGACCGCTACGGGCATCTCGTGGGCAACCGGGCGCTTTGCAGGCTGGCCCAAATTCTGGGCGACTGCTCTCGCTCCGTGGACACCGCGGCGCGGCAAGGTGGAGACGAGTTTGCTTTGGTCCTCCCGGAATCGAGCGCGGCCGCTGCAGCACTCGTGGCCAGGCGGGTTCGCGATCTACTCTCTAACGATGCCGAGGAGCCTTCGCTGTCCGTCAGCGTAGGAATTGCCACCTATCCCAAGGATGCTGAAACCATCGGTACCTTGCTGTATGTGGCAGACAGAGACTTGTATGCGATGAAAGCGAGGCGGCCAAAGGTCGCCCAAGCCGGTCAGGTCGCTTGATCCCTATCACGGGATTCTAGCTACAGTCTCTGCGAAGTACTCGAAGGATCTCAAGTAGTCGGGCAACTGTGCGGTTTCGCACATCGCTTCCGGGCAGATCGCGGCATAATCCTCATGGGCCAGCGAGCCCGGAATTGCGGTTTTGACCCGGGGAGAACTCCATATGCATCGATTCGATCGGTATTTTTTCGCTTTCTCAGTTCTATGCGCGGCCCTCGCCGCACCTCTGGCAACTCGTGCCGCAGCCAGGCCGCAAAACAGCTCGCACCAGGAAGAAAATCGCAATCGTGTGTACGACCGCGCTCACAATGACTACCACAATTGGGATGATAACGAAGATCGCTCCTACCGCCAATATCTCGGCCAACAACACAGAGACTACCGGCCAATCGCGGAAACCAACGCGAAGCAGCAGAGAGCCTATTGGAATTGGCGACACAGCCACCCGGACCATGACGGACGCTAGGAAGTACGTTACAGAACGCTCTTAAGTGGTCGGCATACCTTTACGCGGGGAGCGGGGACTGGGGGGCCGCTCCAACAAACCAGCCTCACGAGAATCAAACGCGCATCACCCTGAACTTGACACGAGAGTTGGGAGACCGAGATGAACGAATATGATTTTGGCTCAGGCGAGTGGCTCGAGAAACGCAACATGCCTCGCAATCTTGACGGCAAAATCCAATACTTATTGAGCGCGGAGCAGGAACTTCTGCAATCGATTTCCGCTGGTGCACCCCTGCCGCGAGTCTTGAATGGAATTTGCAGCGCGCTTGATTGTCAGATTGGCAATGTGGTTTCTCTCATTTCCCTGCCGGAAAAAGAATTGAGAGAGCTTCCAGCTATCGCCATGAATGCGACGCTTTTTGGTTTATACACTTTCTATTCCGAAGGAATTTTTTCCGAAGATAAAGAGCTGATCGGCTCCATCGAGCTGTACAGTTGCGTCGCGAGGGGGCCCTCTTCCCGCGAAGTTCAACTGATCGAACGCGCGACGTGCCTGG
>Ga0210393_10000962_pt1 | contig 24821 bp, 27 predicted proteins | sample IncBWC27OmetaG_FD_160068 | JGI IMG/M metagenome (GOLD analysis project Ga0210393, IMG submission 160068) | Forest soil microbial communities from Barre Woods Harvard Forest LTER site, Petersham, Massachusetts, United States - Inc-BW-C-27-O ... | reverse complement strand
GTTCCTACGCAGAAAGCGGCGGAATTGCTTGTTCTTTTTTTTAAAGAAAATAAAGAAGAGAACAATGCGATGCCGGCCTTTCATGCGGGCCCTAGCACGACTGTATTTATGATAACCAGGGACCAGCGGATAGATGTTCGAATTTTAGATCAGCGACCTTTATGGTGCCTGACATAGATCGGAGATTCGGTGCATAAGGAGATGACCGGTGCCGATGTATCTGACGAATCTGCAACTTGAAGACTCTGAAGAATTGTTGATAAGGTCAATGAGTTTTGTCGAGAAAATTAGGATACAAGCCACCGGACCAAGACGTTGGGCCTAGGTCTCTAGTGGTTGCTGTAGTGTATACATATGCGAGTTCGTACGGTATGTTACACCGCAGCCACGCATCTGTGGCATCAATGCCACCAGATCTGTTTCCGAGACCTGGGCAGAATATTGCTTCCGGCTCCCATTTGTCCTTGCCACAGACGAGGGACGACCTCCACGATTTTTGGACGGCATATTCTTAGATATAAACATAACCTCGTTCCCAGACGTGGCGTGGTATCTGCGTGTAGGCCTCCAGTCGGAAGACAAGACGAGCCCCGGAAAGAGAAGAGCCATACTCGCGGAACTCCGGGCGGAGTTATGTTGTCCCATCTCTGATAAAATCGATGATCACATGATGTTCTGGAACTGTTCTGTTCCCACATCACGTCCACTTATTATCATGATTATGCAACAGTCCATGCTTTTGTTGGGCTCCCATCTTTCGTTAGAGGCGACTCCGCACCCAAATGAAAATGCAGGTTAGAATTCAGGAGAAATTATTCAAAACCAAATCCGAAATTAGCCACCATCGTGTCCGGCTTGTGTATCGCTCGGCTGTACATAAGGCGGAGTAAAGGGCACAACCTTTCTGTATCTCTAGAGCGGCAGAGCATAATCACCCAAGGACCCGAATGCACTGGAACCGGCGAGAAGATAACTCTTTTGTATACGCTTTCTTTTGACCATTGTCAGGACTGACTTGCTGACAAAGAAAAATAATCGCAATCGCTACCCACCCCAGATTGGAACGCCTACTCAATATCTTCATACTCCTCTATCCCTGTGTAGCGAAATGTGAGCGCCTTGCGGGCAATTACCTGGTTCAATTCTCACTCTCACTCCGTGTAGAAGCCACTGTGGCCGCTATTTTGCTTTGCTTTTCCGTCCTGTAAAGGTGCTGAATTATGTTCGTTCACCTTTAATGAAAGAGAGCTGTGGTCAAATGTGATCTCATATCAAACACGTTTTGATGGTCGGTAATTCACGGTTTCATCATTTCTATGAACCTGACAGTCTCATCATTACTACGCCGTCACGAAACAGGTTCCGCGAGCTCGAATACAACCATACTTGGTATAAGGACCGCCCATGTACGTAGTCCGTGGAGAATGGAATTTCCGTGGCCGATAAACCCACAGTGACGTGAGGTAGACATGGCGGCTAACTATGACATGGATCAACAATCACTTTATCAAAGTCGTAATATTGATTCCGTCAGGCTTCGTCTGCCATCTCCCCAAGCTGGACTAGCGTATACTGTAAACCCCTCGCGATCAAACTGTTGGCTTACATATTACCGCGGCCACTCCTCCCATTACTCGAGTCCACACTGTCATCCTTCCCTAGAAATGTTTCATGTAGTCTTGTTACCTTTTGCCTGTTGCATGGCTTACAAGCGTCGACGCCACAAGAATCTCTCTGTAACGTCGGTGGAACGGACTTGGAATCCCTCTTTCGAATTACCCCCGAAAACGTCTGCCGCGGTTGCCCATTCCCTCCTTACTCGGGTAGCTGACTTTCTGAGTAGCCATTATTCTATTTCCTGATGCTCTCCGCGAATTTTTATTCGGACTTAATTCACACCTTTTCGGAAGTCGGTGTATCTTTGGCTATGGGCCAATGTTGAGGGCGCTGATTTCATCTCATGGAACGCCTTGTTCAGCTCCGCGTGGATGATACCTTATCACGATGTCTGAGCCCTGAGGTTCCACTTTGTCCAGTACTAACTCAGCGCGGCCCAGTGGACCTCCTACTGTAGTCTTAGATCTTTCCATTATTATACTCGGAGTTGTGACACTACTTGTATTAATAACCAGGTACGAAAACGAAAATAAACAGTCGTCATGCCCGCGGTACTGCTATCGTCATCGTGACCGCGAAGGAGTCCTTCCTTGCTTTGCGCGTTCATGGATTCAGGACTGATTCGCCATGACGGCGAATAAGAGGAACTGTTACGAAGGAAACTGCCATATGTAGATAGTTCTGGCCCTATAATCACATTCCCTGCTTAAAATCAGGAGGGCACGTCAATTGAAGTTCGTCCAACCTGGAAGACGCACACGGATGACGGTTGACCGGCCCGACGGCGATCCGAGTAAGGAACCCGAGTTTGGCGCCAATCGTGGATAGTGCATAATGTACGGATATCTCAAGGTTGGAGCCTGTAGCCCACCACTACACCACCTTTAAAGTATGCCAGTGGCAGGTCGGCGAAGACTCAGAAGCAGCAGCGGCCTGGCGGGGTTTTGCCTGACCTACAATACGCGATGTCCTGCTTGATAGTGAGGAGGCAGTGGGGATAAAATAGAAAATACTAGAGTCTCGATAGGACCTTAAATCCCGCCACAACATACCGTGGCTCCATCAAGGGCAGCCGCAGATGACGGCTCTTCAAGCTTCAAGCCTCATACTTCGTATTCTAGCCAAACGTAGATTCGAATCTGCGAGCACAACCGTATTCAGCTATGCTCGGCCCATTGAGACCGTAGCTCAGCGCTCAGCAGTAGTGATGCACATACAGTCGCCGCCCCATCACCCATGTCCATGCCCCAGACAGCTCGAGCAAGCTCGTTGAACCGCAGACGAATAGGTCGTGTTTGAGGGGACCAGACTTACATACACACGGTGGCAGTTCACCCAATTCGTCTGTGAGGATGAGAGAGCTGTCCACGACTTGGAATGCGCAGTGAGAATTTCGACAGCGTTTTTCCGCTCCGTCCGGCGCACTGGACTTCAGTTGAAGTGTGCGGATATGTACAGCTAATAATGGGGTCGCTTAAGGTTAGGGGCATAACTTTGACAGGCCGCCCAGACTAATATAGTACATAGTATGCTTTGGTTTCGCCAGCCAGGAAAAATCCATTCGATGTTCTACCGCAGCCGCAAGTGGAAACAGAATCGTCATTGAGAGACTTTGCAACGGAGATTGACTCATCGGCGCTGCATTAGCACCGCCGCTGTCAACCTGCATCATAAGTCTGAGACTCCATGATTGAAGAGGAACGGACATGCAACCATTTCTTCTTGGGGACAGGCGCTTGAAAAGTGGGGACATCAATGACTTCTCTGAGCCGTGAGGGGCTTGTGCACCACGACCTTTTCGTCCGATTAGTTATTCCCCGGTCTTGTAAAGGGCACACTAACTTCGTGGATGCCGAACTTGAGCTTTCGGTCGTTTGAGTATAATCATGATTATCAAAGGTCCGTCACCCAGTTACGTATCCGCATGGTTGCTATATGCGTCAAGTATGTGCAGGATGGTATGTGGGTGAGCTCGGGTCTGAACACAGAATGGATGTCTTTGCACCTGTAAGCGCCTTCTATCGATTATCATTTCGTGAGGATAACACGACATGCAACACGAACCACCACACGTCTTGACGTGTTAGTAGCAATATTGGGTATGTCACGGACTGTTCATTTCGATGGGAAGCTATCTTTTAATGGCTGAAAATTGCTACAAGTTGGCTTCCACGTGGCTGCCAGTGGGTACTCTTGGACCCCAAGTATGTCCATTGTCAGCTTTCAACGCAATGACAACGCACGGGGTGACCATAAGATATTCGCGCCTAGGATGTGAGCGGATATGAAGCAAGCACAAGGCTAATTCTAGGATTTGGAGGTGGTCCCTTCGGTGGCCAACGATACCCAGTACTGGCACGAGACCTCGTCGATGATTATTCCCCTGGCGGTGAGTCACGGTATCGATATTCAGTGAAGACTACTGTAGGAATAGAGAAGTTCACGAGTGAATTTCGAGCTCAGTCCACTAGACGGGTATCATGATCTAGGTTAGGAGTCGCGAGTCGCGACTACAGAGTTTTTATGTTGCATAGACGCATGAAGAGAAATGGATTCATGATGCATGATGCCCAACTCGATCGACCATGTTCGCGCCGTGGAAAGCACATACCTTTTTTGTCAATTCTTTTTCAGCTCCGCTATAACTTTGTTTACAAGGTCTCATCTCAACTTGGATCTTGGACGACATCCCGCCACGGCTGATGCCAGTAGTACTTGAGTCACGCAAGCAACTTGGAGAGCATGTGTCAGCTGTACTGTAAACAACAAGGCTCCTGCCGAAATGTCGACCATTCATCTAGTTTGTTGTGCAACAGAGGAATTAATTAACCAAGCCCTCAGGATAGTACATAATGCGTATGATGCATAGGCCAGCATTAGCATCGTACAGCTGATTAAAGCTACACTCCCGACGCGAAACAACGTCTAAAAATGTCCACTCCAAAAATCAAGAGGAAGTAACGTAAACTGTATATAAGTAAATAAACACTGGCACGAGAATCCACCACGCATCACGATCCGTATCCCAGCTTAGATTTAACAGGTTCAAGTACGTTTCTTCGGAACCACGACTTATGCACAACTTCGGTAGCTGGAGATGGGGCTCGAGAAGGGATGCTGAAGGACGTGGCGGGTGTGAACATTGTCGCCTGCGTGGATGTAGTAAAGGACGCCGAGTGTGACATCGAAGACGGTGTTGAGGAGCGAGGCGGCGTACAGAGCCCGGATTGGGCTGTTGCACCACCTTGAGACGTGCTCTGAGACGTGGGCTGTGGCTTGCGGTTGATAAAAGGTTCTCTGCGTCCAGGTGAGGTACTACATAGAGTACCAGTCGAGGACGACCCAGCGACACTCGATAGAGGCGTCTTGACTGGCTGCGGTGGTGGGGGGGCCGACATTCGTCTGGTTGAATGCGCCCGACTGACATCGGGACTGGGCGATCCCAATACCGAGCTTCGAGATTTTTTGGTGATTAGTGAAGTACTGGTGTTACTTTTGCTGTTCGCGTTACTAGCGCCGACAGGAGGATTGGTTGAAAGGGCAGAAGGTGGTCCAAGATCACAAGAATTCCTGTGTCCATTCGCAGAGGCTTCGGAGCCTCTCCGACGATTGCGTATGGCCCCTTGGGGGTCATAGTCCCATAACTCTATTCCGCTATCAATACGATCAGGATTAGACTTGCTGACCAAGGGGACTGTATGCGACAGCCCTGACGTGGGAGATCTAGACAGGCTGGCGCTCTGCACAATAGAAGGCGGTCGTGCATCACTCGCGTTTTGTTGCTTATGTCGGCTGATGAGATCCTTGGTCTTAATCCTCGAGGGGCTGCGAGGGGTGCTATTCCACACCGGTGAAGCAGAAGAGTGAACAGCACCACCAACTGACGACGTAGGATGCACCCTCGAGCCAGTAGAGTAACCCCTCAATTCGCCTCGGGTGTCTGTCGCTACTGCCATGCCTGGCGTGTCAGTTCGGGAGTTGGGCACAGGGCTGGTGACGGATTGTAGCCGTATCACTGGCGATGGTACAGCGAGCTGTGACATCACCTGCTCGGATACAACTATAGACCTTCGAGGTTGTACTGCCGAATGTTTGATATTGACCATCGAGGACGTGCGGGGAGTGCTGTTTGGCAGTGTTGGGGGGGGAATTGGGGTGGTAGCTTTGACCTTCTCTCCCGTTGGTGGAGTAGCTGAACGTGCTATGGAGTAGCCCGTTGGAGCGCCTTGACCTTCCAGGATCATTGCAAGACCGGAGGATCTTACTTGGGAGGAATGAGATAAAGCCCCAGCAGTTCTGTCCTGGCGAGCGATTGACGCAGAATTGCTCCTGCTACGTGCTGAGCTAGGCATGGATTTCTCCACTGGTCGTTGTGCAGACTTATCCGGCGACAGTGCAGCCAACTGAGGGGGCATTTGCCCAGAAACGACCGTTGACCACCGCGACTGGCTTACGGGTTCCTGGATAATCACAGAAGACATACCGGTGTTACTATTCGGCGGTATGGAAGCGGAAACAGACGGCAACGCTGACCTGTGCTGATGGATGGATCGCTGGACCCCTTGCGTGGCCTCGGTGTCCCCCCCGAGATTCCGGTATTGCCCCAACATTTGAGGGCTCTATTGATGATGTATGATGTCTCGAAGGATTGCTATAGCTTGGCGCTGGCCTGGCAGTAGAGCGCTCCACCGGCGGTACACTTGGCAGACCCGACGGCTGGACAGTCGATTGCGGATTCATCTGCGTGGACAAAGCTCTTGACCGTCGCTGGCCACTGGGAGCCATCATTTTCCTCGGGTGGCTCTTTATCCAAGACCGCGACGATGAATGCACCTCCATATCTCGCACAGGTACGCTGTTTAAGGGAGGTAACTGTTTGCCGAACAAAGTTGTGCGAGGGTCAGGGGGAACGGGCACAGAACGACCTGGGAGGGGAGGTATCTCGACTTTGGCATGTCCCCCCGGAGGAGTGATCCTAGAAAAGGAGGACGTGCTATCTGTCGCAATGGATGGAATACGGGCCTTGGGAGGAGCGCAGGCATTGTGAATCGGGGTGTTCGTCGCTTCAACCTGGGGACGAGGGCGTTCTGACGGAGTTGGGATGATATGTAGAACGGGCGTGCCTCCTGTGAGAGCTGGCCTCTCGACGATGGGTAAAGTGGGCTCCCTGGGAGGAAGAGGCGGAGGTTTAGTTACAGGGCGACGAACTATCTCGGCCCCAGAACGTGCACGCTCTGAAAGAGGTGGAACCCCATCAAGAACGGGAACTCCACTTGTATGGGTTGCCTTACTCCCAGTAACGGAAATGGGTTGATCGAGGAAACACGCGGGTTCTGTTTTGGATTGGACGGTAGTGTTCGAAGTGGGGGGGGCATGGTTGACGGTGGGCACCCTGCTGGTTGGCTTGGGAAGTTCAGGAGGAGCACTTGGCGAGGGGTCCACCTCAACCTGGAGAGAAACGCCGGGCGAAGACACAGTTCTAATTCGAGTTGGCGCAACACTTCCGGGATTTAAGTCATTGCCGATACATTGTATGAGACGTGCGGACGGAGAAGGTTCTAGGTGTACTGGTGCGAGAACAGTCCTGGTCTCGGGATGAGCGATGTTGGGGAATGGAGGGGCCCCACCGGGAGTGGACGCCGTGGCGTTGCTTGCGAGAGCAAACTCGCTTCCATCGAGTGGGGAAGATTCAAGGGGGGCACAGGTGGGCTGAATAAGAGGGAGAACGTCCTCAATTTGGGAACGAATGTCACCAGAAGCAGTATTCTCTATGGGTGTGAATTCCCTACTGCTGGAAGGAGTGTCAGTAGTGCCAATAGATGATGTAAGGGGTTTGGAAGAAGAGCAGTCGGGCAGGTTTGGAGTGTGAATGGCCTCATCCTGAGAGGATGTACTTGCCGCTGACATAGGAGTGGTGCTCTCAGGATATGACGCAATGCTCACAGGAGTTGGCTCGCTTTCCAGAGGTGGTATAGACGGTCCATGAGGAGTACTCATGGGATGCACCGGAGGATGAACGACCGCATCAACCTGCAGAATACTTTCAGAGGAAGGAGGTAAGTCAAAGACCAGAGAATCCCGGTCCCTGTCCTCGACAGGCGACGGACATTTCTCGACATTGCACTGCGATTCCTCGTAAGAAATGTTAATGGTGACATCAGACGGGGGGGTATCTGTCGGAGGGTAGGGAGATTCTTGGCTGGAAGAACCAACAGTCGGAACAGAGCTAGACTCCGATACAGGACTTGGCACCTCTTCTGGAGGTACGTGAGGACCCTCGTGCAGAGGCGTGGTTGTGGTAGGATGGTCCTGTACGGGATGACCGGGAGGATCTGGTGTAGTGACTGGGGAACAGCGCTCCTAGACTCCATGGGTGAGGAACCGAGTCGCAAGAACGAAGAAAAGGAGCATTACCCAGCCACCTGTAACTTCAATGTCAAACGCTTCATCTGGAGAAGTCTCGGACCGTATGAGCCAGTCGACGTCTGGCAGGTTGAGCGCTCTGTCCAACACCTCTGTCCATTCCGACAGATCCTCTTCAGGTCGCCCACCACCCCTTTGCCAGATACAAACATCACCACAAATCCTGGGACTGATCCGATTGGCCGCTTCCAAGGTCCCTTGAAGATCTAATTACTAGATAAGTATGGATTCAGCTGACTGAGGAAAATGCTATTTGCCTTTTAATATGATAGTGTTGTATGGTCTCCAGATATTTCCATATGTCTTGGAAAACTTCTGGTAGTCGACGAAGATCTGGCCGGCCCGATCCAGCAGTACCAGCACAACAGAGTCCTTCTCCGGTCTAAGGTCTTTGAGGGGTTCGAGCTTGAATTGATCGTCATAGGCCGATACCTGATCAGAGAGATCCCTACTTAAATAAAATTGAGGGTTCTGTTTGAGACTAATCCGTTGGTCTTCAGGTAGCCGGCTGAATGTCCATAATAACTCGGCTATTTTTACGTCGGGACCCAACTCACCTACAGCCCGAAGGATCAGCGTTGTCAGTCATTGTGGCCCAACGAAGAGAAGAACTCACAGGTCACGACTGGAGCCTCTCGACGGTCGGTGGGAGAGTGGAGAATTTGAAAATGGACCTTAGCTAGAGTTCTCGAAGGAGGAGAATCTGTTTTCTAAATGCGTGTTACGGGAAAAGGACGATGAGATGCGTTTGCTCCTTACATTAAGACCGAGACGGGTCGATAATCGTTTGTGCGTCTTCATGATATGGCTATCCTTCTGAGCGGCATCCTCTATAATGTTCTGTACATCGTCCAATACGCTCCTAGAATGAGTGGTCTCTACTAGCACCCGGCAGTGCAGCATGAGGTGAAAAAATACGCACTGTTGCTCTGGATGCTGCCAACCGGCATACCAGTCCAATTCTTCTTCTGCTGTAGCAAAAGCAGTATCAGCGGCGTCGCTGCGTTCCTTCCCAGCCTCAACTGCAGACTTGAGGGCGTCTTCCACGGTCTCGAGGAGGCTAAGGAGTATCGGGATATCAGCATAGACGGTGGATGATTGGGTGGATAATCGGAACCTTTTCAATGCGTCCATTTGATCTGGCTTCCCCGGGGAGATCTCCAAGAACAATCTGCAGAGTTGTATCATGGCAACTGAACGTTTCTGATATGCCCTCCCAATGTATTTGACATATTTTCGAAAGCTAGCGATATCGCCAACAACAAGACTGACCGGCATTGACGAAGAGAGGAAGGGTTCGAGTTAACGAGTATGGAAAGATGGGGGAATGGACAAGGGAAACGCCATGTTACACATGGTAGCCCTGCTGTAGGCCTACGGACCTCGCAGCGTTCTCGTGACGGAGGAAGAGTGAATGACGGCATGGATCTGGCCTGGCATGCGTTGGCCGTGCTGTACATACGCCCAACGCCCAACGCCCGGAGGTCCCGTGACACTCTCTTGCACACCCTCGTCGTCGTCGACCTCTCCGAATTGTACGTTCGTGTGTACCCCCCACCCGCACGACAGAGAATACTTCCTGCTTTTTTATCTCTCTGTTCAACAAGACTTTCTCTCACCTCCGGTCCGACGCCGCTATGGGTTGCATGTCCCCTTGCCGCATGCCATGTGGCACCCGTGTTCTTTTGCCTTGCTGCAACCGCGCGCGCACAATAGTATAAGGTTGCGAGATCCTGTACGACCTACCGCCACTCGTTTCCTCCGCGTTGTTGACATCCCCTAAACACCTCAGCCTCGCCCCCCGAGACATGTCCTACACCCTCTTCCGAAGCCTTACCCATCTTGAAAACCAGGTTTTCCCCGCGACGGAATCTATCAGGCAACTCATAGAGACAGTCGGTCGCGATGTAGTCTGCTTCCGTCGCAATACCCAAATATCATACCATTTCGTCGATAGGGCGCGATCTGTCTGTGACATTATCAACGCTTTGATTCAAAAGGTCGACGAAGAAGATGATTGGGATAGCTACGACAAATTTACGGAGGCTATCGATTTGCTAGAGGAGTACGTGCACTCCATGTCCTGCTTCTTATTTATCCTGATGTTCCCCAGACTTCTGCTCGCTTCGACGGCGACCACCCAAGATGAGGCTCAGCGCCACTTTGGGGGGGATAAGGACCTTGATGGGTACATCGCATCCGCGACAACTTGGGAGAGCAACAGAGGAAGGCTCCGAGAAATTTTGAACTCTTTTCGTTCCAAGCCAGAGATTGCTGTGCGCGTACCTCAGCTGGCCTGTTATAACTAATTCACGCCCTACTAGGAGCTATTACCTATGGCAGATGACGAAGAAACAGAGATTACTGAAGCAGGAAAACACGACGACGCATCCTTTCTTCTCGAGTTACACCAATCCATCAAAGGACATTCCTTTCGACAAAGGGCAGCAGGGTCGGTTTCCTCCTCCGCCAACTTTTACCATTGACAACGTTCACCTGTAGACCAGTTCCTCAACTGCTCGAGCTCGTGAACGACCGACTGGCGGACTTGTATGCCTTAGCCCAGGGCGAAGTCCTCGATGATGTCCGTTCCTTCCTCTTTTAGAGTATCGATCGTCAATAACAGTTAACTAGGTACTTGCCATCTTCACGATTAAAACAGCCATGCTCGTTTTTGGAGTCATGGAGATCTCCATGGACTCACGTGGGGACAAAAACCGTACTCATCATCTGAAACTCGAACCCACATGGAATGCCGCACATAGGTTGGTTGGGCCATAGCGTCAGATCTACCCAAGTTGACTCAGCTCTCCAGACTTCTCGCTTTTATCCATGAAATCACGGAAGGCCTAGATGCCAGTGTTGAAGAGATAGAGGAAAAATACGATAGCTTTCTCCAAGTTCTCAGAGTACGTGTATTTGTTATCTCCCCCCTCAAATGGTGGCCCATGTAATCACCTTCAGACGATACCTGATGCACCCCTTCCGGCGTCATATACCCAACTAATGAAGCAAGCCGGGAATATTCGCCGTCCATATCATGCTCAAGCCATCGCTGTCATTTCGTTGTGTCGCTTCCTCGCAAGACACTACGAGAACTTGACGAAGGAGCAGAGAACTGGGACAAACGTCGAGCCCCTTGAGGAGTGCGTTGTTGATCCTTTGAAAGAACGTCGACTTTGCGTTGAGCTTACTGTTCGATCAGGGCTTGTGGGGAAACTCTCTCTGCATTGCAGATTGCCACGGCGTCAGTCCCAACTCTGAGAAACTTCGACGTGAATGCGCCAGAAAATGCGCATGTAGATAAAGCATTTGCGTCCGCGCGGACGAAGATCCAAGGCTGCTTCAGCCACTTTGGGGTGGGCACACGACTCTCCCTCGTAGAATTAAATCTCGCTAGACTGACCATGTCGTGATTTACAGTTGGCCTCTCATTGGGCTCATTACGAGAAGATTTTCCAGCAGGCTGCGGATAAGGATAGATCGCGCACTACCCAACTGGGCGAAGTTCTTGCGTCTGTCAGTCACCTTCTCTAACTATCACTCACCTCGCTATAACTGACTTTTCAAACATGGCCACTTCCAGCGCCCGTCCCGCACTCCTGATGGTACTTCGGACCTTGTGCGAGTGAATGTCGAGATTCGCGATAGGAGTCTCGCTGGCACCATCATCGGAACTTTTTCTCGTGCGTCATCTCCTTCCCGGCATACCTCTACATGATCCTCTACATGATCCCTGATTCGCCTGCTTGCAGTTGGTGTTGAGCCGGAAACGCGCCTCCGTGCGCTGCGCTGGTACATCTCTAAGAAGCTGGAACCACAAGAATCCTCTCGTGTCCTACGCGATTCCTCCTTCCTTGTGAGGACAGCTGATTCCGTGGAGAGTCACGGCCTTCTTCCGTGCCGCGTACACACGTCCATCGAGGACATTACTCAAGCACAAGTTTGCGATCTAGTCCTCGTTCTGGCCTAAGAAAACCACTGCTTTCCATACTTTGTTTGAGTTCCGCACCATATCAGCATATGATACTTCCACACCTACTACATTATATGTCGTATTTATACTTGAATCGCTTTCATTACGAATTACATAATGGCAATAGGATCGATCATAGGATCGGCTGGCTCTACGAGGACGACTACCAGATGCGGGAACACAGCTACCTCTGAATTCCCTATAACCGTCTGACTGGTGTCTTACACAAACAATACCCCACTATATTATTACGCGGCGCCGAGGTGTGAGGCTAGTTCATAATTTGACACGGCGCCAGGCTGGATTGAATCCCTTTGTTATCTGCTTTTTGACTATGTACTTTTCCAAGTCCACAGAATGTCCACAGTTTGGCGGCGGCACGATTAATCTCGTTGCTATCATGAAGTACTACACATTGCCACAAGCAAGCCGCTTCTTGCTTTCGAAATCATTTTTGTGTTTTATGCCTGAAGCCCCGTCCACAATTGACTATTCATCAAACCACGACTGAAGAAAGGACATAAATGTTCGTCGGATTTGTGGTCCTTGAGGCATCTAAATCCAGTTCCTGTGCCATTCTCCCTAGCACCCAACACCAGCGCATCCGCTTCCTGACGGAGCGAGTCTTTGACCTCTGTTAGTCTTCTATGCTATCTCGAACCCGTTTCGCCAATGCTTTCAAAAGAGCAACTCCCAAGAGCGCAAGGGCCAATAATATTCCGGGACCCAAATTTCTTCCGAATCGGCATATAGCCACCCAGTCTCTGTACGCAGCCTCACACGCTGAACCGCTCACGGTTACTCCATAGCTGTGAGCTCTGACTGTAATACGATTGAACAGTTCTCCATCCCCTCCTGCCCAGGCCGCTCCTGGTAGACGCAACACATCAATCACTCGCGCCGTAGTGGTCACGTGGAAGCGTGTGATGCATACTTTGCGTTGCGAGTCGCGGCGCGGCATCCCAAATGGGTTCACGTTGATAACCCCGAACTCACGCACGAAGCCATGGAGCAGTTCAGCGAGTGGTGAGACTTCGCTTGCATCGGTCTTCCCCGACACTGCCTCCGAATGGTGTCTCGTTTAGAAATTCCAACTCTTTGCGGCTGGTAGTTTTCCGAGTCAAGCCGTTCATCGGTTGGCATCAGGGAGGGAATGGGAGCGTTTGGGTATGACATGGTCATTTTCTGTTAAATTTTGTCAGTTGTATCATGAGCACTATACTGCATGCATGAATCACATGCCTGTGTTCTATAGCACGGTAGCGATGCGCCCTTTCTCACGCGGGGGTGAGGTCATTCGATGGAATGGATTCCCGAGATAACAGGTCGCGCCCATGTACATTATGCGTAGTTTGGGTATGGTCGGTCGAGTACACCCTCTTCGAAGAATACGAGGTAGCTGCCACCTATTAGGGATCTTTCTCCATAAAACAGAGCGATGATGACGAGGCGCGGACCGGACCGTGGTTCTGTGGCCTGATTCTTCTAGAAGGCTGCAGCGAAACACCACCCCGGGGCGCTCCTGCCAGTGTACTCATCCTATTCCTATTCCACACTCACTATCCTAAGTACGTTACAATGCCGTTGCCGCCCGGCCTCCCATGACATAGAACGGATCGATGCAGTTCCCGAAATTCTCAGCGCCAGATCTCACCCCTAACTCGCCTTGGTAGTCCCATGTTCTCAGTTTCCACGGAGCAACGCAGAAGTAGTGAAGAATTCGCCGGCAGCCATGTACTCGGTGGGGGTTCTGGACGGGCCCCACGTAGGAATGGAGACTTTTGCCGGTCCGCGATTTCGTTAACGTTATGGTCTTATTCGTAGGCTCGCATCTGGTGGAAAACGGGAGTATAGTCGCATGCAGTAGTTTACTTTGCACCTAATATCACGATTAACTCATGCTGCATCCTCGCCCATGCGCTCCGCCAGCTCGTTCAAGAGGACCTGAAGTTCCTCCGCCTGACGGACGAGCTGTTGCACACCCGCACTCTCCGGTGCGGCGGCGGCATTCTCTCGTACCGCCTGCTCTACGACAGTCCGCCATGTTGTGCCGCTCCGCACGAGCTCCTCCGTGAGCTCGTCCTTTATGCGTCGGCAAATACCTGCACCATCATACCCAAAGCTGGTGTATAGCTGTACGCATGAAGCGCCGGCGCGGGCGAACGCCAGGGCGTCCGCACCAGATGAGATGCCGCCACAGCCGATGATAGGCACTTCGGCAGGGAGGCGCTTGCGTAGGTCGCGGACAAGTTTGAGTGCGAGGACCTGCAGTGGCGCACCGGAGAGACCGCCTTGCTCTGCACGATTCGCTGGTGAAAGTTATGTATAAGTAGGGCAAGTAGGTCAATGGCATAAGATGCGCACCACTGCGGAGATGTGCAGGGCGTTGGACAGTCGTGTTCGTGACGATAACTCCATCAATCCCCTTAACCGTGCCAACAGCATCAGCTATGTCATCCACCCCACGGGAGTCAAGGTCTGGCGATATTTTGAGGACGAGCTTAGGATGTCGCTTGGATGACGCTGTGGCCTCGTCGCGAGCTTGGACTACACCGCGCAATAGACCCACGAGCAAGTGTCGTTGTTGCATACCACTGATACCGGGGCCTAGTCAAGGACAGAATGATAATAGAAGTATCACACGCACCGTAGGCCGGGCGTGTTGGGGCTGGAAACGTTGACGACGAGCACATCAGCATGGGAAGCAAAAGCATGGACACCCGCGATAAAATCATCAGGGGACTCTTGCGCGCTTTCCTTATTCTTCCCCAAGTTAATTGCGAGGAGCCGACCTTGTCGCAATGAGGCCAAGTGTTCTTCAGTGGCCGAAGGGAACGCAGGGAGGCGTGCACGGAGACGTGAAAGAACAGAAACATGGCCTTGTGAAGGAAAACCATAGCGGTTAATGAGAGCAGAGTCTTCGGGGAGATGGAAAACACGCGGGCGAGGATTTCCCGGCTATTACGTCGAGTAAGCGTGCGGAGTCTAGACAGATGGGACTTATACGAGCTTGTGGTTTTGGGGTGACGCTTCCTACCTCCACCCAACTAAACCCAAGATTAAAAAGCCCTGAGCAGTTCTGCATCAGAGAACAGACAAAGGCGTATCATGTAGGACCGAGTTCATACCATCAATTGCTCGACCGTCTTTGTCAAATCCAGCTGCGAGACCAATAGGGTTCGATAGCGTCTGACCCCAGAGCTGAAAATAAATTTGTCAAACTCGATCCTGTAGGTAGCGCAACACTGGTGCCTTTTACTTCTGTTTCGAGTCGTTCATCATCTGGGAGCAGATCGCGGGGACCTAAACCATTTTCTAGTATACTCACTGCCAACTTATGGCTCAACTCCGGGTCTAACACATTGCGGATGACAGGGGCGATCAGGTAGCGATGGATTGCGGCGCGGGAGTCGAAGTAGTAGACGACACCAACTCCGGCAGTAAAGGCAAAGAGGGTAACATAGGCTGCTCTCCGGAAAGTAGAGGCGGGCTCGGGGGTAGAGGAGAAGTTGCGTAAAGAGAGGGGGGCTCGGCGAATACCACGTGTTGGAATGCGAAGAGAAAGCATAGCGATGACCAAAGCGCCGATGTGGCCGAGACAGAGCGGCGGCAGCGCGGCAGAGTACGTGGCGGTGACAGCGAGACCTGCCAACGTCCCCCATTTACTTATTGTAAAGTGCAACCGTCGCTTCTGCTAATGTCCACCTCCCTGTCAGAGCATTTGCCTGCAATTCCTGAACATCCGCCAGATTCTCGCACCAAACATGCAGACCTTTGGTTTTGCGACGGCTCTGTCATTCTCCAAGCAGATTCCACCCTCTTTCGAGTCCACATGTCACAGCTTTCTCGCCGTTCAACCGTCTTTTCAGACATGTTTACGCTTCCACAGCCTCCTGTAATGACAACACATGCCATGCTCGCCGACGAAACTCATGAAGGTTGCCCGGTTGTAAAACTATACGATTCAGCGGAGGATGTGGCAAACTTACTTCTCGCATTGTATGATGGCCCGTTCGTTCTACTTTCCTTTTTCACCTTCGGTTGACGCTCACCACCGGCATGCCATTAGAAAGTTTGGCAACAATGACCCTCACGATTTTGCCGTTGTTTCTGGCATTCTTCGATTATCTACGAAATATGCAATAGACTCGTTACGATCGAAAGCCATTACCCATCTTAATACCGCGTGGCCTACTACCCTCAAGGGCTGGGATTTGCGTGAAGACAAGGCTCATGCGTACGAACTCACAAGTCCGACGGAGCATGCAGGCCTCTACCCTTCCCCCATCGTACGTTCATTTCGTTTCAAAATCCCGACGAATTACGCATTTGTTCAGGACATCATCAACCTCGCGCGCCTTACAAACGCACCAAGCCTGCTACCCGCGGCATTTTATGACATCTCGCGTTACACTTTCGCGCAGATCTTCGAGCCGATAGACGACGAACCAACTCGCTTCCGATGTCTGGTTGGTGGCGGAACGTTATGCGGAGATGATATGCGGCGGCTGGCGTTGGGGAAGGAAGCATCCGCGCACGCTGTGAGCGCGGTGATCCACGGCATGGGGCGGGGGCCGCTCGTACACTCGCGCAAAGGCGCGTTTTCCTTACATCCCCACGGGCCAGCTCACTCCCCAGTAACTGTCTGCACCACGCCCGGTGCGTGCCGACGCGATTTTGCGGAGTTGGTTGCACTCGCAACACAGCACTATATTTGCGAGCGCGAGCGCGGGTACGCGGACCCGTTGTACGTTGCGGAGGAGCTAGGCGCGCTCAAGAGTGCCGACGTGTCTGAATGCCGCGCATGTGCACGATCACTCGAGGTCTGGGCCGCAAAGGAACGCGAGCGGATGTGGAAGATGATTCCTCTGTGGTTCCGCTTGGATTCGTAAGGAGAACGATGGCGGCTATTTGTGGACCGAGCTGAACATGTATCATAGACTACTGTAATGTATGATATGTTTGCACACCATGTCTTGTTGAGCTGTCTGTCTGGTTGTCGTGATGTGTCTCACAGTACTGAGGGTGCCGCGTGTCCAATGTACCCGAGATCGGAAGCCAAAATCGAAAATTGAAGGTTGCGGTTGCCAAGTCGACCGGTCACACTCACACCCTCGCCCTCGTTGTTTCCGCTCTGCTCACACCCCTCACTCTCCAAAGCTCGATGGCCCACCACCACATTGTTCATTTCAGTCTTGTTTCCCTCATTTCCTGCTCCATTGAGTCAGACACGTTGTAACTTGTTGGTCACGGAACGGACACTTCACATGCGGCCGATGGTACTCTGACCGATCTTTATTGTACTCTCTCCGTCCGTGTCCGTATTCCACTCCTTCCTTTGTCCAACCACCGATCGTCGTTACCTGGGTCACAAAGGACTTTTCCACATCACACAAGGGTGCCGAGATGGTATAAAATGGTCCTTTTCTTCCGTTTTACCAGACCAACTGCTTTTCCTCCCTGGCACTTGACGTGCCTCGAAGATCCCTCCTGCGTTCCTCCAGAGCTGCGCTCGCTTTTTCTTGCACTTTCCTTAACGCTGAAAAGGCTTGACCTTTATACACAAACATCATGTTTCAGTTCTCCACTCTCCTGCTTGCTCTCTCCGTGGCCGGGTCTGTGACCGCCGCACCTACACACGTCCATAAGCGCATTGCTCAAGTCATCTCCGATTCAACCCCCGAGTGGGAGGCTGCTTGTGTGAGTTGCACCAAAGCACTTGTGAATATGATGTCATTAATCCTTTGCCATTAATATTGTTAGGATGCCGCGAATGGTGGCCAGCAGTGCAATCAGATAGCTGTCAACGCCTTTGGCACCCTTCTCGCTGGTGCCGGTCCATGCGACCAGCAGGACAATGCGGACATTATGATGGATCTTTCCAAGCAGCTCAACTCGCCCGATATGATAAAATTTGCCCAAATCTTTGCGCAGCAGCCGCGCAACACTGTATGTCATGTTATCCCGGCGTCTGGTAGAGGGGTATTAATCTTATGTTCCCCGTATCGCAGCCTAACTCTGTTGGCGTGCCGTACTGTCAGAAGGCACCACGGAACGCCGAGCTCAACGGGCTATTCCAGTGCCAGTTCCAAGGCGCGGATCTCACGCACTTTGTAGGTGGCGTCAACGTTGGCGCCCCAGGCACCATCCCCTTTGGTCAATCAAGCCCCTTGAACCCTCCGGGAAGCTGCCCTGCTCATCCAGCTGGCCCAATCGCCGACGGGACGCAACTTGTTGACCAAGTCTCATCTCCTGGCGTCCCTTCGGGAAATGGCACGGGCAGTGGCAATAACCAGGGTTCACCTCCTGCTTCACCCACACCGTCCGACTCTTCGACCCCGACCGGCTCTTCAGTTCCAACCCCTGCCCCTTCTTCTCCGGCATCTTCCCCGTCCGCATCTCCTTCATCTGGCTCCACGGGATTTGCCGTTCAGAACGGTAAAGATGCGCAAGCACTCAACCAGAAATTCCAGTCGTTGACCCCCGACAGTCCCTGCACCGGTAATGTGATTTGGTGTGCCGCCCAGAATTCTTACTGACTTGATATGTGAACTAGAGGGTGAAAATGCATGCGTTAATGGTGAATTTGCACAATGTGTAGGTGGAAAGTTCGCTACAACGCCGTGCAGCTCTGGTCTACAATGTACGGCACTCCCTCTTGTCAACTCTCCCGGAACTAGTATTACTTGCGACACGCCGGCCGACGCAGCTGCGCGTATGTCTAATGCTCTCGGTTCGGGGAATTGATGGCATCATCTGCCAGTGGGTCAAAAAAATCCACATGTATTGTATTTCATAGCACGAGTCATGTATTGTTTCGGAATATCAGATCAGCATCAGTCCTTTGTACGCTTAGTAAGGTTGTGACACGTGACGTGGCTTAAAGCAAAGGCGTGTTACTGCATACCGCACCCTCACGTACACCAGTACTCTTTCGCTACCATGGGTCGTTTCATGCGTGTCCTTCGGTCCATTTTCGTCCCGACAACCACCATCATCGTATTCTCCTGCCTTCTCACATTCTTTTTCGTTCTTTATCAGCCCACTCGTGGCCCTGGCGATCTCCAACGGCTCGGCTGGCAGTCTTGGGATACTATCTCCCCTCTCTCAACTGGGGGCCTCTCCAGTGACGTGGATGATGTGGATCACCCACAGCCAACATCGGGAGACCACGACGCCGACGTTGACTGGTGGAACGTCACGGCCTCTGCTTCTGCGAATCAGTCCGACAGCGCGAGCCTTCCTCTAGATGTTTGGAATCCATTGCTTCCCCACGATACTGGATGTATGCCATTAGTCTTCCCCTTTTGTTCAATATTCCAGCTGAGTGCCCATACACAGTGTCTGAGATCGCCGTCGTTCGATGTATGTTTGACTTGACCTTGTTCGACGTGTGCGCACCGTCCTCCTCCACCTCGGACGACGCAATCAAGGGGAAGTGGGTGCGCGTTCCGCGTGATCTTAATCTCCAGTCTGGGATGTGGCACCTGGTGAGAGGTCTTGCTTTGCCCGCTTTGTGGACTAACCTTAGCGTTGTTAGCTACTGTACTATCGACGCACCCGCCGACGCGATGTACCGCTTATATCAGATATCCAACTCCTCCCTTCTGGCGTAACGCCGTCGGACGATGGTGACTGGGTCAAGACCACGCTGTCCCTACGAGACGGTGTTGTGCGCGCACCTTCGCTTTTCTTGTGGTATCGCAAAGACAAGACATTACAAGATATATCGGATAATGAGCGGCAATCTTTAATTACCGAGCTGGATGTTGTCTATGGGGATGGGGAGCCATGGTACGGTTTTGAGAGGCTGTCTCCACCGACGAGGGAGACGTCGTCGCGTAGCGAAAGCGTATCAATCACTGTGCGGCAGGGAGTGAAAGGTTCGTCATTGTACTTTGAATATGCCTCGACCCTCCTGAATCAACGTTTAGTGCCGCCACGCGCCCCGCCCTTGCATTTCTCGCATGATGGTCGTTTCAAAATCCTGCAGATCGCCGACCTCCATTTCTCTGTCGCCGCTGGACCCTGCCGTGACCCATCTTCCCCGTGTGATGGCGGCGCCTACGCATACACCGAATCGCTCGTAGAACGTGCGCTCGATGCGGAAAAACCGGACCTGGTTGTCTTCACAGGCGATCAGCTGAATGGACAGGGTACATCCTGGGATGCCGCCTCCGTTCTTGCCAAGTTTGCCGCTCCAGTGATCTCGCGCCGAATCCCATGGGCCGCAGTGTTTGGGAACCATGACGATGAGGACGCGCGAGATTCGGGATTTCGGCGAGACCAGGTTAGATTTATGCAAGGGTTGCCATACAGCCTTGTGCAACCAGGACCTGAGGACATCCATGGAGTCGGCAACTACGTGCTCAAAGTATCGAGCGCAGACGCCAGCAAAATGCACCTCCTCACGCTATACTTTCTCGACTCGGGCGCTTATGCTGCTGGTATCATTGACTGGTTTGGCTTCTTGCGGGCTACGGAATATGATTATATCCATCAGGACCAGATAGACTGGTTTTTGCAAGAGTCAGGTGTGTCCTTGCATGTTCAATTTTGGCTTGGCCTAAGAATATTGTGCATCTAGGCTCTATAAACCCTATCGTGCGGCCATTTACGCCTGACGGTTCCAAAGACTTTGGTAGCATCTGGGAGCGACAGCAACACCCGCCAGCACAACAGAAACTCGCAAAGCCAAATGCTCTTATGTTCTTCCACATCCCTCTGTAGGCCCTGCCTTATCAGAGCACCCCTTAGTTCGGCCACCCTAACATATTTTCACAGTCAAGAATCCTACGAAACCCCAGATACGGACCCGCGCACTGGGCTCCCTCTTGATGTCGGCTCATCAGATCTCGAAGGACCGGGCTCGGGGAAGAAAAACGGTGGCTTCTTCCTGGGTGGCCTGTTGCACGCCCTCGAAACTCCACACCGTGGCGCGGGTGGTATACCCGAGGTGAAGGTCGTCGGCAACGGCCATTGTCACGGTAAGGCCGTGTGTTCTGCCTCTATCGGACTGCTTATCAAACCAACGACGTACGGTCTGCTCTTCCAGTGACGGAAAATTGCAGACGAGTGAGGGGAATATGGCTTTGCTTCGGTGGTGGCGGGTACGTAGCCGACGTTGACCCGTTCCTGATGATATTTTCTCATTGATTCTCAGCTCCTTTGCTGGATACGGGAAAGTTGGGTGCGTAGTCGTCACAAGCTCTTTTCTCAGCTAACATCGGAATGGCCGTGACAGGTTCGATCGGAGGTTCCGTGTATACGACATCTCGGACTATGGAGAGACCATTCGAACGTACAAGCGACTCGCAAATGATGAGGTTATAGACGAGATGGCGCTCGCCGGGCGCGGAGCACCAGAGCCGTACATATGGTGACTAACTAATGACTGGTTGATTGTATTGTACCGTACTGTATTGTCTCCTACTATATACTGCCTGCCGCAATCCAAAAAAGAAACTCCGACAAAAATTTGGCATTATCGCTCTCCGATTCGTTGATCTTCAATCTCATCTGCTCTCTCTTTCTTCCCCCTTTCCCTAACCCTCATCATGGATGTATGCGCTCTCCAACGTGTATTTTACTAGTCAGATCCTCACAACGCTATCTTTCTAGCCCACTTTCGTGCAGAATCTGCACAATCTCCTTCTCCAATCCACCACAAGTGACACAATTCAACTCAAAGCAGTGAGAAATCCTCGCCCTAAAACCATCGTAATGCACCGCTCAAGCCGTGCGCTTCTCTTAGGCCACCGCCCAACTCAACAAGGAGTTCTACAAAGAACCAGCATGCATACCTGCACTTGCAAGCGTCATCGCAAACTCACAAGAGGTCCCTGTTAGTACCAGCCCTACCTTGTAGCATGTAGATCGTAGCCGCTTGCTACCCTTGCGTGTGAACAGGTGAGGCAGCTTGCTGCCATTGAGATGCGCAAGCGCGTTTCTACAAACAGCGGCAATCTCTGGTTACAAGTCCCACAAGCGGATCGTGAAAACCTCAAAGCTCAACTACCCGAGATCGTCCTTCGCGAGTCAAAGCTCGTATCTTTCTCCCGCCATCCCGAATCGTCCGGCTAACGTACCGTGTTCTTCCTCAGCGCTCTGGTTCGCCACTCCACTGCCCGTGTTATTGCTGCTATCGCAGGCATCGAGATGCCGGTCAACGCATGGAATCAGCTCCTCCCCTTCCTTCTCGAGACTGCAACATCTTCCCAAGCAGCACACCGCGAAGTCGGCATCTACATCCTATATACTGTCTTGGAAACCATTGTCGAGGGGTTCCAGGAGCATCTACAGAGCTTCTTCAAACTCTTCGAGAATCTCCTTCAAGATCCCAGTGCCGAAGTCCGGGTGACTACTGTCAGGTGAGCCGTCCTTTTTTGTCGTGCCCATTCGGCATGCCGACCTGTTGCTAGGTCCCTGGGTACCATCGCCCAATATATCGATATAGATGATAAGGCCGACATTGTGAGTTTTAACGGACACTCCGTCTTATCTTTTTCTAATTTAGATAATAGAAATCCTTCCAAAGCCTTCTTCCATTCATGATTCAGGTCCTCGCTCAAACGCTTGAGGCAGGAGACGAAGCCAATGCGCGCCATCTCTTCGATGTGTTTGAAACCCTTCTCATTCTCGTGCGTAATGGACCCATTCACAAGTTTATCCGTTCCTAACGTCTCTGTAGGAAATACCTCTCCTAAGTCTCCACATTCCTCAGCTTGTTCAGTTCTTCATTCAAGCTGGCTCTAATCGCAATCTTGATTCCGAGTTACGCATCCTTGCTCTCAACGCGCTCAACTGGACGGTCCAATAGTGCGTATCTTGCAGCGTCGCATTCCGTCCCTTATTCCATCTTTCTAGTAAAAAGTCAAAGATACAGAGCAACAACCTGGCCCCCGCCATCCTGGATGGCCTCATGCCCATTACTACTGAGGAGGAGCCGGAGGACATTGACGATGATGCTGCTGCTCGCGTAAGACTACCCGTCTAAAGCATAGTTCTCATCGCTAATGAGCTTATTCTCTCAGTCCGCTTTGCGCATCATCGACACTCTTGCTACCTCCCTTCCACCGACTCAGGTTTTCCCGGCACTTCGTACCCAAATCCAACAGTACTTCTCCTCTACGGATGGCGCACATCGCAGAGGCGCCATGCTTGCGCTGGGAGTATCTGTTGAAGGCTGTAGCGAGTATATGACGCCGCTCATGGACCAAGTGTGGCCAGTTATCGAGGCTGGTCTTCGGGACAACGACGCTGGCGTGCGAAGGGCAACATGCGTCGCTGTGAGTTGCTTATGCGAATGGCTCGAGGACGAATGCGTCTCGCGTCATACTGTGTTGGTCCCTGTGCGTGATTTATCTATCGTTGGCCCTAAAATGAGCGTCTCTCTGACTTTATATGCGTAGGCGATCATGGCCCTTGTCGCCGACCCCTCGACCCAGCGATCAGCATGTACCGCACTTGACGCGTTGCTTGAAGTTCTGCATGATGTAATTGACCAATACCTTCCACTCATTATGGAACGCCTCTCGGGTCTGCTAGAGACCGCACCACTTAACGTCAAGGCAGTGGTGACGGGTGCGATTGGCAGCGCGGCCCATGCATCGAAAGATCAATTTACTCAATACTTCCAAGACACGATGCACCGAATGCAGCACTTCCTCGTCCTCACGGGTGAGGGCGAAGAGACCGAACTGCGTGGAATTACAATGGATACAGTCGGCACGTTTGCTGAGGCCGTTGGGAAGGACCTTTTCCGGCCATATTATGAGCCTCTAATGAAACAGGCCTTCCAGGGCATCGAACTCGGTAGTGCACGCCTGAGGGAGTGTAGCTTTCTCTTCTTTGGCGTCATGGCTGGTGTATTTGGAGAGGAATTTGCGCCTTCGCTTCCAGCTGTGGTGCCTTCACTTATCGCGAGCCTGAAACAGGAAGAGAGTGGACAGGAGACGCAACCTCGTGAGTTCCACCGTCGTCAACGATCCGGTTTCAAGCTGACGTATTTTGTGGCTTATACGACAGTGACAGTGAACGATGTTTCGGCATTTACATCCGGCTCATCGCCTGCGAACCCGATCTCTGTAGAAGATGGGACTGGCAGCGAGGAGGTAGAGATCGATCTAGAGAAGGCGCTCGAAGTTAACAGCGCTGTTGCCGTTGAAAAAGAAATCGCCGCTGATACTCTCGGCACCCTCTTCGCTGCCACACGCGAGCACTTCCTTCCATTTGTCGAGCAAACGGCACTCGAGCTTATCGCACTTCTATCGCACTATTACGAGGGTATTCGCAAGTCTGCCACTGACTCTTTGCTCAAGGTCATTCGCACGTTCTATGATCTCAGCGGGCAACCCGAATGGCAACCTGGCGCCAGCGTGGTGCGTCACTCTCATCGCGAGGTTCATTCGACCCTCATGTTGGCAATTTCAACAGCAACCCTTGAATCAGAATGTCAAGGACCTGATTGACCGTACAGTTCCCGAGTTATTGCAAATGTACGAGGGCGAAGACAATAAGTACGTCCCTTAGTCTTCTGCGAGGGCTCAAACCTTCATTTATATCTCAGAGGCGTCGCTTCCGCACTCTGTATCGGCCTTGCCGAAACCATTAACAAGATCGGACCAGCATTCCTCGAAAACTGTCAGTCCTTATACCACAAGTTTGAGGAACCTCCTAACTGGTTGCCGTACAGATTACGATAAATTCTGCTCGATTGCCAAGGAGATACTTGAGCAGAAAGCCATTTGCCAACAAGATCCAGATCAGGACGCCGATGAGGAGGCTCCAGAGGATCAGGCCGAGT
>Ga0210393_10000960_pt1 | contig 24834 bp, 19 predicted proteins | sample IncBWC27OmetaG_FD_160068 | JGI IMG/M metagenome (GOLD analysis project Ga0210393, IMG submission 160068) | Forest soil microbial communities from Barre Woods Harvard Forest LTER site, Petersham, Massachusetts, United States - Inc-BW-C-27-O ... | reverse complement strand
GCCAGAGTGGCCGGCGCACAAGGAGCCACACTGCCCAGATTGGTTAAGGGCGCATAGCCGATGCCGTAGGTCTGTTGGTAGTTAAATTCCGAAGTTACGATCGTGCGCAAGGAACCGACCGCGGACGACTCATTAGCTGCCATGCGGGCGCGAAGCAAGTTCGGAATGGCGATCGCCGCAATGATCAAAATGATCGCAACGACGATCAACAACTCGATCAACGAAAAACCCTTCTGCTTACTGGTGATTTTCATTGTTTCTCCCTTAAAGTTTGGCCGCCGAGAATCTGTTCCGCTCTGAAACTAGTCGACTCCAATTTCCTCTTTCTCTCGGCCGTGCACGGATCACAATGCATATCGATGGCCAGATGGCGAGGCACTCGATTCACTGATCGAATGCAGGTATGTACCAGTGCGTTATATAGATGAAGGTATGCCATTTCGGTATGTGCTTTTATGAACCGTTTGAGCTTTTATTCATTCAACGAATAGAGCCAAATTGTGTCGGAGTAAACGGACTGAACGCGGCTGTTGGAAGTGGAACAGTGTTTCGTAACAGTACAGTACAATCCAACCGACCAAAAGTGAATGTCCTTACGGGTTCACTGCTCGTAGCGGGTGCCTAAGCGCTGTACGCGGGACAGTTTCTATAGACGATGACGCATCTTCACAATGAGTTCCTAACTTCGAGATCGCAGATGCAACAGGCGGTTAGTTGCTGCCCCGGCACTCGGCGTGACAACGAACACCAGCGACACCAAATAGACGAGGATTCCCAGGCCGATCAAGTCCGCGGCCACAAAGGCGAATAGCACGAAGAAGAGAGGATGCAACCACAACAGGCTCACAATCTCCAGGAGCAGCCCTGCGATGACTAGGGCGCTGGAACCTTGTAGAAGTTGTCGCGTTCCAATGTTACTCAGTTTCATTGATTGGGCTTCCAGAATTTCAGGTGATTTAGATTTGCAATGTCGTGAGCCATGTCGTGGCAGCCGCGGCCAAGCCAGGAGACCTGATTCGATTTAAGGGAATCCATCATTGCGGCATGTACGGCGTTGTCCTCGAAACGTCGGGCGCCGGCGTGGCAATGCAGGCACTGAGCGTTCTTGAATTTCTTGAATCCGCCTTGTATGCGAATGACTGCCGGATCGAGTGGCGTGCTCACATATTGCATTTAAATGCGGTTCAGACCTTGCATCTTGTCATCTAGCGGCCCGTAGATGCTGTAGTCCGCATGGCACGATTAGCACGCCATGTCCGCTGGCACTCGGTGGTTCTGAAAGTACTGGGCGGGAATGTGATTGGTGTTGTCTACATAAAGACTCTGCCGGTAGGAACCATGACATGGCACGAACTACAAAAACGAGTCGTTTCGGAGCGCTGTACGTGCGTGTTCATTCCGCCGACGATGCAAAGTACTGGAAGAACGCATAGCCCGAGGAAAACTCAGGGAGAAACCCCGCGGAGCAAACCGCGTGTAGTGTGTCATGGCCAATGACACGACAGCCTGCCAACAATTCATGACCGCGTGCGCTTTTCTGCTCTAGCTCTCAAATGTTTCAGAAAAGTGTCTACCTCCTTGGGCGGCTGCCTCTTGCCGTGGCATTCCTGGACGCGTCCGATAAGTTGGTCCCGCGTTCCGCCCATGATCTGAATATCAATGGGCGACGTGAGTTTCAGTTCGGCACCAGTTCGTCTCGATTTGGGACTTGTACCAATTCGCAGGTGCCTTAAAAAAAAGGACTTACTTGTGGCATTGCGATTGCAATATTTGGGCATGATTTTCAACAATTGGTCACGACCGTTAGGCTTACGACAAGCAAAGGTAGGCGAGCCGTGAAAAAGAACCGGATTCTTTTGGTTGATGATAATTCGGACATCCTTGAAGTGTTCAAGGTAGGACTGGAAAGGCGAGGCTTTGATGTGACAATCGCTTCCAATGTAAACGATGCCCTGCGACTCATATCAAGCCAGACATTCGAGGTTCTGTTATCCGACCTTCACATGCCTGAGCCCGGGGACGGATTTACGGTTGTGAGTGCCATGCGTCACGCAAACCCTAAAGCGGTGACACTGTTGCTGAGCGGCTTCCCCGCGGTTCAACAGGCTCTGAGACACATCCAACTCTCGGCCGATGATGTGTTGACGAAACCCATACAGATGGACGAAATTGTCAAAATTATTGAGCTTAAGCTCTCGAATCCGACGGTTCACTGTTCTTTGGCAAAACAACAGGTTGCCGCAATTCTCGAGCGCGACAGTGCACTCACCATCAAGCGGTGGCTCTTGAAAGTTGAGAGTGATACGGAATTGAGTATCCTCAATCTGACGCCTGAAGCTCGCACCGGTCATCTTCCGATGATTATGGGTGATCTGGTGAAGCGTCTGCTCCACGGTGGCAATTCACAAACCTCTGTTTCGAAGTCTGCCCGAGAACATGGCGTGTTACGACGACGACAAGGTTACACCGTTTCAATGATGGTGGAAGAATCTCGAATATTACAAGTATGTATCTTTGGCACTTTGCAGAACAGGCTCTCGATTGTGGATTTCGACACGGTTCTAACAGACGTGATGACAATTGCAGATGAGGTAGATTCGCAACTAAAACAAGCAGTAACCGGATTCATGGAATCCCCAAGCAGTCAGTCGGCCGCGATGTCAAGTTAAGCGTTGCGGTATATTCGCTTGTCGAAGGGACGCTCAGGCGTTGCTGCTTCGTGCTAGCAATAGGAATCTGTACCCTTATCCCGATTCGTTTGGATATTCGGGAGAAATGAGTCTACCTACTTTGCCAATAATGCTGGCATGCGCGCTTCGCAGTCATATTTACAAATTGTTCGATCCGGTGTGGGAACTCCGGCCCACCCGATCCCTTCAAACTTACACTGCTTTTGTGCTGTCAAAGTAAGTTTGGACGATCTCGAATTAATGCGAGCTTGCGTAAGGCTCGAACGGTGTCGCTTGGGCCTTACAAACGATTCTCGTATCCTTTAAACACAGCGAGTCACTGCCATGCTCCCTTCACGTTTGAGGCACGCACCACGCTTCAGTAGTGCTCGGTAACTCCCCGTTCAAACAGTTTCGATTTGGCTGCCGTAAATTTCGTTAATTGTGTCCCAGTAAAATCAATAAAATGTCTAATTCTGAACATCCCCCATGTAACTAGTTAAATTACCTTTGTCGTGTAGCTTTTTTGGTTTCGGGTGTCAACAATGAGTAGAGACCCGCTCCGATGACCAAGCTAGAAGTCGAAAGCTTTCAGTATCTCGAGGAAATGTCGTGCACGGCGAGATCAGCCTAACGCTCCAGGCACCAGTACACAGACAGTCATCCCTACGCATGTTAATCGTCCACAGCGATGATGCGGATGTAAACCTTTGCCTTCAAGAATTTGAATCTGCGCGTCTTAGAGTCAGCGCAGACGTGGTTGCGGCTCCCGGCCATTTTCTGAAACGTTTGGACTCAAAATACTATGATCTGGTGATAGTTGAATATCCCACTCCTAATTGGCAGGGACTCGGAGTGCAGGAGATTCTTGCTCTCAGGAATATTCAGATTCCGCTTATCTTTCTCACTAAGGCCATGCAAACGGAACAGGTGGCAAAGCTTATTACAGAAGGCGCCGCCGACTGCGTCGACCGCAGTAATATAGGGCATCTTCCAATTGTGATTCGTCGGGCGCTCCGAGAAGGGCGTTTGCGTGAGGAACGCGATCAGTCGGAGAAAAAGTTTCGGCGTTCGGAAGCTCGCTACCGTGCTCTAGTTGGGAACTCGACGTACGGAATATGCCGCTGCAGCAAGAAAGGCAACTTTCTTGATGTCAATCAGGCTCTGGTCACCATGCTCGGTTATTCATCTCGCGAGGAACTTCTGGCCGAACACCACGCCAAAGCGATTCTTTGTGACCCGACGCGACGGTTGGGGCTGCTGGGACACTCCGCAGACGGAATGGACAACATTCCAATTGAAATCGAGTGGAAACGAAAAGATGGCATTTTCCTTAAGGTGCGACTCAGTGGACACAAAGTTCATAGCGAGAACGAAGATGATGGTTACGAGATTATCGTTGAAGATGTAACCCAACAGCGCAAATTGGAAGAGCATCTACGCGAGCAGGCCGCCCAGGATTCTCTTACCGGACTAGCAAATTACCGCCGTCTGATAGAAGTCATTGATGTCGAGATCAAGCGATCCGAGCGAACCGGACGGAAATTTAGTGTTTTATTCCTTGACCTGGATGGATTGAAAAAAATTAACGACAGTTTCGGTCACTTGGTGGGTAGTGAAGCGCTCTGTAGATTGGCTGATGTTTTGAGCAACTCAGCTCGGGACATAGACACTGCGGCGCGATTTGGCGGTGATGAGTTCGCACTGGTCCTGCCAGAGACGGGAGCAAAGGCAGCAAAACTAGTGGCCACGAGGATCTGCGATAGCCTTGTGCGTGACAGCCGAAAGCCGAAGCTTTCGGTCACTATCGGCACTGCCGTGTATCCCGCAGACGGTCAAACGATCACAAGCTTGCTCAACGCAGCTGACGCGGCGTTGTACTCAAGAAAAGATCTTGTACGCAGCCCTCCATGCGGATATTCAAAACAACCCGGTGCGCCAGTTGGGCAGCGTAGCAACAAGACGGGAGTCGCGGGTTCATAAAAAAGCGAACCTGACGTAAGCCTGTGTCTAGGTGATGCTCGACTCAATCGGAGACCGCCATGACACCAATGTGTGAGTCGGCGCAACACGACATCCTGACTGGTCTGCCCAACCGAATGCTCCTGAAAGACCGGCTCAATCAAGCGATTTCCATATCACATCGCAATCGAACGCAGCTTGCCGTGTTGTTGTTAGATTTGGATCATTTCAAACATTTGAATACCTCGTGGGGCTATACGGTGGGCGATAAGCTCCTTCAGTCGGTAGCTGAACGCCTCGTCGCGTCGGTGCGCAGTTCTGATACGGTAAGTCGCATCGGTGGGGATAAGTTTGTCGTGCTGTTGTCAGAACTCCGGCACGTCGGAGATGCGGGAATCAACGCGAAGAAAATTTTAAGTAAACTCGCGGAATCGTTCAGCATCAATCATCACAGGTTGCACGTGACGGTTAGCTTGGGTGTAAGTACCTACCCTCAAGACGGCGACAAAGCGGAGATTCTGATCGAGCATGCAGAAAAGGCCATGTGTCAGGCCAAGAAAGCAGGTATCCACACTTATCACTTCTTTACGAACGCTCCAAACCACCGAGACCTAAACATTCAGTCACCCGAAGGCCAATTGCGGGTCGCGTTGGAATGTGACCAGTTTGCGCTGCATTACCAACCGAAAATTAATCTTGCGACGGGGGTGATCAGCGGGGCGGAAGCGCTCCTGCGCTGGTTTCATCCCAACTGGGGGTTGATTCCTCCCGCGGAATTCTTGCCAATTGCGGAGAGTTGCGGACTCATTATGCCCATCGGGAGGTGGGTGTTGAAAGAGGCGTGCAGACAACTTCAGCAGTGGCTGGATGCCGGTTTGTTGGGGCCTCCCGTGGCGATAAACGTATCCGCTTTGGAATTCGGCAATCCGGGCTTTGTCGAAAATCTTCGGGACACTCTAATAGATACGGGTTTGGAACCAAGCTATCTCGAGCTTGAATTGACCGAAACGGTGCTTATGCAATTCGCTGGGTCCGGAGTTTCGGCACTCGGGGCTCTGAAGTCCGTCGGAGTCCGCCTTGCGATCGACGATTTTGGCACCGGATATTCGAGTTTGAGTTACCTGAAGCGATTCCCATTTGATTCGTTAAAGATCGACCAATCGTTCATCCACGACATCACCTCTCGCACGGACGATGCCCCAATTCTCAGGGCAGCAATTGCCATTGCCATCGGCCTGAGGAAATGCGTCGTTGCCGAGGGTGTAGAAACGGCAGAGCAGGCAGGCTTCCTCCAAGATCACGAATGCGACGAAGCACAGGGCTATTACTTTGGTAAGCCCGTTGCTCCCGACGAGTTCGCCAAATTTCTGGGAAAGAGCACAGGAGACAATCCTAGGCATGCGACTTTCGGTGCGCCACGACCGCTCGATGTTGGTATCAGCAGATTTTGATTTTCTGAAACTATCCAACTGCACCCTAGATGAATGTGCCTTTCAGGTCCGGCTCCCTTCGTGTGCACCAATAGCTTCGAAAGCCCCTCTTGAGAGCCTTCGCCCCGCTTCCTCGACTCCGATGCACAACTCGCACAGCTTTCGCCGAGCGAGGCGAGTACCAACCGAGGATCACAAAAGCTTTTGGGTTTCCCTCCCGCCAACGGCTGCAAATATCGGTTACACCGCATGTTAGAAGCAGGAAAGAGCGATGACGATCGGATTAGGATTCGTTTCACGTAGCGGCGTGGTATTGGCAGCGGATAGACAGCACACGGTGCAGGGCGTTTACAAATACGAACGCAAGTTGCGGCTTTGTGCTTATCCTTCTTGCGCTGTAGGGTCCACTTTCGCGAACCTGCCCAATTTGGCGAATATTCTGAACGATAGAGTGCACGCGCATATTCAGCGCTTTAAAAAAGCTCGCTCAGAAGCTTTGGTGGGTGTAATCCGCGATGAGACGCGCAAGCTGTTTAGCGAATATCCAATCGAAATGGCTCAGCAGGAGTTTTTGTGGGCGATTGGTACGACCGATGAGGCAGCGCGGCTGGTTAGAGTTGCAGGTGGAATCGTTGACGAGCCGCATTCAGCGTGTATCGGGGTTGGCGATTCATCTCTCGTTCGATATTTGATGACACAGACGGCCAGAATTCCTTTCGTGTACTGGACCTTGGCCGAAGTGGTTCGATTCGCGATTTATGTGACTAAGCAAGCGAAAGGATTTGTGGATGGGGTAGGAGGGCAGACCGACGTTTTAACAATAACTCGGAAGGACGAGTATGATCTTCTTAGCGGTGCCGTTTGCGAAGCCTTCGACAGTGACTTTCTGGAGTTACAGGACGCATTCGAGATGCTGTACAACATCTGGACGAACTCTACGATAGATAACGAAGACAGGCTCAGATTGATTTCCAATTTGGAGGATTTTCTGAAGAAAAACCGTTGTCAGAAGTAGTGCTAGGTCGTTCCCCCAACGCGCAGCGGCAGCTATTCGGGCGATCTCGCTGCGCTTTTCGGGTGATAGGTTGGCAGCGCGAGCAGCGCCACTCTTTATACCGCCTTTGAGCACTAGAGCGACCGCATGAGGGTTCTTGCGGGGTTTACGGGCCTTCGGAGTCGAGTCACAAACGCGTCGGCGGTACGAAACTTGGCTGGGCCTGGCTAGGAGCTCGTAACGGGAATTGTGGATTTACCGCGTGGTTTCTACTCCGACGAGCTGTTTGTCTGGTCGATCGCTTGACCGACCAGCTCTTGGTGTCGTCGGGCTTGACTGCATTGGATTCATTCGCCATAGTGTGATTCCCCATGAAAACCGCAATAGAGGAAAAGAAAAAGTTTGACCCCCGGGCGTTTCTTTCCTCACCAGGCCTTGGAGCAAAGACCGTCAAATATCGCCAGGGTCAACGCATTTATGCTCAAGGTGATACCGCAGAAACCGTAATGTGCGTCCAATCGGGGAGCGTGAAACTCTCGGTTGTGAACGGGCAAGGGAAAAAAATTGTCGTTGCACGATTTGGGCGTGGCGATTTTTTTGGCGAAGGTTGCATGGCCGGGCAACCAAAGCGCATCGGTACGACTTCGGCCCTTACGCCGACGACCCTTCTTCAGGTACAGAAGAAGAAGTTGATGAAAGCGCTGCACGGAAGGCACGAACTGACCGATCGTTTCATCGGATTCTTACTCGCGCGTAACGTCCGGATCGAGAAGGACTTGGTCGGCGAGCTGTTCAGCTCTACTGAAAAGCAATTGGCGCGTAAGCTGCTGCTTTTGGCCCGATACGGAGAACAAGAGCGGCCGGAACAAATACTGCCCAATGTATCAAGGAAGCGCTTGGCGACCATGGTCGGAGTTCCTCGCTCGCGACTAAATGTTTACATGAAAAAGTTCGAGAAAATGGGATTCGTTGAATGCAAGCCAAAACTCAAAGTTAACAAATCGCTGTTGACAGTCGTTTTAAAGGACTAGGATAACCGAGTTGCAAGACTGAAATTTGGGCACGACGAACCAATTGTGAGGCTCCACGCTAGGACGACAGCGCGGGGTCGGGCGCTAGGATTTGGATAGAAGCCAGATCACACCGGTTGCGTCCGTTCGCCTTAGCCGTATACAGGGCTTCATCCGCGACGCGAATCATTTGTTGCGCATCGAGCCGTTGGCTGGGAGTGCTCACGGCGATGCCGAAACTAGCAGTGACGGAAATCACCTTACCGTCAAAAATGACGGGCTTTTCCTCGATTGCATTCCGAATTCTTTCCGCCAGTGTGATGGCCCCCAAACTATCGGATGACGGCGCGAGGATCAGGAATTCCTCACCACCGTATCGGCCCACCAAATCGTAGGGACGAATGAAGGTAACCATACGCGAAGCGATTTCTTTCAAGACCGCGTCGCCAGCCAGATGGCCGTAGGTGTCGTTCACATATTTAAAATGATCGATATCAGCCAAAACTATGGCGAAGGCCGCGCCACCCCGTTCCTGACGGGCGCGCTCGCGGCGAAGGTTATCCAAAATTACTCCGCGGTTGGAGATCCCGGTCAGGTTGTCGTGCGTTGCTCGAAACAGAAGTTCCTCGCCCGTGGCGATTAGCTTGTCCTGCAGATCGAGAATGCGGCGCCCTACGTGTAGTCGGGCGCGAAGCTCCTGCGAATCGAAGGGTTTGGTCAGGTAATCATCAGCACCTGAATCGAGGCCTTGAAGAAGATCCTCTTTTTGTGTGCGCCCGCTAAGCAACAGGACGTAGACGTAAGCACGATCCTTTAACTCACGAAGCTTCCGGCAGACTTCAGTCCCTTCCATCCCAGGCATCATCCAGTCGAGCAGCGCGAGCCTGGGCGCGTCGATACGCTCGAGCACTTGCAATGCTTCGAGGCCGGTGGCGGCGAGTTCCACTTCAAAGCCCCATTTAACTAAAAGGACTTCCAAAAGGCGGCGAGAGATCGGATCATCTTCTCCGATGAGAACTCGTTTTTTCGCGTCCGGCGTCGGAATCATGGATTGTCCTCGCAATGAAGTTGACGCGTGGCGAGCGCGGTTTCGAGATGCGCCCGACCGAAGGTCGCCGTAAAATGAAATGTGCTGCCATGTCCCAACTTGCTTTCTACCCAGATGTTACCGCGCATTAACGTGACCAGGCGCTTTGCGATGGCCAAACCGAGGCCGGTGCCGCCAAAGCTTCGCGTCGCTGAATTGTCCGCTTGCGTAAAGGCCTCGAAGATTGAGGTTTGTTGGTCTTCCGCGATGCCGATTCCGGTATCTTGAATACAAAAATGAATGATTAGCGTTTCGGGGGTTTCACTATCTTTCGAGACCGTGACCGTCACACGGCCGCTTTCGGTAAACTTGATGGCGTTTCCAATCAGATTGATGACGATCTGGCGAAGACGCAATGAATCTCCCACCAGCGCTTCTGGAATAGCGGAATCGATGTGCCACAGGATTTCCAGGCCCTTCTGATTGCCGCGGAATTGCATAACTTTGAAGATCTCTTCAAGATTCGCCGCGAAATGAAATTCTGCTGGGGCCAGTTCCATTCTCCCGGCATCAACTTTGGAAAAATCCAGGATATCGTTCAGGAGGCCGAGCAGAGAATCGGCCGAAGTTTTTACCATTTCAAGGTATTCTCGTTGCTCGAAAGATACTTCGGTATCTAGGACCAGTTCGGTCATACCGAGAATTCCATTCATGGGCGTGCGGAACTCGTGGCTGACATTCGCCAGGAATTCGCTCTTGGCTTCGCTGGCGGCCTCCGCCGCTTCTTTGGCCGCCCGCAATTCATCTTCGCCTTGTTTGCGGATGGTAATGTCACGTGAAGTCATACAAACGGTGCGGCACGAGCCGTCGGGTGAATAGATGGGGCTCACACGCGCCAAAAACCATCGTTTCCCCACTGAAAGCGGAACCGAGTATTCAATATTCTCTCCATGTCCCGAAGCAGTGACGCGAAGGAAAGCTTCCAGGAATTGAGAAGAAGTTTGTTCTCCCAGCGCCTCCGATATGCGGTGCCCAATTAGGCGATCACGGGGTACGCCCAAGAGAGATTCATCGGTAGTCCAAACATTGACGTAAGTCCCCTGGTGATCGAACTCAACGATGACTTCGTCAATGGCATCCACGATGGCTTTCAGCCGCGCTTCACTTTCGCGCAGTCCCCCTTCGATCGAACGCCTCTCGGTCGTCAGCGATCCCAGGGTCAGCCCCGTGAGCGATACTATCAGCGTCAAGAACTGGAGCATCGCCAAGTGATGTAAATCTTCAGGATAGACGCTGAGCATGGCCATCGAACCAAGGTTCAGAAACAAAATTCCAATGACCACACCGGGAATGCCGTGACGAACCGCGATCCAAATGACCGGCAAGAAACACAAATAAAAAAGATCGTAGCTCTCTCCAATATTCGATCCGAAGACCAGCCAGAGAGTGAGAGCTATCGTGGCTAGTTGTCCCAGGAACTCAAGCCGGTCGCCTAATGTTCCCGGCAGCAGCGTAGATCGCACAGTGTCAAGGATCCCGCCCTTGATCGGTCGCGGAGATCCGTGAGACTGCTTCTCAATCCACGGAATCACATGGACGAGTATGAAAGGCGACAAAGAGATTATGCCAACCGAATCACCCACTGCCCAATTGACAACCATTCTTGGATAGTCGGATATCGGTATGGGGTTTTGTAGCCTGAGAGCAATCACTCCGAGGCACGCCACTCCGAAGGAAGTGGCAATCGCTACAGACATAAAACGAAAGATGTCGCCAACCGAGCGGAAGGGAGCGTTCGGGTGAAGGGCGCGACGCAGAACAAATGCGCCGGCCGAATATCCTCCGGCGATCGTAAGGTTAGACAGCCAAAACGAAGCCGTGAGCGGCGACGTGTGATAATTAATTATCCCGGCCAAACAATTGGCGAGCAGCATGACCGGAGAAAAGGACAATCCCAAGCCCACTAAAACTGCCACTTCGAGACCTGCCGGTGGATACCATGCACTGACGCCGTTCCATATCTGGAATCCGACCGCCATCCGATCAAGTAGGACAAGAAGAATCAGGAAAACGATTCCCGTTCCGAAACGCCAAGGGTTGTGCGGCAAAGTGGATCGCAGGAAAGCGAACATGCGTGCCACTGACGCGAGTCCTGGCGAGGAATTCGGTTTCCGATTGTAAATTTCGGGCATTAAGTCAACACCTGCGCATGGCGAGTTTGAGTCCAGAGCACTTTGAGCCAATGGCTCAATTTTCGACAATTGACCGGGCAAGGCGCCGACACCAATCGCGGCATGAACTGCCCCGGGTGACTGGTAGTTAGTCGTTGGGAATCTTGGTGGCACAGCGTCATTGGGTCGGTTCCCGCCTCCAACACTTTTTCCCTCGTAGGTGGCTCCGGCCTCAGCGCAGAGGTCGTAGCGGCGGCCGTTCAATTGTGAACTCCGTCGGCCCGGGAGTTACGCGGCCGTCCGAGCTGGTTGCAATCGCAGTTGCAAACCTTGGCGTGCAAGGGGCGGCCATCGGGATCAACGCGTCTTCGGTTTCTTTCAAGAATTTGAGGCCCATATCAGCGCCGCGCCAGTCGATCGAAATCACATCGCCCAGCGAAACCTGCTCGGTCGACAGCAGACTCGCCAGCGGATAGACCAGGTGGCGCTCGATCGCCCGCTTCAAGTGCCGCGCTCCGTATTTCAGATCCGTCCCTTCGCGTAGCAGAAATTCCCTCGCCGGAGTCGTCACGTTAAACAGGAAACGGCCCTTCGCCGCTTCCAGGACCCGCTGTTGCACCATGCCCAACTCGATATCCAGAATCTGTTCGAGCTGCGCTGAACGCAGCGGATGAAATACCACCGTCTTGTCGATCCGGTTCATGAACTCCGGCGCGAATTTGCGCTTCGCTGCTTCCGATGCTGTCTTCTTTATTTTCTGGTCTAGTCCTACTTTGGTTTCCGCGCGAACCTGCGGCGCAAATCCGAGCCCGCCATTCATCAGTTCGGTGATTTCCACGCCGCCCAGATTCGAGGTCATGAAAATCATGGTCTGCGACAGGTCCACTCGGCGGTTATCGCCCAGGGTCAGCGTGGCTTTATCCAGAATGCCCAGTAGCAACTGCCACAGCGCGTCGCTGGCTTTTTCGATTTCGTCAAAGAGTAGAAAGGAAATCTTCAATTTCTCGGTGTGATATTGCGCCAGCGCTTCCTGGGTAATCAGTGGATGGGTTTCGCGGTGCCCCAAATATCCCGGAGGCGAACCAATCAGTTTCGCAATTTCGTGCGAGTGCTGGAACTCCGCGCAATCCACTTTGATCACCGCTCGCGGATCACCGAACAGCACTTCAGCTGTGGCTTCCACCACGCGGGTCTTGCCCGCACCGGTCGGGCCTAGAAACAGCAAGTTGCCCACCGGGCGTCCTGGTGAATTCAGACCCGCTCGAAATACCTGATACATGTCGACGACCGCCTGCACCGCTTCATCCTGCCCCACAATTTTTCGTCGCAGTCCTTCCTCAAAATCTCGTGATTCTATACTCCGCAGCTCCGGATTCAGTTGCCTGCCGGTTGAAACGTTCATAAGAGTTTTCCTGTGGAACTTGTATAGCCTTCGACAGTTGGTGGAGATGCTGGGAACGTTAGAACTGTGTGGTGATCGTCTTGACCCCAGCCAGGTTAGCTTCTTGCGAATCTCCGTTGGAGGGTTGCAACGTCAAGCCAGGACCAGATCGCCGGTCGGGTTTAGACTTGTGTTTCAAACCGGAGAGTAAATAGCCAAACCACTTTTCTGTTTCTTCTCGAGTCAATCTGTCTTCGTCGACCGGGCAAGCGAATTTGAAACGAATACTGAAAGGTTCGAGCACTCCCAGTCGATACAACAAACGGACGCAGAGATTCCGGGACAAATCCCGCCATCGTCGAGTGAGGAACGTCGCTACAGGCCCCGACTTCAGAAGTTCGATCTGCATTACATATTCCGCGTTACCATTTACGAAGACGAAGCTGCGCAGTATCGCTTGCGGCGGAAGGTAGGACTGTGATTCGACGACAAGCTCGCCGGCCCGCACATTGATATCGGAGCAAATAGACCCAACCAATTCGAGCAACTTTGATTGTTCGAGCCGCTCCCGTTCCCCGTGCAACAAATGGTCTCGGGTCGTTAGATCGCGATTTCGTGTCTGGGCATCGGCTCTCGTAGATGGCTCTGTCATTTGACGAATCCTCAGGATCCCGGTTGTATACCTAAGGCGATTCTCCCGAACGAAGAACGAAGTGTCTCGCGATCTTGACCGAACGGTCTTTAGCGTTGTGCAGTCGACTCAAACACTCTTTCCTCGACGACCGGCAGAGCTGGGACTGCGAGTTCAATTCGGCCGAGCCCCTTGGCACATCCCGGAGCCCTCGCAAAACCGGCACCCAGACGCTCAAAAATGACCTGAGCGCTTCAGCTGTGACGTCCGAATCAGTGGACCCGCGGAGTTGCCAGCAGACGTCTGGCTTAGTTCGAAACAAGGCTCCGGATCGAAATTCGCGCCCGCCAAGATGCCTACCGGAACGGGTCCAGTGTAAGAATTTTCTGCCGCTTTGTTCAGAATGACGTCCGACATAATTTTTTCGCTGTTCGAATAGGCTCCAGTCAGGCTTGCGGCGACGGGGCCGGATTTGGATGATCAGGTGCTTAAGCTCATCTCCTTTCGCCGGGCGGAGCCTTCAGCGACACCCCACTGGGATTGGCGCTCGATGATATTCGCTCTGCGGTATCCGAGCCGGGCGGGGCAATCACCGAATGTCTCCAGCAAACGCGCAAACAGGTATACGCCTTGGGGGCTTTTTATGAGTGGCCCCTACGTACTTTACAATCTTCGGCTCCCTGAAATCGTGCGTCTGTCTTCTTTTGGACACTCGTTTGAAGTCGACGAATCGCTCTCGCTCGATCCCTCGAGAGACGGGACGGCTTTGGAGAAACCAACCGCGAAGTTTCGGAAGGAGTGCTGATCCTTCTCGTGAAACCGATGAACATTTCGACGAGCGATGTGGCGATACGACTCGACGATTCGGAATGTAAAAGTTCAACTCGCACAGTTGCAAGCCAAAACGTGGCGGGTCCAGGCTACTAGTTTGTTGCCTCATCGCTGCCGGATCAGTCATGCAGCAGGACACTTAACAGAGAACTGTTCACCTGGAGGCCGCCGTTGTATTTGATAAATCCGAGCTTCCTGAATTTATTCATAAAAAAGTTAACTCGCGGACGAGTTGTTCCAACCATCTCCGCTAGCGTTTCTTGAGACAATTTGGGAAGCACTCTGTGGGCCACATCTTCCTTGCCGTACGATGCAAGCAGCAAAAGGGTTCGCGCCAGCCGCTTCTCGCTGGAGTTGAATAGATGATCGATTAGGTCCTCCTCGATCCGGATATTTCGTGTCAACATGAACGCGATAAATCGATCAGAAAGTTCTTGCCGATCATGAAGAACCTGGACCATTTCTTTCTTCTCAATTACAAGGACCGTGCTTGAGGTGATCGCGGATGCCGTGCCCATTCGAACGGACTGCCCGGCCAAACAGCCCTCGCCGAAAAAGTCGCCCGGCCCCAGAACTGCCACGACCGCCTCTTTCCCCGCTTCACTGAGTACCGAGAGTTTTACGCCTCCTTCTTGCAGGTACATTATCGTCTTTGCTTTTTCACCTTGAGAGTAAACAGGCGCTCCCTTCTCGAATATCCTTAATTTTCGGGTTACGCCAGCAGACTGGAGGAAAGGGAGGGCATCGAAGGTCAATTTAACTCTGGTAGAACGAGGAACCCTGGAGCTTCCAGAAGCAGCTCTAACCATTCTCCCTGCCTTTTAAAAGGGATATCGCATCTAAAGTTGACGACCTCGCTAACAACCCATGTCTTATCATTGTCACCGGTTGATTACAACTCAGTAATTTACTGTACGCGAGCGAACGCCGAACCCGATTATGTTGCGTGCCTAGCATTGTGAGTGCCTTGGAGTTTGTGTATCGCTATCAGCGAAATCGTATTTACGCGAACGTGCATCTGCGGTCACCGCAACCTCCAGGCAATCTCGCGAGTTATCCCCTTCTTCGCCCGCATTACAGCCTAGTCCGAGAACAGCTAAAGGTATTTGTGAAGCTGGTTGTGAACCTTGGCTGCCATTCGTTTCAGGGTGGCGCCTCGTATAAGCGACGGGTCGCTCAAATGTTTGTATTGTATTCGCGGAGCTTCCGATAAATCGTGCTCTTCCCAATTCCGAGCGCCCGAGCAGCAACGCACATATTTCCTTCGGACGCGTGCAAGGCCCGAAGAATTTCGCGTCGTGTCATTTGTTCGAGCGGCAAAGGTTGATCATTTTTTGGCGACGACGGTTCGTTCGTGCCGTGACGAACACTCCAAGGCAAATCACGACGCATTAAAATAGGTCCTAAGCCCAGCGCGATCGCACGTTGAATCGAATTGGCCAGTTCGCGAACGTTTCCGGGCCAATCGTGAGCCATCAGGCAGGTCGACGCATCTTCGGAAATCGCCCGTAGCGGGGCGGTGCTACCTCCGAATTTGTCGATAAACGAGCCGACAAGGGCCGCGATGTCCATCTTTCGTTCTCGCAAAGGTGGCAGCCTAATTTGCACGACGTTCAGTCGAAAGAACAAATCCTGTCTGAACGTTCCTTCACGCACCGATGCCTCAAGATCCCGATTTGTCGCAGCAATAACTCTAGCGCGGAGCGGAACACATGCCGTTGATCCAATTCGGCGCAGCTCTTTTTCTTGCAACACCCGCAACAATTTGGACTGCATGTCTAAGGGTAAGTCACCGATTTCATCGAGAAATAGCGTCCCGTCGCAAGCGGCCTGCATCAAGCCTGTTTTTGATTGCGTCGCGCCGGTGAAAGCGCCCCTAGAGTATCCGAACAGCTCTGCCTCGATCAGCGTGGGGACTAGCGCCGAACAGTCTACGGGGATGAACGGCTTGCCGCGGCGGGATCCAGAGTTGTGTATGGCACGCGCCGCCAATTCCTTGCCTGTTCCACTTTCGCCAAGGATCAAGACGGGGCAGTCCTGCTCGCTCATTTTTTTAATCATCTGATACACATGTTGCATCTTAACTGACCCGCCAATCATCCCACCTACGTTTGCGACAAGAGCTCCGCATTGAGGCGCTCCACAAAATGAACTCGGAACAGTCGCGTCGGCGCGTACCACACGACAACCTTCGATAGCGCTTGCGGCCATGTGCAGGACCTCTTGGACTAATTTCAGATCTTCGTCGCCTGGGGAATCGACAGTTTGAGAAAACAGAACCAGCGCTCCCAGAATCCCCCCGTCACCAGCGAATACGGGCACGGCCCAAGCCGCGACCAAATCCTCCCGGGCCCCCAATCGCCGGCAGCTTGCCAAGGAGGCTTCGCACCGGAGATCAGCAATCCAGACCGCTTTATCCGGGTAGGCTCCCGCACTGCGAAAACTGGCATTAGAAGGAAATTCTAAATTCTTAAGAGCTTGTTTCCAAACCTCGGGAACTTTCGGTCCAGCCGCGAGCCTCAGGTGCTTTCTATCGGAGGCTAGAAGGAATACCGTCGGTAGGATCTCCGATAATTTTCTCTGGTCGATCAGGTGACACAGATCGTTCAAGGCCTCCGTCATACGCTCATGATCGGATTGCGAATTAACTAAGGGCGCATCCAACATGAGCGCTGCCCGGAAAACGGCGTCAGCCATTAGGTTCTCCTTAAGTACCAAAAGGAAAGTCGCGATCCAGCCCGCCGAATCCTCCGCGGGTATTGTACATAGGGTAATACTGACAGCGAGCGAGTCATGCTGTTCAATTCGAGACATCTTGAGAATCGGCCAGTCTGACCTCCAAGGCATGCCCTACAGAATGACTCTGGGCCGGTGCCGAAGGAGGGGATCGGGATTGGTCGTGCTTGGCGTCGGATCCCCAGTGTAAGTTCAAAGCAATTGGTCCGGTAATTTGCAGGTCGTAAACTACGGGTCTTGCAAGACCCATGCGTCAGTTTTGCCGACGAAAGTAAAGCCGTAACGTCCGAACAACACCGCTTGATCATCTTTCCGTACCACTCTTGCACGGCCAGCAGGTTGTTCTATTTTGGACGAAATGCAAACATCAACGATCATCTCCTGCGCAAGAAGAGCGTTGCAGGAGCACAGAAACCCATTCGCACCAACATTTACTGTCGCAGCGGCTTCTTCAAAGCTGTGCCCCTCTGGATCTTTCCCTCGCAGCGTGATCGGCACCCTCAGCCCCACTCGAACTTGGCTGCGCCGTTCAATCGGCTTCGTGAGAACCGCCTCTGCCAAACGCCGCCGGAGTCTTTCAAAGTCGACGGGTTTCTCGAAGAAATCCTGGGCACCTAGTGAAAAACAGTGTTGGCGGTAACGTACGGCAGACTCTCCGCTCACGATGAAAACTGGAATGCGCGAGGTGTAGCTAAGAGAATGCAGGTTTTGACAAAGTTCGAACCCGGAAAACTTTGGCATCATCAAATCGAGTAGAATTGCTGCGGGGCGATGTTCGAGGGCAAGCCCGACAGCTTTTTCAGGTTCGCCTGTATCAACGACGTGATAGGCATCCGACAAGCGTATGCTCATCATGCGTCTTAGGGCTTCATCGTCGTCCACAAGCAATACCTTTTGCATATCGACCTCCTAGAGTCGTTCCACAATGGCCGACCGTTCTTCGGTTCTCTGTTGAAGTTCGAGATGACTAAGAGTGAATCAACTTTTCACTTGCCGACTCTAAGCCATCGAGAGCGTCCCGGACTTTTCGCGTAAGACTTTCTCGTGAAAACGGCTTCTGAAGGTAGTAGGCATTCTTTCCAAATATATCGTTCTCTCCGAGGGTCTGACCGGCATACCCAGACATATACACAACCCTTAACTGCGGCATCTCGTTTCGCAGCTTCTTAGCTAGCTCCCTGCCGTTAATACCAGGCATCACGATGTCGGTAAGCAGCAAATGCACGGCCGTAGTTTTGTTCCTTGCGATTCCCAACGCCTCGTCGCCGTTTCGGGCCTCAATCACGGTATACCCACTCAATTCGAGCAAGTTTCGAGTGAGCGCGCGGAGTGAATCTTCGTCTTCTACGAGGAGAATTGTTTCGTGCGAAACACTTGCGGACTTCAAGATCTGGTGCGGTTTGGTTCGACTTACGGTTTCCTGTACCGTCGGGAAATACATCGCGAACATCGCACCTTTTCCGATCTCGGAGTGAACTTCAATGTATCCGCCACTCTGTTTAACCACCCCATAAACCGTCGAAAGTCCGAGCCCCGTACCTTTACCTTTTTCCTTAGTTGTGAAAAAAGGTTCAAAAATGCGTACCTGTACGTCGGCGCCCATGCCCGTGCCCGTATCCCTTACGGTAACTCGCGCGTACGAACCGGTCTTGACTGGATACGGATAGTTACGGACGTATCCCTCGGTCATCTCAAACGATCGAGTTTCAATAAGGATCTTACCGCCGCCAGGCATGGCGTCTCGCGCATTGACGGCCAGATTGAGAAATAGCTGCTCAAGCTGACTGCGGTCCGCTTTTACACGTCCGAGATCTGGATCCAAGTCGGCGCAGAGTTCGATGTCCTCGCCAATCACGCGACGAAGCATTTTCTCGATATCGGCGACAATCTCGTTTAGATCGAGTACTTCCGATTCCAAAACTTGTTGACGACTGAAAGCGAGTAACTGGCGAGTGAGCGAGGCGGCGCGGTTCCCCGCCTTCACGATTTCGTCCGCGCTCCCGCGCAGCGGGTCACGTTCCACAAGCTTCTCCTGAAGAATTTCGGCATATCCGATAATCACACCAAGAAGATTGTTAAAGTCATGAGCAATTCCGCCTGACAACCGACCAATTGCCTCCATCTTATGGGCCTGACGGAATTTCTCTTCCAGCTGACGGCGCTCCGTGATGTCTCGATTGACGATTACCATTTTGGATGCCGGACCATCATTGCTGGGCACGACGCTCGCCATGGACTCGAGCAGTCGCCAAGAACCATTCTTGTGACTCATGCGATATTCAACCCGCCGCCCCACGCCCAGCTGCTGAGCTTCGAGCGCAGCGGCAACCAAGTTCGCGCGATCATCGGGGTGAATTTGTTCATGGGGTTTCGAGTTTTTCAACTCATCTGCGGTGTACCCCAAGACGCGATAGTAAGCTGGACTGTTGTAAATGCGATTCCCGTTGAAATCGACGACCGCAATCATATCCTCAGCGTTTTCCGTGATCAGGTGAAAGAGTTCATCCCTTTCTAGTAGTTCTCGCCTCACTCGGTAGATCTGAACTTGCTGATAAATTGAGAAGATGTCGAAAAGCAGGATGAGTAACACTAAGCCACGCACCGCATTCGACATTTCAAGAGCCTCCATATCGAAATGTCCTGCCTGGAAGCCCGGAAGCGCGAGAAAAACGATCGATATGGTGAGTAGAATCGTCACCGTAATGGCGGAAATCCAGAGCCATAACTCTCGGCGCTGTATTTTCTTGAAGCGCACGACCAATGGGCCTTCTGGATCGATTGTGTTAGGCTTTTGCAATGCGGTATCGATGGCGGTCAATCTCTTCCCTTCGGCGCAAACTTCTCGTGGGACTTGTACGATTTGAATTTAGTCCGGTACTTCTTTCAAAGGCATTCCAGCAATTCGACGCGACTCGCATGATGATAGATCAATCTCAAATTCCTTCCTTCTTTCGCATTCCCAACCCGGTCACACCTCCTCCTTCGAATTGGAGTAGGGTATCCACGAGTGCCCCGAGCGTCTGTCCATAATTGGACAGGGCGGAATAGTGGATTTCCGGTCACACGTTCCAAGTCCGACTTTTTTAAGCTGCTGAAAGACAACTTAATTTTGTTGCGCGTATCTATGCGTGAGATGCAGGAAAGTGGGGAGAAAGAGGTTGGGATCGTGACGGCCCGATTGGATTAAGTCAAACCAAATAACCACACCTTCGTCCTGATTGCAAAACTATCTAACAATTCGTACATTCGATTCTGAAAAGAGAGTTTTACGATAGTTTTCGTCCGCCCACAGAGTTGAACAGTGTTAGCAGAGGTTTCTGCAAACTCCGGACTTGACTCGGGGATGTGATCTCAGTGGACAATTCTCAAAAACTTTTACCAACCTGCGGCTGAGAAGCTTGCCGTCTGAACAGTGACTCTATCGCAATACAGCAAGTCGATCGATTCCAGGGCCGCACTGTCTCATTCTGAACATACGGCCCTAACAGGTTCAACTACGGTGTGACGCATGCAGGGTTGATCCAATTTCAAGAGCTGGTCGGGAAGGGCTAGCTCTTGAGATTGGGGGACGCTGTACGCCACATTTTCTTGGTGACGCTGACGATCCGCAACGCGCGCTGTAGTGAGTGACATTGAAAGGGGCTCGTCATCACGCCAAGAGTGTGAAGGCCAAAACCATCGCGACGACGGCGACATCAGAACCCGTGGGGTGCGGCAGGACTCACCTTGTATCCGACGAAAGCTCGGTCGCGAGCCGAAGATTGCAAAATCAACTAAGGGAGTTTGCATCAACCTCCGGTGCCCTGCATCCAGATGACTAATGTATGAGTTTCGAATCTAGAGTTATTAACCACGGGACGCTGGGGTTACGTCCGAATCCGACGTTTACTGGCGAGGAGACAGTCATATTACGTAGCCTCCTCGCTGGAAAAACCGCTAAACAAGTTCGTAAAAGCCTCCATGTACCCGAAAGCGTATTTCTCCACTTGCTGCACGACATGTGGGCGAAAACCGGCACCGCCAACAATCCGGGTCTCCTCGTTTGGGCGAAGTGCAGAATGAACTCCGGCGATCAACGGGTAGGTCGATGAGAGACGCCTCGTTTCAATCAATTGTCTCCGCGTACTTGCGACCGACCGATATGAAACACAATTTGCTGAGCTCACGCGAGCGGTGCCAGCACAGCTGTGTACATTACCAATGTTCTCACCAAATGCCGCCACCTCCGCCACGCTCGGTTGCGGTCGGCCATTGCGTGTCTTTATTCTTTCTTCAAGACTATTGCAAACCGTTCACACAAGCCCTCGGTTGGGCCCCAGAGGTTTGGTATCGGATTGCTTCGTGAGCGTCTTGCGGCAGCTATTTGGACCGGGCGACTTCATGCCCCATGGATACTGTTACCTTTGGAACTCCTCACTTGTGTGGCTGAATGTCGTCTCCGATTCCGTGATTGCCGTCTCCTACTTTACGATTCCGTTTGCGTTACTGTGGTTTGTTCGCAAACGCAACGACTTGCCATTCAGTTTTGTATTCGTATTGTTTGGAACCTTCATCGTGGCATGCGGTACCACGCATGTGATGGAAGTGTGGAACCTGTGGCACGCGGAATATTGGTTGGCCGGAGGGTTCAAGGCCATCACCGCAGTCGCCTCTGTGGGCACGGCGTTCGTGCTTACACGTTTACTTCCAAAGGCTCTCAAGCTGCCTGGTGTCGCGGAATGGAGTGCCGCAAACGCGGTGCTCCAGACGGAAATTGAAGAGCGCCGCGACTTGGAAGCCAGCCTCCGCACTTCATCAGCAAATTTTCGCGAACAATCCGAGTTGCTTGAATTGATACACGATGCCATTTTCGTTCGAGACCTGCAAAGCAAAATAGTTTTCTGGAATCACTCCGCAGAACGTCTTTACGGTTGGACGAAGGACGAGGTTCGTGGGCATTCTCCGCATGGCCTTCTGCAGACAGAGTTCCCCTACGAACTTCATTTGATCGAATCCTCGATTCGCGAAAAGGGTTTCTGGGAAGGAGAATTGAAGCACAAAACCCGCGACGGAAGGACTGTGCTGGTCTCCGGCCGATGGGCTTTGCGCACCGGAGAAAACGGCGAGGCCATCGGGGTTCTGGAAAGCTATCGGGACATCACCAAATTGAAGCTCGAGGAAAAGAGATTCCAAAACCTTCTTGAGGCAGCTCCTGATGCAATCGTCATCGTTAATGGCGACGGAATCATTCAGATCATCAATGCTCAAGCCGAAAAAATGTTCGGATATTCCCGCGGTGAATTAGTCGGCATGCCCGTAGAAATCCTCGTACCCCACTACGCTCACAGCAAGCACGCCAAGCACAGAGAAGCTTATTTTCACGCGCCGGTGTCTCGTTCGATGGGCGCAGGGCTCAATCTTCACGGCTGTCGCAAGGATGGATCCGAATTCCCCGCGGAGATCAGTCTGAGCCCGCTCGAAACCGCTGAGGGTACGCTAATTTCGAGTTCCGTTCGCGACGTTACAGAACGCAAGCAGTTCGAGCTTAAGTTGCGCGAAACAGAACAGCGATTCCGTGTTTTGGTGGAAGGCATTAAGGACTACGCCATCGTCGGACTTGATCCGGAGGGCGTGGTGTCCACCTGGAACCCAGGAGCTGAACGCATCAAGGGCTACACTGCTGCCGAAATCGTAGGCAAGCACTTTTCTTGCTTCTACACGAAATCCGATGTGGCGAACGGCAAGCCCGCTGGTTTGCTGCAGTGCGCCGTGCAGAAAGGGGTAGTCGAGCAAGAGGGATGGCGCTTAAGGAAAGACGGCTCACAATTCTGGGCCGTCGAGGTCATCACAGCCCTACGCGATGACGCCGGCAAGCTTGTGGGCTTTGCGAAAATTACTCGCGACGGTACGGAGCGTCGCAATCTCGAGCAGGAATTGCGAAACGCAAACGAACTTCTCGAGCATCGCGTTTCCGCGCGGACCGCGGAACTTGGTTTCGCCAACTCCCAGCTTCGCAACAGGCAAGACGAAATATCCATGCTCAATGCATCTCTTGAGGGGCGGGTTGCCGAACGCACTGCCGAACTAGTTCGCACCAACAGTGAACTGGAGTCCTTCGGCTATTCCGTGTCGCACGATCTTCGCGCCCCGCTTCGTCACATCGATGGATTTGCGCGAATCCTGAAAGAGGAATATATCTCCGAGCTTCCCCCAGAAGGCCATCGCTTCCTGGAGAGGATACTCAGCTCCGCAACACACATGGGTCACCTTATCGACGACTTGTTGAACCTCGCTCGTATCGGCCGCAAAGAAATCAACCGGCAAAATACCAAGATGACCGAACTCGTCAAGCAGTCGCTCGCAGAATTGCGCGTTGGGGAAGAGCGCGCGATCGAATGGAGAATCGATGCGTTGCCGGACATGAATTGCGATCCCGGACTGATTAAATTGGTGTTTACCAATCTTCTCTCTAATGCTGCCAAATTTACTCGCACCCGCTCCGCAGCCGTAATCGAAGTGAGCTCGTGCCTCACCCATGGTGTCCTCACGATCTTTGTTCGCGATAACGGTGTGGGCTTCGACCCGCAATATGCCGATAAACTATTTGGAGTCTTCCAGCGGCTGCATCGCGAGGAAGATTTCGAAGGGACCGGTATTGGGCTAGCCACGGTGCAACGAATCATTCATCGTCATGGCGGCAGAATTTGGGCCGAGTCGGCGCCAGGGTCAGGTGCCACGTTCTATTTCACCCTGGAATCGCATTCGCACGGGCGACAGTTGCAGGAAATAGGGGAGATCAAAAATGTCTGACGCGACGGAAATAGAAATACTGCTTGTTGAAGACAATATGGCGGACGCGGAACTCGCGCTTCACGCCTTCGCGAAACACAAAATCGCAAATCATGTCTTACATGTCAAAGATGGCGCGGAGGCTTTGGATTTCTTATTTTCGCGCGGCGCGTACAGCGGCCCGCCGTTTGTTCATCGCCCTCGGCTCATCCTGCTGGACCTGAAGCTTCCCAAGATCGACGGATTGCAGGTCCTGACAGAGATAAAGCGCAACCCAGCCACCAGAGCGATTCCGGTGATTCTACTGACCTCTTCAAGCGAAGAACGTGACCTCGTGGCTAGTTATCAGCTCGGTGTAAACAGTTACATTCAGAAGCCGGTCAATTTTGCCGCTTTCCAAGAGGTCGTCCGTCAACTTGGGCTGTATTGGCTGGTAGTTAACAAGGAACCACCTGCCGCTGCATTCCTGACCTCCTAGGAGCGCTTTTCGCAATGCCACCAGACACACCTATCTCAGCCGCCTCGGACGTTGAAGTGCTCCACATCCTTATCGCCGAGGATAATCCGGATGACCTTACCCTGACTCTTCGAGAATTGGTAAAGGCCGACTTCAAATTGCAAATTGAAACGGTTTCAACACGAGATGCCTTCGTTGACATCCTGAATTCTCAGCCCATTGACGTCGCGCTTTCGGATTTTCGTATGGTCGGTTGGACTGGGATCGACGCTCTTAGCGAAATTATAAAGCTTGGCGCGGATATTCCGTTGATCATGGTGACTGGAACGCTCGGCGATCTGAAGGCTGTCGAATGCATGAAACTGGGCATTACGGATTACGTTCTGAAGCACCAACTCGCGCGCCTTCCAATGGCGATCTTGCGCGCCAAGGAGGAGCGAGCGCTTCGGAGAGCTCAGCGGCTCTCCGCAGACGCCCTGCGTGAAAGTGAAGAGCACTATCGCACGCTCGTTGAGAATGCGCCGGAAGCTATAGTGGTGCTAGATGTCGAGCGGGGGCGTTTCGTGGATTGCAACAACAACGCGTTGCGGCTCTTTCGCATGAACCGCGAAAATCTGCTGACGCGCGGCCCCTCTGAACTGAGTCCTCCGTTTCAGCCCGATGGTCGTAATTCCATCGTTGCGATGCAACTCTGGGCGGATCGCGCCTCGACGCGGGAACCTATTAGTTTCGAATGGACACACCGAGACTCGATGGGCGCCGATGTC